>Ga0307509_10003568_pt1 | contig 23421 bp, 19 predicted proteins | sample 10_EM_MG_FD_202245 | JGI IMG/M metagenome (GOLD analysis project Ga0307509, IMG submission 202245) | Populus trichocarpa ectomycorrhiza microbial communities from riparian zone in the Pacific Northwest, United States - 10_EM | ecosystem: Host-associated > Plants > Roots > Unclassified | place... | reverse complement strand
GAGGTGAAGCGGGCCGTTGGATTGTTTTATAGTTTTGTTTACGTCATAGCTAGCGCTTTACACGGGTTCTTGTACTTTAACAACGAATACATGATATAAAAAAAAAAAAAAAAAAAAAAAAAAAAAAAAAAAGCCCCCTATTTCCTTGATTCTTTACGCTACCTGGTATTTCTTTCACGACTCTTGTACTTCAGAATATAACGTCTTCTATTCTGATATCCAAGTCCCACGCCAAGAACCCACGAACCCTGACCCTGATCTATCATTATACGATCAGCCTTGACCTGAGATTGTAATCTCCGAACCCTCACGCTAAACGAGTGTTATCGTTTAGGACCTTCCTGTCGTTGTGTGCCTTGGACTAACGTCCAGTGCCAAGACCCCGTTACATCATGACCTGGCTGGTAAAGCCGCCGAAGGGTGGCTTGATCGTGTTGTACTTAACATCATCTGGATGCACTCTGGTCTTGCATTAGGCGTCACTGAGATCTATCTTGCTGCCGAACCGTCCTCTAGCTACCGCATTTAATATCGTCCTTGGGTCTGGGATCTGTGTGTGATCGGCCTAGGTCTTATGATTGCTGAAGCGGACGTCTACCAAGGGGCGAATTCTGCCATGGGTTTATGCTTCCACAAACATGCTGGATCCTCTGGGCCCACTTGATCTATAGAGGATACCGGCGGTCATCTGGTTGTTGATCCAGGTCTTGTATTTGGATATTAAGGCTTGGGGTGCTTTGAAAGTGGGTGTCTTTTAAAGCTTGGTCGGGTCTATAAGGGTTATCCAGTACCTTATCTTTCGCACTGGTGGCAGTGCCTCACCTACAACTTTCACAAATACATTGGGGAACATCGCCAGGAAGTCCGTAACTCCCTGTGGCTTCGCCATGGCTGATCTCGACTGTCTAGATTTTCCATCACCGGTAACTCTAACCTTGTACTTGGAGAAGTAAATGCTGTTCTTTTGGCAATCCATGACCGCTCCTAGCCTTATGAGATCGTCTATCCTGATGAGCATTACATAGGCTGATACGGGGGTGACCAGCATAGGCACCTGGTCAACTGTCATCTTGGCTGGCTGAATCATAACCTCAACAGCGAAGTTGCTAGTTGATCACGATAATTTAACTGCCATCTTCAGGGTGACTGGATTCTTCCTAGCAGTGTACGGGATGTTGTAGGTTGTAATGAATTTGTTGGATATCAGGGTACCGCCAATGGTTCCTGTATCTGCGAGGGCTCTGGCGGGCATGGCATTGATGTTGATAGTGAATTCGAGTACCTGGAATGGCCTGTCCTTGGGCGTGCCTACTGTAGTCTTGTAGGTCAAGATAGAGCCTCTGCCATCTAGCTCCACTGGGCTGTCTGTATCAGGCTCATATTCGCCTTTGCTGCTGTTTGGGCTTTCCTCAGAGAGGCGAACATGGGTGGTCTTAACTTCTTTCTTTAGGCACTCATTTGCCATTTGTCCGCTTTCACCACCGTAGAAACACGCTCCTTCAGCCTTGCGGCGGTTCATCTCCGCCTTACTTGGCTTGTTCGACTTGGTATAGGTCCTTTTCTTGGCCTGGGCCTTTCTTTTGGCTGTGCTCCTTGGCGTTGATATGGTAGAGGCCTTGCGGTAGGTATTCTCTTTCTTCAGTGTATGGGGTTTGCTGCTAGAAGCTTGGCTTCTATTAGTGCCTTTGTAGCCACCAGTTCTCTACATAGTAGCATCATAGTGTTCTGCCACAGCTACCATTTGGTCCAACGTATCATCTGGTCTGAGCTGGGGCTCAACATTGCGGCGTAGTCTAGAGTCCATAGGGTCGAGCAATCGCTGCTTCTGTGCCTTGTCTGAGATGGATCCAGCCGGAAGGAATCCTTTGAGACCTACTAGCTCTCCAGCCATCTTCGGTATGCATGCTGGGTGTCCACCTGCTGTCTGGCGGATATTGTGCCATTTGTGATCGGTGTCATCATTGTTTGTAGAGGCTTCGAATAGCTGCTGAAAGTGGTTTGTCAGCTGAGGTTGGGTGAGGTTCTCTTCCGCTGTGTCCAGTGTCTCGAATGCATTGTTTCGCTTTCCCTTCTGTGTAAAAGCCATAGTAGTCCGCTACTCCAGGGGAGTCATCGTGCAGTCCGGATCTCACAAGGTACTTCTTGACAGTTCTAAGCCATCACTTGAGTTTGTCTGGTTTGAGGTCTTCTCCTTCACCGCTAAACATGGGTGGTTTAGGAACCTCAGGAGGGGGCAACCTCGCTGGACCAGGGTTTGCCATGGTGCGTGTACTTGGTGATTTAAAAAGTCTCCGAACGCCCTGCACTTATTAATACCTATCTTGGCACAAAAGCGTCCGCAGACCTTTTAAATTGCCAAGTAGGTGGGTCTGGGGCTGGAGTTGGTGGATCAGGTCATTCAGGGTCCTCTCTGGCTCTCCTGGATCTTGAGGGTGTTTCTGGTCTGTCTGGGATGAATGTACCAGGTAGTGGTTGCTCTCTATGCTCACGGGAGGGCGCTCTAGTTGGTGTCGGACTTCCAAAGACTCCTAGAATGCTGGGTGCTCGCCACCTGCTTCTAGTGGGGCGTTCTCGTAGGCGTCCAGTTTCCGACGTTTGCTGGCCTGCTGGTCTTGCTGCTGTTCTTTCCTCAAGCCTCTGGGCTTCTCTTTGAATGAGTTCCTCAGCTGTGAAGTCGTGGTCTTTGTCTGAATCCGTATCTAGATCTGCTGGGAGGAGGTGGCTGGTTCTTGATGGTGTATCTGCTGAGCCTGGCATGGGCCTAGGGCTTGGTTCCTGGATGGTTGCTTCTCGTGTATCATCTATGGGTTCTACTGATACACGATTGTAGGCCCTACCGTACCTGGTAACGCTTCTGCTACTACGTTCTGCTATCGTGAATGTAGCACCTCACCTGGGAGTTCCTTTCCCTGCCGCTCCTGCCAATAACTAGTTAACGTACCAGACCGGACAACGGGACAGCGCACGGACACGGGACACTACGCAACAGCAGTTAAAGAATACACCAACTCAACCAATTCTTAACCAGATTGGACCAAACAAGATGATATCAATTGAGAAAGAATAGTAGAGTTATTTCAAGCCTCAAAATTTAAAATAGAGCAATTTCCCATAGAATAATACCAGAAAAGAGAGGTCAAATCTACTGAAAAACAGTAGAAAGAAAAGAAGAGAAATTGAGGCATTGGAGTATGCAAGACCATTTAAAAAGTGGATGTAGGTAATCTCCTATTAGTAGAAGTAATATAAGAAATAATAGTTAACATCTATTGAGGTTCAAAGAGTACAGAAATAGTTAAGAAGAAGGCTGATTTAATAGTAAAATGATACTGATATTAGTAACACTCTTAGGAGACGAGAGAGACAACTCTAGAGATTAATAGGTAAGTATAGGGGTCACTTAAGGTTAGTGCACTCTGGAGGTTTGAATTGGGCATGATTTGTTGCATTTTGATAGTAGCTAGGATGTGTTTATTATATTTTAAATAGATAACTTTACAGTGAGCTTTATTGCAAGTTTGTAAGGGTTAATTGTCTATACACTATCAATTACTTAAGTAGCATTAGGTAATGTATTCCCATCTAATAGGTAGCAGAAAGCTTTACAAAATTTGTAAAAAACTGACTGTAAAGTTCTCCGTTGGAAATATGGTAAACACCGCTCAGCTACTACCAGAATGCAACAAATCAAGGCCAATTCAATCCTCCTGAGTGCACTGACCTTAAGTCACCCCCATACTTACCTATTAATCTCTAGAGTTGTCTCTCTCCTCTCCAGAGAGTGTTACTAATATCCGTATCATTTTACTATTAAATCAACCTTCCTCTTAACTATTTCTGTACTCTTTGAACCTCAATGGGTGTTAACTATTATCTCGTATATTACTTCTACTAATAGGAGATTACCTCCATCCACTTTTTAAATGGTCTTGCATACTCCTATTCCTCAATTTCTCTTCTCTTCTTTCTACTGTTTTTCAGTAGATTTCACATCTTTTTTCTGGTATTATTCTATGGGAAATGGCTCTATTGTAAATTTTGAGGCTCGAAATAACTCTACTATTCTTTCTCAATTGATATCATCTTGTTTGGTCCAATCTGTTTAAGGATTGGTTGAGTTGTTGTACTTTTTTAACTGCTGTTGCCTAGTGTCCCGCTTCCCTGCTCTGTCCCGTTGCCCGGTGCGGTATGTTATCAAGATACTGGGAGGGTGATCAATCCTTGCAGGCTGTTCCCATCCTGACAACCAAGGGGTTTCACCTTCTGTAGGCAAGAAAATGAACCAGGTTTATTCCTGTCTAACGAAAATACAGTACGACCTGTGATAGACCTGCTAGTGCTGGTGCTAAGAGAGGCTTCATGGGACCGGTAGCTAGAAGGGTAATAGTTGAAGGACAAATTGGACTCAGAGACTCAGGGATTGCCGTTTGACCAAGTGTATTCTTAGACTGAAGGTCTTTCGAAGTCTGCTGTGTTCTACTCGCCAGCAGACTGGTTTAAATACAAAACCCAAGAGCGCTTGCCTTCCTGCAATCACGATCATTACCTGAGGTGTGCACATACCGCAATCCTGTAATCCTGCACGACCAAAGAAACAAACCTAGCTCAGCCTCCACCAGTGTTACATGACCATTCCATACCCGGAATCCTAAATATCAACTTCCAGCAAAGCAACCTAAACATAGCAATAGGATAGCATAGCCAATCTGACTCAGAGACCATGGCGGAGCTCAAATAAATCAAATAAACCAAATATAAATCAACTAAACATAAGAGATCCTGCACTGCCCGCTCCTGTGTACCGTTACCAGAACATGTATACATGTTACAATCAGGAACACCAACTGTAACCAAAGTTCAATTCAGGTTGGGGGTAGAAAGTATAATATAGGGTATGGTAGTACTATCTGGTGATTTGAACAGGTTGATATGGTAATTGAATTGAATTAAGGGCTTTAAAGTATAAGCCTAGTGATAAACATATTGATAAAGTAAGCTTTAGTAGTTTCTCTACTTTTTTTATAAGAATTCATTTCTATTATCACAATTTCAAGTTTTTCGGAATTCTGTTTACTATTATTCCTTTTAGAAGAGCAAGGGATACTTATTCTAACTCTACACATGCAGAGTGCTAGGCAGATAACTGTGGTTCTGAGTCTGCAAGTGGAATAGTTGATAATGAAGGTTTATTTGGTACTGGTAAGTTCTAATTCCCAGTTTCTGATAGTGAATAACCTTAAATACTAAAACATAGAGTCTAAATAGATAAAGAAAATGATAAGCAGGCCGAAATTCCAATGAAAAGCTCAAAAACACTCTTTGATACCTGTTCTTGCATATAAAACTCAGGGCAGAAGGGGGACACTGAAGCAGGAATCACAGGGGTGCCATATTATCACAAGTAAGGGTGAATAGTGTTCGTTACGGGGCTGGGCGGGGGGGGTTTTGATTTGCCAGGCCCCGCCGTTACACGGGGCCGGGGGGCGTCTGTTTTGGGTAATCCCCGCCCCGCCCTCGCCGGGGGCCCACCCGCACTCATTCCCTGGACGGGGCCCTGTTTGTTACCACCCATTTTTAACGGGGGCCCGAGCGGGGGCAGGGGCAGGGAATGCCGAAAAAAACACCCTGCCCCAGGCCCGTGAGCGGGGCAGGGCGGGGAAAAGGGCCGGGGGCCCACGTTTTTCGGGGCCCCTTCCGCCCCGTAACGAATTCCAAGAGTGAAGAGAGAAAATGATTATTATTACATATCTTCTATCACCCCTGCAATTCAATAACCCAGTGTAGGCAAATGAGTTGAAGAAGCAGCATAGACATTATAGGCCATGCAAGCTGACAATTAAACTAGTTGGGTGTATTCTGCCCTTTGGGGATACTATGTGCTAGAAGTTTTTTCTAGCCTTTGGAAGATCACATTACATAGTCTCGATTCTCTAATCCGATACTTATGGGATACCCAGCACTAGTTATGCACGACTCTGCACAATACCCGAGTACCGTACTTGGGTGTGAGGATAAGTGATCGGAAAAAAAGTGGTGTTGCACCAACCACTTTTTTTCCGATCACTTTTTGCTCCATGCTAGTACAGTACCTCTGGCGGAAAGATCCTTGCAAACCCCACTAGGACAAATGGGGAAGGCAAATCTTGGCTGAGAAGCACAAGTATCCCAATCTCCTTGCCCTGTCCACCTGCATTCTGATCCTCACCCCACAGCCCATCCATTCCAAACTCCTCAGCCGCCCCTCTAACAATCTCTTTCCGCTCGTCAGTCATCATAGTAGCGGTAGCCGGCTTAACGCCTGGGTAGTCGTAGGGACCGGGGTTGGGGGGATTAACCCAACCAGCCGCTGCTTCGATGTGGGTATGCCTCCTCTACCTAGTCGCCTACACTTTCGTGCCATCTGCATTAGGAAGTCTGTTGTGAGATCAGTGCGGGTAGTATGAACGACGAGAGGGAGGTTGTAAAAGCGGAGGAGTTTGTCAAAGATCGTGTGGGATGTAGATAGCTGGCGGATAAGAAGGGCAACTGCAGATACCGGGTCGAGGATTTGCTATGGTTGGAGGGCACTTAGGAGAATGAGGTGTGCCTGGTCGTCCTTTGAGCCACCACTTTGAGCTTTTTGTCTAGCTTGACCTCTCGTACGCTGCTGGTGACGGCGGCTTCAGCACCTGTCGGACAGATGGTCAGTAAGCCACCCTGACAGCCGGTAAGGGTGTTGATAACCGATAATTTCCTAACATTCCCTACTGATACCAATATGTTGAGCTGTTTGGCATGCGCAAATGATTTTAGAGCCTCCAGAAGCTTAGCTGAGGTGCCTTGTACAGTCCAGGATTTATGATCAAATGTCTGGGCATTCGCGGCAGACCTGCTCGACCTTAGTGGCAGCATTGAGAAGTATCTCCGGAGGTGGTTCAACTACCCTTTCAGGTGTTCTGGGAACGAGATCGATCTTGTTCAGCATACGGATTAGTCTTTTCTCGCTGCCATCAGCCCCATTATCTGTCTTTCTACATCGCCGGAACGGGTGCTTTCTGTTGTAAATCCCCGGCGCTCTCCGGATTCCAATACCCACAACTCCGCGGCATAGAAGGTACTAGAAAGATTCGAGGATTCCCCATAGCTTGACAAACGGTGATTGGTGCGAGAAGAGGGGTTGATGATTCACCGGGCGGGGTAGAAAAGAGGGGAAAGTGGGGCAGTGAACATTGCGTGATACCTTGTGGAAATGGCGTGAGAGTATTGAGAAGATGCGTGGAAGACGGAAGAATAATTGTGTATTTAAAGACTCCCCTCTGCCCGCCATTGTAGAGAGGCAGGTCAAGAAGAAAGTTATAAGATAGTTTTTGATATAAGTCTTTTGCATCCCCGAGCACTCCGTTTTGTCAACGCTGCAACTTCCATTTGCCACATTTTTCAGACTTTCGGGGTCTTGAGCATCTAGGATGTAGAGAATTATGTCGGCAGCGTCGACCAGTTGCTTGAATATCTTGTCATGAATTTGTGATTGCTATTTCATTTTATTTTGTCACTGATTTCGGAAATCAACGCCACCGTAACGTTAAGACCTACTGTAGGGTCTTCTTTAACCTTCACCTTCACCTTCACCCTCTCTCTCTCCAACTCTTTCATTTCTCAAATTCAAGTCACCTTGTCTTACATATTATACCTATTACCTTCCTATCATACCTACATACCTCAACTCGATGCAACCCCCCCCGTTATCCACGCTACCGGTGCTCACTATCCCCCTCCCCCATTCGTACTATCATAGCTGCGATGGTATCAATCTTCCTCCGCCCCCCCATCACCACTATACTTGAGCAAAAAAGAAAACTAAATGAAAAATGCGGTCCGCCCTCTTCCACTTCGACGCCCTACTCCTAGTAATCCTCCGATTAATCTGTACATGCACATACGTCCGCCAGACAGGCCCTGGAATGGTTGATTCGAGGAAGGATAAGAATGTGTCTGTGCTCTTCTCCCTTCCTTTTCTCTTCTCCGCCTCCAGCTCGTCCATCCGCCCTTGTTTGCCTACCACAACTTGTGCGCCAGGTGCCAGAAGATCGCGCGTATCGGGGAGTGACGGTCGCCGTACGTTAGTATTTGCTGTGTGATTAGGGCTGTGAGTGGATTGATTCCTGTTGTGCTGAGTGGGTGGAGATGGGGAATAGGACTAATTGGGAGGGGGGATGGTGGTTCTAGGTTACTTTCGTTTCTTAAGAGCGTGAGCAGGATTATTTTCTTTTGTGAAATAAATAACATACGGGGTTTCTTCTGGCGTTTTTATTCACCGGGGGAGGAGGGCACTACTGGAATTACCCGTGTGCTAGTTCCGAATAATTACCGTTGAGGGTTGTAAGATGGGAAAGGGAGCCTAATTCGCTTGAGTCTATTTCAACTTGCGCAGATTATTCAACACTTCGCCAGGAGTCCAAAATTGTAGCACCCGCTGACTAACTGAACTCTATTATCAAGTTACATTATATACTCGGGCGCAAATTAAAGATCCGGAAAGAGTGACCTCGATTTCTATGTTGCAACCATACATTTTGTTTGTCACTTCTTTCGGATCTTTAATTTGCGCCAGAGTACAGCGCTTTTAAATATCCATCACACAATTACTGTTGCCCGTCAAAAAAACACAAGCATGTAACCGTTATCTGTACACATAACCCAGACCCTCTTGCTATGAACGACCCTCACCAGCTTATAGCATTGCACTTGGAGAATATCACATGCACATTCGACAGCTGCGTAACCCTCCCCTCGCCAATGCTCCGCCCAATAAAGCGACGCGCGATCTCGCGGTAGAAAGAGAGTTATCCGGTAGCGCGTAGAATACCACGCATGTGACTCCACCGATGTCGTAACGGCGGAACCGGTGCGCTCCCCCGGTGTAAGAAGAACCGAGTGACTGCCTGTGGGGAAATGTGACACAGGGCGCCCGACGGAGGACGCGTGCGATTCTTCCGAGATGGCACTGACGTCAATAGGGGTGTTTGGAGGTGGTTCCGCATTCGGATGAAGTCAAAGTAACTTGGTATGAAGATTAATGTACTTTTGGAGGTGTTTCGGGGGAGTGAGGGTAGGACTGCTTTTATGAAAAAGTCGAAGCGGCGTCTGCCACTGCGGTTGAGGTTGGGGGATCTATGCTTGTGAATGTCTGTAATATGATAATGAGACCAACTGTTGGGTTAGGAGCGGGAGGGGGAATTGCCTGTCGAACTTGAACCCCCAAATAAGTCATGGACCCAGCATACTCTGCTTGAGTCTTCACTTTCCCGGTAGCATTTAACATACTCTGATTAAAAAACCTCATTATGTCTGGTGTCACGAACCCGCTGAGTACCAATATCTGTCTAAGTATCTTGCATTAGTGTCTAAATACCAGTTCCTCACGCGCCCAAATTCACAACCATGTGGGTCCTTGGATATCAAATTGACGTGTTTGAACATGTGCTCGAGGTGATCCTAATGTTGCATGGACAATACGTCGGCTTGATCCACCACCTCCAATTCTATACTAGAGAGGAAATCGTAGTCGCGCTGGTTGGTTGGACTCATTACGAATAGTCATATGCAACGCAAGCGATCAAGCGAAGATCATATCCGAGTTGTAGAATTGACTAAAGTACTTGAGAGTTGTCCGAGTGAATTCAAGCCTAACTTGAAGAGGTCATTGTTGTTTCCGCCAAAGAGGGCACGGAAGTCTTCGAGCTGGTTTGGGCTAATCGGCTCGGCATCCGGTGGTGTGTAGTATATATCTTGAAAGCTTTTTTTTTGTTTTCCTAGAATAGTTGGCAATGTGCTAGGTATTCGAGGGAGGATGAACTTGTTACTCTGGGTGTAGTATGTCAACTAGTACATTTATTACTTCCACGGAAGCCTTTCGTGTTGGTAGTATGAAAAGGATTTTGGGCCTTGTGAAGCCTTGATCTCTGAGCTCTATTTCCTCGTCAGTAGCCTGTGGTATGAGAGAGTAGGGATTTCTGCTGCTCCGATAGGTAAGAGTTGTTCCACTTGTAGCTCATGTTAGAGATTAAGGGGGTGTTGGCACACCGTGTGTTCAAACAACCGTTATTTTAAAACGCGTTTTGTAGATTAGATTTAGATCAGATTTTGAATAGACCAATCACCATGCATAAAAAGGGATTAGAAAAGGAGATTTTCAGGTGACGTATTGCCTTTTCCTCTCTTTTTATTGGGGTATTGAAAATCTGATGACAATCTAATCTGCAAAACGTGTTTTGAAATAACGGTTGTTCCAACACATGGTGTGCCAAACACCTACTAAAATGCCAAGCTTGTAAAGTGAAGACTTACAAGGTTGTAAAGGCGAAAAATAAGTTAAAAAACATGAAGAAAAGAAATTCTTGTAAATATTCTTGTGATCAGTAAAAAGTGCACGTCTCCTGGCTAGATCTTACCTCGACACTTTGAAAGCCCAACATCATTCCTGATCAGCACACTTCCTACAGAATGCACTCTCAAAAATTGAGACATTGGTTCTTACCCTCATAGAAGCAGTCAATAAGGATGTTGAATATCAGGTCAAAATGGCAGTTGGAAAGGTGTTCTGGATGAGGGTCCTGATGGCGGAGCTACCCTCTAAAAGGTCTGCAGGCCCTGGTGCAACCTGGCAGACAGCTGAAAGGTTTAAAGGCATACCAAGATGTGACTGGTATATGCCAAATGACACAGCGAAAGTAGACTGAAGAGGATTCAGATTCCCCAAGAAACCAGGAAACCCCGGGTATGTGGCGTCACTATCCTAGTTAATCTTGAGGTGTGAAGAGCTGGCTTACCAAGTTGACGAATTTGGTTAAACTGTCTGAAGGAAAACAATAAAGCAATGTCTCCATAAAAGGAGAAGCAAAAAGAAGAAAGGTGTATGATTAGGAATAGAAGAAAGGAAAGAGAAACAATTAAAGGAAGAAAGGAGCGAGATTAGGTATAGAAGGAGGGAAAATCACTAGCGGACCTAGCCCTGATACCAGGCAGGCATTTGGTCAACTGAAAATCGTATATAATCAGATAGTTTGTCTTTAAAATCTAAAACAAGTTGATGGATAAAATCAACCATACTGAATCTGTATCGAGTTCAGGTGCCCATGTAGTGGGGAAAAGAGGGAGATTTTAAAAAAAGAAATTCACCTATATAGGAATGTTTAAAGATAGTATTGTACGGAAAGTACTTTAGGCAACATGAGTTATAGCATACAGGGTTCAAGTGGTATTGAAATTCCCTCCCATGGCCGGTAGAAGTTCCCACCTGGGAACGGACCAAATCAAACAATAGCTCAAAATCCTTTGCATCCAGCTTTCAGGTCAAGGTGTATGTTGGACAATATATCTAGTACAAATGACGATGAAGTCCAAGTTCCTAGGGAATCCTTTATTCCTTTATTGATAGTATTTTTAGGCAGAGCCTAGTAAACCTTGTCATAAATTGCATAGGCATTGGGACTGGTAACCGTGAACACACTATTAATCAAGATTGCCACAGGCTTCATGAGGTGTAAAAACTGATATCAAAACTTGGGGCGATTTCTGCCCCTATTGCAGGTAACCAAATGGCCTTGGCTGAGTTGAATATGTTTAATCTTTTGATCATACTGAGCTACTGAATATGGATATAGTGGCATCACCCAATGTTTGATTCCTCAGAGGTAACTGCCTTCCGGGCCAGCCTGAGACGTGATTAGCAGAGAGACTAGTAGAAGTTTGACTGGCAGAGGTTGGAGCTTGTAGAGGCACTGTGTTGGACAGATCCCTGGCAGCATCCTCTTTACATCTGTGATTGTTGCACAGATAGTGGTACATAGCTTCCTTGATGCTTTGATGCATGCCTCCTGCCACAATTGAGGTATCAACCCCTGGTGGTCCAGTTGTTGCCACCCTAATGGCTAGAATTTCTCTAGGTATAATTATTAGCATTTGCAGCAGACATTTTGGTACAACTAAAATACATACTATGTATGAGTTCTATCATACACATAGCACGTCCGGCCAGATCGCACCTTAAAAGTTTCCTCATTGTTTGTCTTGAAATTGGGAATCTGTGTCTCCACAGATGCCAGCTTAGATGAGGTGATGGTCACAGCTTGTAAGTCAAAGCTGGTACCAATGAATTCTTAGCGCAAGTAGTGGTATGGTTGTCGGAGAGATTGTTCCGATACTCCTTTGCCCATAAAGGCTTCAATGTAAAACGGCAAGTATCTCTTATAAGCACTGCCTCACTCACCAAATCCTCTCCCATTTGGTATTCCTTCTAAGCGTTAATTTTTGTTGAACTCCAGGCAGAAAGAGAAGGTAGAGGAGAAGGGAGCACAGGTGGCCACTCTGTACCTTTCCCTTCCTCTCTAGCTCTTTGCCACCTCATTTCTTCCTGAAGGGAGATCTGCCTGTGCCACAGATATTTAAAGGGGAATTTTGTTTATGGGAAATGTTAACACGCGACTGGTTAGAAAGCGACTATGAGGATAAGAATATGAAGAAATGAAGTGCAGAGAGGATAGGAAGGAAGGAAGGAACCGAAGAATGAATGACAAGAAGAAGAAAGAAAGCAATAAAGAAACAAACAAAGAAATAAAGGAAGAGAGGGATGAAGGAAAGAAATTGAATAGGAGAAAGACAGGGTTTGTAAGATTGAGAGAGATAGAGGCGAGTGAGCATGTGGGCTCATAGGGCTAGTATGAAATGAATTGACTTGAACAGGATTTCCCGATTAATGGCTCATCATCCGAATCCCGCTCACCATGGCAAATAGCCGAAAATTAAATATATATTTGAATATCCCCATAAATAGTCCTGGTACTACATTGCAACTTTGTTAGAAAGTACCTTTAAATATGGAGAATCAGTATATGAATTTTTCAATTAGTAATAAAACCTAATCCCTCTTGTATACTCACTTTATTCCAAACTAGTTCATTTAGGAGATTGCTGTAACAATTCTATTGTTGAGCAAGGATGCAACAGGCAATGCCAGTCATCTCCTGCGTAAGGGAGTCTTGTTTTTGTGCACCAAGGAGTAGAAGGCTACTATCTGTTCAGATAGTACGGAACTGGCCTGGTTGTCCTTGCCGATACTCTCTTGTCAGATAGTAAGAGGGGTGCATTGTTGTATCTGGATAGAACTATCACAATAGTTCTGTGTTCTGGCGACCCATTACCCCGACAATCATAATAATCTCACTATTCTTTGAGGGTAGGCTGATGTAGAGACGAAATGTGTGTAAAGAGAGTAAAGGGTAATCGTATTTCAACTTAAGTATTGAAAAGTACTTCGATGGTTGTGTCACAATCATCTCTCTTGGTTGGAACCAAGCCCCTTATATGAGTATCTTCTCACAACCCTAACCATAGTGACTCACCATCTTGCATAATATGAATGCTATGACTCATCATGAGTCATAGCGCAAAATCTTCCAGCTGACTCGGCTGAGTCAACTGCGCAATATCCTTTAACCAATCAAAACCCATAAATCCAGCCATGCACACATGTGAGTCACATGCGTGAAACCCATGACTCATAATCCGAGTCATGTGCGAAAGTCATTACATCATATCATGTTACAAACATGACTCATGAAACCTTTAATCAATCATAATATAACGATGACTCACAAGCGCGCAGTCAGGTGAATACTGTGAGTCAAGTGACGTCATAGCGTGAAACCAACATACCTTATGACTAATAAGTATTAGTCATGTGAAACCTGCCTTGCAGAGTGATGATTTGTGAGAATTGCTTACAATTGAAGTCAAGAAAATTGAAACCAACAATGCAAGTAATAGTTTGAGTACGTAATAAGAGCTTAAAGATCTTGTATTTGATCTCTGAACTTCTTTGGTATTTATTTCTAGCTATTATGTGAGGCATTGTGAGTTTAACAAAGAAGATTGGTAATTATATCAGCTATAAAGTGAATGAGACCATATCAACTTCTAGGGTTTAAGTAATATTGCAATACTTTGCAATATACTTCAATAAGATAATCCAAGACAGATAGTAATTTTCAAGGCCAATGGTGATGTCTCACTAAGTTTATTTTCCCTGGATTGGGCAGAGATTTCTGAAGAAATACTACTTTCCAGTCATGACCATGTAAGCTACACATGCAGTATCATACTAAAACCAGTTTGATATACTCCAGTCATATTGCTAAAACTATTTTATGAGTTTTAGTCAGTTTAGGATTTGAAATTTAGAGATTTCATCCTGTAACTCTGCTAATACTATAAATTGGGATTAAAATTTTATGGTGTTAGAGTTGCTATGTGAAATCTCTTGATCCCAGTGCCCATAGTGACTAAAACTCATATAATAGCGTTGTCTATATGACTAAAGTATATGAAACTAGTTTTAGCCTCATCCGGCATGTGTAGCCCTCAATGTCAAGACTGGAAAGTAGTATTTCTTCAGAAATATCTTCCCAACCATCAGAAAATAAAACCAGTGAGACATGATCATTGGCCTTGAAAATTTATGTAGTATCTTAGATTATCTTCTTGAAGCATATTGCAAAGTATTGGATGATTACATAAACTTGAACCCTATAAGTAGATATAGTCTCATTCAATTTCTTGCACATATATTCAACAATCCTCTTTTTTAAAGTGAGAATACCTCCTATAATAGCCAGAAATAAAAACCAAAGAAGTTCATACATCAAATACAAGATCGATAAGCTCTTATTACATGCTCAAACAATTGCTTCCATGCCTGGTTTCAATTTCTTGACTTCAATTGTAAGTAATCTCATAAATGAGCAACTTTGGTCTAAAGTCAGTATACAACAGGGATTATTGTGTAATATTAATTGAAAACTTCATCTTAAGAATCTCCATATTTAAAAGTACATTCTAAGAAATTTTCAATGTGGTATCATGACTATTTATGGAGATATTAAAATATACATTTAATTTTTCAGTTGTTGCCATGGTGAGCTGCATCCCAGTGACAAGCTGTCAATACCTAAATGAGGTTACTTCAGTTTTCCAACTGAAGTTTGACAATCAAAGACTTATTTAGTGGCCCTGATGGCTACCTCGACAAATGGGCACCAGTGCGAACCAAATTGCCCAATACTTAAGGTGAGCGACAATCTTTATCATGTATCTAGAAATACCCGGCCAGTATCGCGGATCTCCATAAACGCAACCGAAGTGCTTCAGCATGCTCACAGCCCACGAATTTCATCATGGGGCAGCCTGTCTAATTGTCACACAGAACAGTTGAGGTTGTCCAACTAGGATTCCCAAGACTCCTACCAATATAGCTTATTAATAGATCTTCTAAGATCATCGGTCATGAGACTTTGCCAAATACAGCGAATCTTACACCCTCACCTCATGTTGGTGATGGTCTTGTCAAGGATGGCAAAGGAGGAGGTCGGAGTAGGTGTTCCAGTAGATTCGGTTTAAGGAAATACGCAAGATAAGTCAGAAAAGCGTGGATTTCATCATGGGAGGCTGGGGGAAACTTACCTGAGGAGGGAGAACTGTGTGCTCCCAACTGGAAACAGGGGCATGGCAAACATCACGAAATGGGTCATGATTTGAAAAATTATATCCCCACTGGAGGAGACAATCAGCAAATCTGGAGAGGAGGGCGAGGCAAAAACCTGGAGCTATGATATTTTTTGATGGCTTACAAGGTAAATTATAACCACAAACAAGAGGTTTTGCAACATAGACAATAAGTATTAATGGATCTGAGGTGACTTATCGAGTACTAAAAACCAAGCAATCCAATGGGTCGGGCATTTGGTGGGTTAACCCAGGTCATGAGTTGGGTTGGGTTGGGCTCCTGGGGTGGGGTTTAGGGTAGAGCTTCTTTGGGCAAGGCCGGGTTGAAGTGGGCCAAACCCAGGGTACCCAACGAACCCATCTAATATCTGTTAGCTTTGTTTTGTTTTGATTACCATGGAAACTGTTGTTTAAGCACAGAGAATTCTAAGGGAGTATTTACTATTAGTAGGAAGGGGAAAGCAGAGGTTTCTCTAAACTAGAATAGTGTGTTGAAAAACTAGGCCTTATGGTGATTAGTAGTCGCGGAAGATAATTCACTTAGAAGAATTGAAGATATTGAATATGGGGTTGAAGTATTTTTCATTAGGTGAATATTATGTTTCAAGCCTACTACTAGACCACTTATCCGGTATTCCTCCTACTTCTTGTCTATCGCCTGAGATTGAAACTTGAATAAAATTAGCCAAGTGCCGAGAGAGAATAAGACTTACATAAGTGGATTTTCAATCATAGTTTCTGGTTTCCTATTTGAACAACACCGCTCGTAGTAATTCTTTATCAAGCCGCCAGTACCTCTAAGATCCATCAATTCCCAGAACTGATTCCCATTCCCGTCCCCAAACTCCACCCACTGACCCGACTGTATATCACCTTGTAACAGGCATTGATCTTGAACACTAATTGTGGAATTGCGATGGTTATTCTCCTCTCTGTTGGCTACAAATTGGAACCAATATCGTTTAAGTTTTTGATTTCCGTTCTGAACCCAATCACATTCTCTCAATTTGGAGACAATTCAGGCAACTCTGTATCTTCGTAGTTGGCAGTCTGCTTCCCAGTTACACTCTTAGTGCTGAGACCATTTTTTCCTCTCTGACTTTGTTTCACCTATTACATTCAGTAGCCTCCCTCTTCTTTTTCCTTCCTGTACTATTGCACTAATTTAATACCCATAACACCTAATATAATTACATTTTTCTTAACTGCATTAGCTTCTCATTTATTAAATGACCCAACGGGTTCGTTGGGCAAACCCGGGTCAGGCTTCTTTGCGTTGGGTTGGGTGGGTTGACCATTCCTTGGGCTTGCGTCGGGTCAGGTCCGCTCATTTTCGACCCGGGTCAACCCATTGGATGGCTTGCTACAAACACACCCGCTGGAGGCACAAGAAAAGGTTGGCATGGTGGCCGGTCTTAGGCAAGCTCTGGAAATGAACGGTCATATTTACAGCAAGCAGAAGGAGTGGGGGGCGATCGGCAACCTCGAAATTTTATAATCCAGCTTCACTACAGGCTGAAAATGCACTGAACAGTCATACGTACGAAATCGGAGGCGCACAAAGTGAAATAAAAGAATTTCACTACTTTTTCGGTTCGTTAGCCATGTTATGGAAAGTACCAAGAGAGCGAAAGAACCATTGAGTGTCTGGGAGTAGAAACTGACGGGTAGATATTCCACCAAAGCTGCGGAATAAAGGCAGGTTCATGGGGTGGGGTAACCTGTTGCTGCTACTATAAGGGTGGAAAATTGGTGGGAGTTCAATCATGCCTTTCCATCGCTCGTGCCTTTTCCGGAGGCACACTCGGTGGGTCCATGAACCCAGTTCAACGGTTAAAATTGGCAGCGGATACGGCAAGGTGCGTGGAACTATTTTTCCCCCGAACCGAAGGATGTTCCAACATGTATGTACGGTGAGGGGGGGTGGACGGCAGGGGATAGCCGGGAATGGTAATGGACACCACATCTGGGGATGGCGGGGGCAAAAATAGCTTCAATGTGACAAGGGTATGTCGGACTGGGAATTGTGACATCTGTGCTGTTCCCTGTGTGTGTACCCTGCATGGGTATAAATACCATGGCCCGACATCCAAGTAGAAATGTATCATAGATATCGGAACAAAGCGGATCTGCCTTCTTTGAACTATATTCTTCGCACGTTCAACTAGTCTTCACTTTCTCTTCATGCCCGCATCTCTCATACAGAAATTCCGACAAACCCGATTGGTTGTGTGCGAGTGATCTTCTATGAAAATCACCTGCTGCCAACCTCTTTGACAATATCTTACCAAGAATAGTCATCCTCTCATGCTCTAAACTCCCATACCTCCCGCTCTTTGCCAGCTCCGCCTGCACATATTGCAAGTTTGGCTTCCTCTGCAAGCTTCCCGAGTGAGTTGCGTTCCTTTCCATGCTTTTCTAAAGCTAGCATTTTCATCCCTCCCCAGGTACCTGACGAGGGAGTTGCGTGGAGGACCCAGCCCACCGATTCGTTAACCGTGAGCCCGTCCCAGTCTTCGGTCGTGTTCAATGGGAGGAGTTTCGATTCCGAGAGCTTGCGATCCACGCTAAAGAATACGGGAGCATCGCAGCGGGGGTCTGGGGGGGTGGCAGCGTAGTGGAGGGAAGGTTACGAAGGGGTGGAAGGGGGTTTGTGGTTTGGAAAGGCCGTAAACACCGGTTTTATATGAGTGAGGAGCTGAGTGCGGCGACCCAACATCGCTTCTTCCACGATACTGTATTTTTATATTAGAAGCCTAGCAGAGCTGGCTACTTGGCTGGTTGGGGATGGGTACACTACTTGACACAACCTCGGGCACAAACTCCCCAAACCCACCTCAGCTCTCCCTCTCCTTGAAAACCGGAACTTTATCCATACCTCCCCCGGCCCTCCGGACACATCTGCGCCGCCACCCTCCGGAACAGTCTTCCGAGAAATTTCTCCACGCCCCACATCCGCGCTACGAATAGCCACTTCTCGTACCCCAGTTTCTCGGCCAGGGGCATCCAGCGCTTCATCCAGCTGTCTCCGCACATCCTCGTCGCATGCAAGCAGTCGTACTTGTCCACTTCAACGGCCATGTTGACCAGCTGCTTGAATGACAGCAGCCGGGGAACGGACGGGTGATTGTGTAAGGCTTTCGGTGGGATACGGAGCGCCACGGGGTCGTCATCGTGCAGAATTAGGATGAATGGCTCCGTCGAGGAGTAAGGGGAATTGTTGAAGAGCTGGGATTCGGAGAAAGGGGAGGTCGGGCTTAGTATTGCCGAGAATATTTTCGATGTGGTGATTAGTACGCCCGCAGAGGCTTTGTAATGAAGGGTGTGCGTGGGCGTGAGTAGGCGGAGGAGCATGTCTCCCACCGGCGAGATTATTGTCTGACGGATGGGAGTAGTGGTGCGATTGTAGTTGCTGCCACCACTGTTGTTGCTGTTGTTGCTGCGGTGGCAGTGTTGGCCTTCTCGGAGAGGGGTGAGCAGGTAGGTGGAGATGGGAGTGATGATGGTTGGGGCATTGTTGATACTTTGGTTATTGAAGGGTGTACTGTACTGTAGAATGTCCAGCGATGTCGTGATAATTGAAGCGGTGGGGAGCGTTTTCATTTTGCTCGACTCTCTGAGTCAACCAAGAGGTTCCTCCATGTCCTGTTGGGTGAGGGGTAGGGGGTGTGACCCCAACTTGGGCTTTTCTCATCGGATATTAAATTCTGAAGCCATCCTCTCCTTCATCTGTATACCAAAAGCAACCTTCCGCATCTTCCTTACTGCTTCTGGGCCGGCATCGCCTGGTGTGTCTTCCACATCCAAGCTTCTTTTCGCACCCGGTTTAGTAGAGGTAATCGTGGCCGCCGAACCCGTGGTACTACCCCTCCATTTCCCGCCAACTGTTGCGCTACCTCAGGGAACTCTAATATCCCCCGGGGCATCACGAATCCCGCAACTCTTCGCTAAATGTCCGTAATCCAGTGCTTTATGATTGAACATCTCCTTCTCAGCGACAACGTGGGTGCAATACGCACTGATATGACTTCCCCAGGCTTTCTTTGCTGGGTCCATCACCGCTTTGTCCGCCAAAACCCACATCTCAATTTCCAACTGCCATTCTGTAGCGCTTTATCTTCCCACTCCCGCTTCTTGTGGTTCACTCCTCTCCGAAGCCCTTCTTGAACACCTCGTCCACACCCGCTTGTATGGGGTTTCCACACTTTTTTAGCACTGCATCGACATATCCTTCCTCGGTCCCCAGCGGCAGGAACATTATAGCCCGCCTAGCGTATCCTGCACGCGCCGTACGGCCGATACAGTGGAGGTGGTCGTCGCGGGAGAACAGAGGGTCGAACTGGATTATTGGGTCGACATTCGCAGGCAGCAACGTCGGCGCGGAAGGGGAGGGAGGGAGAGGTTGTGTGTGCAAAGGAGTGGAGGGTCGAGGTTCGGATTGGCTGTGGGAAGGAGCTGTGGAGTTTGTAGATGAGGGCGGTGGGGTAGAGGTGTGGGGCTTTGGCGATTGCAGGATTGTTCGGTGGAGGCAGTTTAGCTGGCTTGTCGGAGGGGTCTGGTTTGGTTTCTGGAGCGTGGGGGTTTGTAGAGCCGTTCCGGAGCTCTTTGAGGGTTTTATGGGTTTTGGGGTGGGTTTTGGCGGCTCAGTACCTGAACTATCCCCCAAAAAACGAGAAAATACTTGAAAGTCGAAGTCCACCAAATCTGAGCAGGAGAAAAAAACAATAATCTGTGGGCTGGAAGTCTGTCGTACAAGAGCCCTCTTAAGTATCGCATTGAACTCCACTAACCTCAACTTTGCCGGAACCACAACATAACTCTGTTTTAACTCTGCCGGAGCCTGAAAACCCTCCTCCCCACTCTTACTACCCCCACCCACATCGTCATATCCTTTCTCCGCCTTGATGTATAGCGCCTCCTTCGAAGAGATATCGCCGAGTCGCTGTGCGTTGGTATTAATGGTTGCCGAACAAAGCATCGACACCCTCCTCCTCGGTAACCCCGCTTCGCTCTTCCACTCCACTGCTTCCTCCCCTTTTTTTGGCAACTTGCTCTTCTTTTCCAGAATGCCCGGGATACTTCCAATTGTCTCCTCGAACCCCAACTCCATAAGCCTGTCACCTTCTTCAAGCACAACCCACCTCACTCAACTAACATCTAGGTTTTCCGTATTCTCCAGGCGATCCAATAATCTCCCGGGCGTAGCAACAAGTATATTAATCCCCTCCATCAACCGTGCCTTCTCATTCTGATTCTTCTCACCGCCGCTGACAGCGCCCGGGACGATCCAGTGGGGGCCGTTCTTACCGTGGGTTAGTGTAGATAGGACTGCTGATATTTGCCAGCACAATTTGCGGGTCGGGGCGCGGACAGCGTAGAGGGCTGAGTGTCTAGTACGCTTTGCCACATTCTCACCATCTTGCTGAACGGAAGACGGGGTACGGAGAGACTCGTGATCCGGTTCACTATTTGTAGTAAATAAGTCAATGTTTCCCGATCCAGTGTCTGCTTGGATGAAAGCGTCGCTGTCGGTAGACATTAGTTTAGGGATTGCCGATCGTTGGATGGCTGTGGGCGCTTTTAGAGATAGCTTTGTCGTAAGGTGATTGGCGAGTATGGGGGATAATCCTAGTGTTGTGAAAGTGGCAGTGAGCGGCTAACCCCATTGCGGGTTCCGGCATCACCATAGACTGCATTGATCGTCTCGCCAATCCTCATTTGAGACGCAGTCATGGCTGCAATGAAATGTGAGCTGACGGCATTTCCAAAGTAAAATGATCATCATATCGCACCTCTCAAGGTATCCAGATACCCCTTTGCCTCCTATTGTGGCTTTGTCGCGGCGGCCTCCATAGTTCTGAACCGGCGTTCTTCAACTTCATAATCGCGATCGTTTGTCTTTTCGATCTGGTCTGATATTAGAAAGCTGAAGAGATGAGTGGGATGAGCGGGAACCTACCAGCTCTTGTCATGCCCTTGACCGCAGTCCGGTTTACCGTTTTTTTACAGCCTGCAATGGCTCATTAGCACTGACTTGTGAGCTTGATGATAGAACCCACCTGCCCTCATGATCTCTCTCTCTCATTTTTTGTTGTTGTTTATGTAAGGGTTTGTAGTTAATCAGAAGAATTCAGCGGGTTCTTTTAGGCCAGGGCAAAATGCGGAAACCGAGATGGGGAATCAGAACACGTGATCCGGTTTCGTCATCAGATGGGGGTGCTGAGTTGGGGCTCTTTTCCTTTGCCAAGACTCCCTTATCAAGAGAGCGATATAGGTTTACTCCATCCTCATGTGTGTACTCACCTCGCCGGAATTAGTCATTGGTCACGTGGACTATAGCCAGAGCAAATGCACGCTAAATAGCCCTTCCTCCTGTTCACGTGACCCATGACTAATTCCGGCGAGGTGAGTAATGGCGGTGTAGCTAGTATTGTGTTATTATTATTAAGCGGCGTCGCGGGTATTTGTGGTATGAGAAGGCGACATCCACCTTGCCAAGACTACGAAGCGCGGGCGCGGTTGCGAGGACAATTGATTTCTCTCCGGTTTTCTTCTTTCTGTTCTTTCCATGGGGTGGACCTTCTACAGTACGGTACTCGGATACCGCCTCCCACGACATCTAAGTTACACCAACAGCTTACAACTCCGAACAACCAGGCTCGCAAGGGGCTAGCGCTAGGAGTCTCTTCGGTCGCTCTACGATTCTGGGGAGCGCCTTCGAAAAGAGATCGAGGATTCATACGGTTTGGGCGGTCATACCTAGCCTCATCTCTGTTAACTGTTAAAAATGCGAGCATTGTCCGGAGTTCTGCTCAGAGGAGGTCTGTTCTCTTCTCCCTTCCTTTTCTCTTCTCCTCTTCCAGCTCGTCCATCTGACCTTGTTTGCCTACTACAGCTTCTTCGGTATGTTCTGGAAGTTCGGCGTATCGGGGAGCGACTGTCGCTGTACCTTAGTATTTGCTGTGATTAGTGCTACGGGTGGATTGATTCCTGTTTTGCTGAGTGAATGGGGATGGGTGAACAGGACTAATTGGGAGGGGTGATGGTGGTTCTAGGTTGTTACTTTTGTTTCTAGGATTACAGTATTTTCTTTTGTGAAATAAATAAGATATGGGGCACGCTACAGGATTCGCTGGGGTTTCTTTTGGAGTTATGATTTGGCGGAGGAGGAGGGCACTGCTGGAATTACCCGTGTGCTAGTTCCGAATAATTACGGTTGAGGGTTGCGAGATGGGAAAGGGAAGGGAGCCTAAGGCTCGTGAATCTATTGCGAGCTGCCCGGATTATTCAACACTTCTCTTTTGCAAAGAGCCCAAGATCGTTGGACCTCCTAACCAACTGTACTCTATGATCAAGTTACAATATTATTTACACCACTTTTAAATATCCATCACATAATCAATGTGGCCTATCAAACGTGGAACCTTTATCCGTACACATTGCCCTGACCCTCTTGTTACCAACGGCCCTCTCCAGCTTAGAGCATTCCATATGGAGAATACCACACGCACCTTCGGCTGCTCCGTAACCCTCCCCTCGCCAATGCTCCGCCCAATAAAGCCACCCGCGATTGCGCGGAAGAAAGGAGAGCTATCCGGCGGGGTGTAGAATACCACCCTTGTGACCGCGGATGTCGTAGCGGCGGAAGTGGCCCGCTCGCCCACTGTAAAGAAGAACCGCGTGATGGCCTGTGAAGAAATGTGACAGTGCGCGCGCGACGGAGGAGACGGGCGCTTCTTCCGAGATGGGGCCGATGGAGATAGGGGTGTTGTGGAGGTGGTTCCGCATTCGGATGAAGCCAAATTAACTCGGTATGAAAATTAATATACTTGTGGAGGTGTTTCGGGGGAGTGAGGGAAGGACTGCGGTTGTGAAAAAGTCGAA
>Ga0307509_10003567_pt1 | contig 23423 bp, 41 predicted proteins | sample 10_EM_MG_FD_202245 | JGI IMG/M metagenome (GOLD analysis project Ga0307509, IMG submission 202245) | Populus trichocarpa ectomycorrhiza microbial communities from riparian zone in the Pacific Northwest, United States - 10_EM | ecosystem: Host-associated > Plants > Roots > Unclassified | place... | reverse complement strand
GGCATAGACGAGCAGGACGAGAAAGAGAATGTACAGGAAGGGCAAACAGGCGCCGCCACTCCGGGTGACAGCGGGGGCTTGGGTCTCGGCTCAAAGTCGGATCAAATACAACGAGCTGCTGCGCGCAGCGAAGAGTCTCCGTCGACCACGGATGCAATATCTCCGAGTTGTGATGCTGGCGATCCGGCCTCGACTCCTAACTCCGAGTCCCTGTCCGCCAAGACTTCAACTGATGCCGCATTATCCTCTACAAAGACGACATCTGTTTCAGCCCCGGTTTCACCGAGCGGACACGTGTCTCCACCCCCCAATCATGGCCTATGGCGTCGCTTCCGAAGGTCTACAGGCCATAACAAGGAAGCTGTTCAGGAGCGAAACAGCTCTATTAACAACATGCCCCACCGTGGAGAGGGAGGTAGAGAGGCCACGCCTTGACATCTTCCCTTGACTGTGACACCCATGCAAATTTACCGTCTTATCACCGTTGGAATGTCTGACTAGTACCATCACCCGCAGAATTAAGCCCTGCATTCACAGCTAATATAGGACCATCTTGTACACTGTATACCACACAATGCATACGACCTTTGCCACCTGGAACACATTCTCTGCAGTGATTTTGGGTTCGCAGCACGGAATTCTAGGTTTGTGACATAGGGTGACTGTAATCGTCTCAACGCATTGAAATTCAAATTGACCTGATCGTGAAATCTAAGAACCAACTAACACCACCACGACGTCGCGAGGTTGAAGTAACAACAGTGAGAGACAGCAACTTTCGCCATGGCTACGCGTAATTAACCAGTACTACGCTCCGGATGGTTCAACGTTCAGATTTGCAGAAATGAAGTGGGTAGGTAGGTATAAAACGTTAAATGCATATAAGGTGCCTTGCAAAAGCGGAGCATGTCCATGGTATCTTATATTAGTGAGTGTAGTGAGTGGCAACATTCAACAAATCAAGGTCCAATCCAACTGGAAGTACAATCTAGAGAGTGAGTGCCATAGCACCGAGCATGGCGGCGGCGGTGACGACAGCGAGAGCATTCATCTTCGCAATGGTCACGGCGATGGCACCGTTCTGTTTAGTATTTCCTGAGCCACTACCACTTCCTGAGGAATTCGTTGAACTTCCAGCAGCTGCGAATGTAAATCTATGAGAACAATGAATTCGTCATCAAGTAGGGACGCACAAGTGAGCGGCAGTGGGTTCGTGGTGTTGTCATTTGTTTCAAGGTAAGCATCGCCTGGTGGACGGTTCAGACAAGTGTTGACCGTAGTAATATTCAACGCAGGCTTGCGCGCAAGAGCATCCGGAAGGATATAGCCAGTGGCAACCTCAACGGTTTGTTGGAATAGATCGTGTTCTAGAACAATGAAGCCGGTTTTCAGGGTCTGGGCATTTTGCATGATGTTCTCCCAATTGGCAATGACCTGCTGAACATTTGTAACGCCGCCATGAATGTCGAAGTCTTCATGCAACATATCAGCAACAGTTGGACCAGAACGATGACTGCTCACCGTCGGTGTCAAAGGTCGCAGTGGCATTGATGCGAGTCCAAATGACTGGGGTGAGGTTCATGGCAGTGCAAATGGCACGCACACGGTCGCTAGGTGGTGGAGACATTCATCAAATTCCATAACACGTCACGTGAAGAGGGAAAATACACACTCGATATCACCATACGGAGGCCTCATCGTAGTTGGAGTAACACCGAGAACATCATAAATGACCTTTTTGGTCCAGCCAAATTCAGCGATGATTTGCTCATTTGTCAGAGAGGTGAGAGGATAATGGCTCCAAGTGTGAACACCGATTTGATGACCAGCAAGATATTCTTGCTGGAGAAGACTGGGGAAGGAAATGACTCGAGAACCTACGACGAACATGGTCGCGAGGAGGTTAACTTGGCTCAGATATGCGAGGAGATCAGGGGTGTAAGCTGCAGGGCCATCATCATATGTAAGACCCCATTGGTACTGATTGGGACAAGTGGTGACATCTGTTTCGCGAGTGCAACCACCACAAGTCCACCAGCAACGGCTCGAGTCGGCTGCCGCAGCCGCGTTCGCAGGGCATCCACCAGCGACAGTAGCAGCGATGTTAGGGATTGTAATACCGGACTGGGCGACCTCCTGAATCCACGCCTGGACCTGGGGAGAATCCGTAGGCGGCGGCCTGTCAAGCGGCGGATAGTTGGCAGGAGACAACTTGGAAACTAGTGAGAGGAAGAAAAAGGGTGGGAAAGTCAGATTGTTTCACTTGAAACATGTGTCAAGTGCTCACTATCAGGAAGACCAGGTGCGCTAGGAATGTTGCTGGGCTTCGAACCTGCTGAGAAGGCCGGCGGTAACCCCTTGCTCGGGGCAGCAGGAGCGTTGACGGCGATGGAAGAAAGGGGAACAGCGGTTGGATTTTGTGACGCCAAGGTGAAGGTAGGAGTAGGCCCGGTAGGCGTCGGGAGCAAAGAGGTCGAAACGCTCGCGCTGGAACCGCTGGAACCGGAAGCAACGGAACTGGAGCTGGCAGCGGGGGTGCTACGGCTAGACGAGGATGAGACGGCGGCGACGACTTGACGGTTGTGGTGGGGACTGTTGCCGTAAGCCAAAGCAAGGATAGGGAACGAAAGAACCGGAAGTACGTGGGACGAGGTGAGCTTCATGGTTGGGTACTCTAAAGAGAGGGAATGGAAAAGAGAGAAAGAAAAAGAAGGTGGGGAGGGTAACTCGAGACGTTGTCACGTCGTGCAAGGAGAAAAAGGGTCGCAGAGAGGATATAAATAAACTGCGAGTGAGAATGCCGACCGCGGCAAAATAAAACTTTGCATGCTTAACATCACAGGTCACATGAGCGTAATATTTAACCGAACACTTGGAAACAGACTAGAACTGTACGGCATACGAGCACAAGAATAAATCATATCACTCTCCCTAAGATCAACCCTGCTTGGCCTTCTTCGCACGCGGTTTCTCAAGGTCAATCTCCTCGTTCTCATCGTCCTCATCACTTTCCTCGTCTTCCTCGTCAGAATAAAGCTCGTCTCCTCCTGCGTCTCCTCGGAAATACTCAATTGCGTCGGGGAACACCTCATTGGCAATCACCACTCCAAGCTGTCCGTGCACTTAGTCCCGACCTCACGTCTGACACGAGTCCAAACAAAACTCACGTCATGATAGTCCCGTGCAGCCTCGAAAAAGTTGAAGAAGCTTCCCTGGTCGGACAACGTTTCACCATCATCCTCATCAACTTGGAGAGGATATAGCTTTGTCAGTTTCTTCGAGTCATCCTTCCAGTTAATTGTTGTCGCCTACATCACACATAAGAGGCACTCTAAAATCATGGCCGACATGAACTGACCTGAGCTGTCACATCCCGCTCCCACGAAAAGTCGAGCATTGAAGGTGTTATGCCATCAGCGTCGGGCTCTTCATCCTTCGCGGCATTCGACGGTTCAAATTTGTACTCCTTCTTCAGCACCGAGTCGCTGAAATAGGGATTCTCTTTGAAGTACTAAGCGATCAAAACTCAGCCGTCAAATTGATTCCAATCATCACAAAAGGAGACGCACAAACTCCAAGGTGAACACTTTGGGTTCGCGTGGATCACGGACAACCCATACGTCCTCCAAATAGCTCAATGCGAGCCGGTCTGCCTCATGCTGCGCCTGGAGAGCGAACAGCGAATGTTTCAAAAGTGCGACAGGCCAGAACTTGGGGATGCTTTTGAGCGCCTCGCGACGCTGTTGGTACACTGGAGTCAGTTGCTCCTGCGCACGACGCTCTGCAAGCGAATTTGTGATTAATCCAACGACAACGTGCTCATGTGATCGTAGAAATACAAAAAGATTGCCCACCAAGAATAAGCTCGACACGCTGGATTTTTTTCTGATATTCAGTAAGGATGCTCTCCTCCGCATCCCCGATATCAACATCGGCGAATGGGTCGCCATTTTTTGCCGTATCCGCACCGGGCGAGCCACGCTTTTTACTGTTGGACATGATGTGTTGTTGTGGAAAAGATACAATGCCTGTCTGTCGCCACACAAGCGTGCGGCAACTCGCGAGATTGGTAAGGTTTCTTTTCCCAACTCCAACCGAGGACCCGGTTCGAAAAATCTATAATTAAATATATACCACCACAAGTCCGGAAAATGTAAATAGGGCCAAAGAACGAAGGCACTGGCAAATGGTCCGGAGCGAAGCTCTCTCAATCATCAATCAACATGTCTCTTGGCACCCAGCTCAATCTCCTCCATCTGCATATCTGAGCGTCGGATACCACGAGTCACCCATTGTGCATTCGCTCCAGACTTCAGTTTACCAAAGTCTAGACCGAATCCCGTCCCATGGCGACCAGAGCGGAAACCTGCGCCACTGTAATGAATGGCCTCAGTGAGAGGAATGAGACGCGGCCAAGCAACGTAGTCGAGGCCATGTATGAAGATGAAGACGGTGGAAAGGACCACCAGTGCAAGCCAGAGAGTAAAGTAGTATATCAGCGAGTAGTCTAAACCAGAAACAAAAGTTAGTTGAGCAGACGAGGCACAAGAACCTTGGGCGTACTAGATGAACGAGGCAATGTGAGACCCGCTAGGATCATGAACAACGAAAAGCTCAAGACGTAAGGAACCTGAGGTGACACGATTATAATTAGAATCGCGTCAAAAATAATTTATTGCAGGAACCTACGGCGCGGAGAATCAGTGGTCGCGTATCTGTGATCAGAAACACCGCTGAGGACGGTCCCTTTCGTGGTACCCAGGCGCCTGTCATAAGATCATAGGCATCCTTGCGAAGGATAAGCGATAAGCGAGTAAAGTCATTCCCAGAGTGACGACGCCATACCTGACGGGCACCATCAAAGTGGCTGTTCCTCAGGTATCTCAGCACTGACTTCTTCAAGTCATCGAGTGCTCCCTGGCGCGTGCGCTTGCCAGTGCGCGTGAAATCCGTCTTCAAAGCTCCGCTTCCAGCATACGCTTTGGCGATTAGATCGGCATGGTCCGACCACACTGGAGGGTTAGCATCAGCATGGAAACAAGGAACAAAGAAAACCATTTCCATACTCTCACGCAAGGCAATGTCAATCTCATCCTGCCGATCTACACTATCCTTCTCAGATAGGATACCAGCAGCTTTCAGCTGTACATCGAGTATCCACCTTGCGATGGCTGCCTGTGCGACATTGGTGCGATCTAAATTGTCCATACAATTTGTCCTAACGACGCCCAATTGCCATTTCATAGGATCCTCAGATTTCGAGTCGAGGTGAAAGTAACTGGATAGTGGATGTGAAACAACGTTTACGTTGGCTTCCAGAAGACGTACCCGTCTCGCAATAAATCATCAACAAGGCTGTCGACCAGAAGGCTGATGCGGTCCCAGCGCATATGTTTGCACTCATTGTGGAAGTCGAAATATTGGTAATTGACTTGAGGCACGTTCGCCTAAACACGGTCAGCGAAATACTAAACAACGCTGCGCTGCGCACTGACTTTTGCGACGTAGCGCTCGTAGGCCTCCTTGACTGGCTTTTCGTACCCCTTTTGATCAACCAGATTGACGAGACTCTGATCTCCGTATAACGAAACTTGCTCTTGGAGATGACGGCGCGTGGCCTCCACCTTGATGACAGGTTCAATTCACAGAAAAGGAATTCCCGAGCGAGATAATTACAGAGTCTGGTAAATCCATGATTTGGAGGTCTGGTTTGTAACGCAGAGTATTGATTTCAGCCCAGAAAACTGGGACGCTACCACGAATCTGGACAAAGCTCAGCGTCGTGGCAGCCTCGTTTGGATCGGCCTGGGATGGGACAGTGGCAATCTGCTCCGTCTCGTTGAAATTGGCAACGTGGCCGTCATGGTCGACGCCACGCCTGAAGTACCTCGTTCCGGCCCTGAAGCGGGACCGTCGACTGATGAGGTACAGCTGTAGCTTCCGACCGCTGACCATCACCGTACGTGTGTCGAAGGCTGAAAAGCATGTTAGATGGTACTTCACCGCGTGTTAGACACGAGGATAATGTACACACTTCCGTTTAAGACTGGAAGGACATATGCGCTCATCTGTATAGAGAGTGAGAACTACCACATCAAATGCCCTTCCACGACTCACATCATTGTTGAGGTCCGAGATGGAGCTATCCATTAATCTCGATTGCAGAAACCTGTGAAACAACAATGAGTCTGACATGCGTTTTCTGGGTATCACTCTCACTTATTCCAGAAGAACCTCTCGTCCGCCTGAGCGCTGAACATGAGAAAGTAGTCGTCTCCCGGAGAGAGCTATACGCACTGTTTCCCACATGGGTTTACTCTCATCATTTTCTCTCGCCACATATTGAGCTTGCAGCCGTCGTGTGACGTCGAATTCATAGCTATAAAGGAAGTGACCGCTGCTCAGATGAGAACGAACGAGTGCGAGTAGATGTATTTCCACGGGGTGAGAAGGTTTAGAAACCGAGACGCCGGGGTCCAGCGGGAGGATGTCAAAATCTACAGCACGATAGATGGGATGTCCCAAAAGGTGGCCCTTCAGCGTTCGACCCGTGATTACGATGAGGTATTCTGCTGCAGGCACATGTCTAGTCGAGGCAAAATTGTAAAGGTTGGGGTCCCTTACATTGGGTCAGCGTGATAAAGCCAAAAATGCCATAGATTGTCTTTTTGTAGCGTTTTGCCGAGGGGGGTATCGCAGAGTTGGGTACTGTAGCACTCATTCGTTCCACGTCATCGTTTAAACGCGTGCATGGAAAACTCACGGTCGAGCATGATATCTCCTGAATGCCTATGTACCACTAGGGGTCTAGCGCCTACAGACTCCGCGGGTGCAAAAATATAAGAATCGTCATCGTTGGTGTACCTGTTCTGCTTGATTAGACGGGATAAAGGCCAAGAGAAGTTGACTCAACAGGTTCAGGCGTTCGTGAATAGGCTTCATGGTGGATTGTTGGAGAGGAGGTGGACCACGTGCAGAGCTTGTTGAAAGCCAGGTGGAGGGTGGGACGTGAGTGTAAGGCACGCAGCAGGTACGGACGCCAGCGCCGGCAGTCTCCTGCTCGCCCTCACTTAGCACCAAGCCTGAGTTCGCACACTTCGATCATTTGAACCATGAAGCTCACCCCAGAGCTACTTGCCCAGGCATCATCCGCAATCAATCCCGTTAAAGAGCGTCAGCTCGACCTTCGCGGTACGTTGACAGGAATTTCGCGTCACGATCACTCGTCAATCGTCATTTCAGGATATAAAATTCCTGCAATCGAAAATCTTGGTGTGACCAAGGTGCGCACACGATCTCAATTGTCCCGGACTTGGTGAACGCATCATCTGCAGGACCAACACGATGCCATTGACTTTACGGATAATTCACTCGTCTCACTAAGCAATCTACCTCTTCTGAGGCGGCTCCACACCCTTCTCTTAGCCAACAACCGAATATCAAACATCTCACCCTCCTTACATCTCTCTGCTCCAAACCTTACGACTCTCATCCTCACGAATAATAACATCACAGAATTAGGCGATCTTGAACCACTGAAGGGAGTCAAGGGAGTCAAGTATCTGAGCTTGTTGGGGAACCCTGTTACAGAAAAAAAATGGTACCGCGAGTGGCTTGCCTGGAGATTACCAGGGCTGAGAGTTTTAGATTTCCAGAGAATTCGTGACAAGGTGCGCCCTCCGCTGCATACAGTGAGGACATGAACTCAGTATTGGGTGTAGGAGAGACAAGCAGCGAAGAGCTTGTTCTTGACTCCAGACGGACTTATGAACTCCCTCGCTACCACACTATCAACGACTGTAACAACAGGCGTGGCGAAGAATGTCACGATAATCGAAGAGCCTCGCGCTGCGGTTGCACCAGGAAAGGCGGGTCGGCTTTTGACCAAGGAGGAAGCAAACAAGGTCAGGGAGGCCATCGCGAAGGCTACTTCGGTCGAGGAAATCCGTCGCTTGGAGAGAAGTTTGAAAGAGGGTTTCCTACCTAGCATGGAGAGCGTGGGGGCATAATCGTCATCATCACATTATATTTCCTACACCCATGCGACATGCGGTCTTTTGTCAGCTACCAGATGACTTTGTACAGAGAGCTTTCCCCAAACTTTCCCTTCCTGTTTGGTTGTACCTCGTTAGGCGGTAACCCCATAATTGCCGATCCATAACCCGTGAAATGCCAGCGCAAGGAACGCAACGAGGTTAGCCAGCGAACTACACCCATGCAACCTCGCGAATTTCGCCTTGAGAGCCTTTAAATCTGGCGACGCCTTTAGATGCGGTTAGCGGCGCGCATACAATGATGATAGAAAAAGGCGGACATCGGCATCCTGAGCATCCTTTCTCTCCGTTTTTTCCAACTCATGTCGTTCCGTCAAGAGTCTAAGGAACAAGTCAGGCGGTGCAGCGGTGGAGTTCCCATGTTACATACTTGCTCGTGGCGGGACCAAACCAAACCAAGTTCAGTGCTTGCGAAGCGACCACGATAAACAAAGCGTATGCCTGGGAGACATCTGGGACCGTGGGGTACGCGAGATGTGGAGTGACGGTGCTGTGGTTGCGAATCCAGGCGAGGAGCAGACCAGAGGAAATGAGAGTGTTAAGTTTGAAGTATACGGGGAGAAGGCGTTGTTGAAGGGGGCCGAACTGTCGCTGTGCTGCAGTGGCTGTGACAAATAAGACTGGCTCAAACACACGAGGACCCACGTAGCACACGATGGGTAATTATACCTGGTAAACGAAGGAGATCAGAGGAGAAAAAGGACATAGAAGTCACTCTAACCTCCAATGAATGACACCCATAGTGCTGTAGGGCATTGTGTGAGAAATCCGATCTGATGGGCTCAGTATGACTACTGGTACATGCCGACTCACACATTCCAAAAATGAAAGAGAAGCTCAGAGTGTAAAGGCCTCTGAAACTGAAGAGACCAACGAGTGTTTCGAACGTCAAAGAATCTGTTGTTTTTGTTGACATGATAAGGAGATCGAGGGTCAAGCTTGAGAGAGGAGAGGAGGCGAGTAAGGGGTGACTCAGAGTAAGACCGAGACATCAGTTATCAGCAGCTTTTATATCCAGGAACTCAAGATCTGTCAGATACAATCGTAAATGAGTAGGGCGACGACTCCTCTCTTGAACAGGCCGGGGACAGTGGTAGGAGGGTGCCGCCAGGGTGCATCACCGTCAGACCTCTCCGTCACAAAGCAAGTAAAACAGAAAAAAACCGAGAAGCAAACCCGTCGTTTTCCCTTTCCTGAATGTCATACTGAACGGAAGGCCCGCCGGAACTCTCGTGTGGTACAGATCCAACCTACCTTACCACCGTCGCTTACTTTCTGTCGAGGTCCTTGAGCCAGTGCCAGTGGCAGACTGGGGCGGTCTTTACATGCCCTACCGCCTCCAAGATCACTTTGACGATAATCTTGGGCTGGGTCTAGTCCAGCCATTGTTTACCTCCTCAGCCCAGTCACTTGCTTCCTCTGTGCTTCGAGGATGCTTTTCGAGACTTGTCCCCTGCGTGGCTGCCAGGGCGTATGTGCCGCGCGACCGTGAGTCGGACTGACCGCCACCGATGTTGGCCGCACCAAAGGTGATACTAATTTCGGCCAACCCCCCAGCTGTAACAGCTCGTGCTGACGCCACTCCCATTAGGAGGTAGAACCGAGGATACTCCCGACGTGGAGCCAACAGTGCTGGCGAAATCGAACGGTCACTAGCAGCGTGAGGCGAACAAATGGCAAACTCACAAAATCGAAGACCGAAGACGCATAGATCGCCGCGGACGCATGAAGAAGCTCTAGGCAGGTCCACGCGGGGATGTAAACCGAACACGCTCGACTCTATTTGACCAGATTCTACCGAATTCGGAAATTAAGCCTGTGGCATGCATGCGACAAAATTCTTCGAGGAAAAGAAACCCGCGAATCGCAAACTCGAGCACGGGGATATACAGTTACACTGTAGACCTATAATACAGTCCCGTCGAACCGAAAAGTACGAAAGCAATGGTGTGCCGCAAAAGCTTCTCAGTACATCCTATCCCAATCGCCGAACCCACCAAAGCCGCGCCCAGGGATACCCCTCCTCCGACCAGGCATTAAACCAGGTGGGCGTTCTTCCTTGCCACTGGAGTGCAGGACATTGTGTTTGTCAACGATCTGAGGATAATTGGGGTTACCATCGCACTGTTAGGCTAACACACGTACATCGTTCAGGATGCTAGCCGATTTAGTCAGAGTGGATAGATACGCCGTGAGCTGAACGTCTTCGTATTCCTACCACGTGCTGTTAGTTAGGAAGGATGTGGACACAGATGAATATATTGTTACAGTTTCAAACTCATCCCTGAAACCCTGGCTGTCGCTTGCTGGGAGCGAAGCTATCAAAGCAGCCAGGGACCGTATTGTAGCGTGGTCTTTCGGTGTGGAGCCTGAAAGTGGGATAAGATAAATTTAACGCAGGAGATGACTTGATGGACCTGAGAGGACGTCTTTGACATAGCTCACAAGGACCAGTATTCGGTCGTATAGCATTTTAACGGCAGCTCGTTGCGTTTGAAGATGGGATTCGACTAGGCAAAAAGGTGTAGAGATGGGCCGACGGATGGTGAAGTGAACGTACGGCTTGTGCCACCTTCGCCCCCACGGGCCGTCGTATCAACTGCAATTCTCTCCGCCTCTCCTGTCTCGACATTGAAAGGTGCCTCAATATATACGGACCGTGGAGCACGATCACGAATCTCTATCGTCGGTTCGTATGCTTTGATGGGCAGATGACCTAGTGTCACATTGACACCAACAGTTTGAATAGGTTGCAAGATCAAAAGGAGAGGATTTGAGCAGTATAAGGAGAACTGCACAACGTTATACGACAAATATACAGAAAAAAAATGGAATCAAACCTGTTCGTGGAGAGTGATGTGCCTTTGAGTGGGATGTGGAGCAACAGTGTACCATCCAATAAACTCTAGTGACGGGAAGACCTGCTTGTCTGAGGAAGGCGTTCTCATAACGCACATCATGCATTGAAGACACGGGCTTACATTGCTCCTTTCTCGCGTTGAAAGACCCATGATCGACCTTTTCGCCTTGTTCCACTGCCACTTCGAAAGTATTCACAATCTCGACCTCACGGCCATTTTGAGTCCCGAGGAGAGCACCGAGAACTACAGAAGATGAGAACCGACAAAACGCAAAGATAGATTGAATATGTACCGAAAGGTAATGCAGTGTTCGTCTGCAGTCGTAAACGAGTCAGGTGTTCCGAGATGTTTAGAATCGGGAGTGGGTGTCTGGAGTGGGGATGGGATCAGAGTCGTGGAGATTCATTAACCTCTGTCACATAAGACCCACAGAGAGAGGGAGAGACTTGAAATCGTGCTTGCGGGCAGTACGACAGATTGTTCACCAGTGTCCATGTTGCCTCCTGAATGGGAATGTGAAGGGCTGGTGTAGATGGTTAGATAAGGGGGTGGGACGGCACGTGCACGACGCGTCAAAGCCAGCCCTAAACACTCATTTCGTCCCACTTTGCGCGTCCCGAGCGCGTCGCACAACACGCACAACCATGTCTGGGTTCGATGCTGATCGTGTCTACTCTGTGTCCGTACACCAAAATGCCCCTTCTTTCTCTACAGAATCTCCTTCAGAAACTGAGAAGTTGCTGCTTGACTTGCTTCTTCAGTACCGTCTTGGGGGCGAATTCATCTACAGGTAGGCCTCCCTCTTGACCAAACATGTCTTGCACTGATTCGCTGGGCTTAGGGACAAGCTCCGGGCGAATTTACTTCTGAAGCACTACCAATTAGAAGTTGATTTGCGTCATATCAGCCTCTACAACGACGAACTCGCACACCTAATACAGAATAAGCCTGCTGACGTCCTACCCCTGGTGCGTTCAGTTACGTCGGAGAGTGATATGCACCCACTGATTCTCTCTCAGTTCGAGAATGCTGCTACTAAGGCGTCTCGTAGTATTCTATTTCCCCTGGAGGGTGGACTTAATGAGAGCCCTGAAGCGGCTGCGCACTCTATTCCCAAGATTCAAATATCTGTCAAGTCCGGCTTGAACATGCTTCAGTTTCGTGACCTCATGGCTGATACCATGAACAAACTCATACGGATACCGGGCATCGTCATTTCTGCGTCTGTACTTTCCTCCCGAGCAACGAAACTGCACTTACAGTGTCGCGCCTGTCGGTCTGTTAAAATACTCTACCCTGCTGGTGGATTGGGCGGCTTAGGTGGAGGGGCGGATCGAGGGCTTCCTCGTGTGTGCGACGCCCCAGAACCCGAAGGGCAGAAGAAGGATTGTCCCATGGATCCATACCTCATCATCCACTCTAGGTCTACATTTTCCGACCATCAAACTCTTAAGCTCCAGGAAGCGCCAGATATGGTCCCCGTTGGAGAGCTCCCACGACACATGATCCTGTCCACAGATCGGTATAACACCGGCCAGGTTGTCCCCGGTTCTAGGGTCATTGCCACAGGGATCTATTCTACCTTCAACTCGTCAAAGAATGTACGCAGTGTGTCCTGCTTCTCTTGTTTGGACTGATCGAGCATGTTACAGAAATCCGCTGCTGTATCTGCGCTGCGCACGCCATACCTCCGAGTTGTCCATCTTGAATTGTCTTCGCCATCTACTTCAGGCGCCGGTGGTCTAAACCCCTTCGGTGTTCAATTCACCCCCGAAGAGGAGGAAGAATTCAACGAGATGGCCAGGAGCGAAGGACTCTATGAACGATTTGCAAAAAGCGTTGCCCCGAGTATCTTTGGAAGCTTAGGTACATTTGATATTAGATTCTGGATTCCTGGCTCACGTCACTCTAGATATCAAGAAAGCTATTTCCTGTCTTCTCTTTGGTGGATCAAAGAAGATACTACCGGACGGTATGCGGTTGAGGGGAGACATAAACGTCTTACTCCTGGGTGATCCTGGGACGGCAAAAAGCCAGCTTTTGAAGTTTGTTGAAAAGGTATGACCTCTTTGCCGTGTGTCCACGCACACTGACAAGTCTCTCGCATAGGTCGCTCCAATCGCTGTCTACACGTCAGGCAAGGGATCCAGCGCTGCTGGTCTAACGGCCTCCGTTCAACGTGACTCCATCTCTGTAAGTTTTCCCTAAACTCCAGGCCTCGAGTGTTATTTATTGGAACCAGAGGGAATTCTATCTGGAAGGAGGGGCCATGGTTTTAGCAGACACGGGTGTGGTCTGTATCGATGAGTTCGATAAGATGCGGGACGAAGACCGTGTCGCTATACATGAAGCCATGGAACAACAGACCATATCCATAGCAAAGGCCGGCATCACAACTGTTCTCAACTCCAGAACGAGCGTTCTCGCAGCAGCCAATCCTGTTTGGGGCAGGTACGACGAAGGCCGCAGCCCAGGCGAAGTGAGCTCTCCTGTCGACAATTATTATCTCATCCTAATACCATCATAGAATATTGACTTCCAAACAACAATACTGTCCCGTTTTGACATGATCTTTATCGTGAAGGACATACATGATGAAACGCGTGACAGGGTAAGTATGGTTCCACTCGCCCTTGGTTCGTTCGCCTTATGGTTGCTAGACAATCGCCAAACATGTGTTGAACATCCATATGAATCGGCCAAACTCGAACGTCAGAGAAAATGGCGAGGCCGTAGGCGAAATCGACCTTGACAAGATGAAACGGTACATTTCATACTGCAAGTCGTACGTACTGTCTGCGCTTCTAGAGCTTATGCCGTCCGAATAATTTGAAACTCAGGAAATGTGCGCCTCGACTGTCGCCAGATGCCCAAGAAATGCTGAGCAGCCATTTTGTTGGACTCCGTAAGCAAGTTCAGCAAGTCGAACAAGACAACGATGAGCGGAGTTCGATTCCTATCACCATTCGGTCCGCTCATTCCTACTTCAACTATGTTTTACTTGCGTACTGATGTTGTTATAATAGACAACTGGAAGCAATTATCCGCATTTCCGAGTCACTCGGCAAAATGACATTGTCGCCAGTGGTACAGACCTATCATGTAGAGGAGGCGATTCGGTTATTCAGGTTCTCTACCATGGATGCTGTCTCTGCGGGTTCAGTAGATGGCTTGTCGCGCGGTGAGCTCAACCAAGAGGTCAGCAGGATTGAAAAGGAGATTCGGCGGAGGCTGCCCGTAGGATGGAGTACGAGCTATCAGAGCTTAGTGAGAGAATTCGTAACACAGCAAGGCTACTCGAACCACTCTCTCGAAAGGACACTCTTCTTGATGGAAAAGCGGGAAGTTGTCCGATTTTCTGGGCAGGTTCGTTGTTGAGTTATCTCCCCATGACACCTGTCGACTGACGGGCATTGTTTCCTTAAACAGAAAAAGGTCGTCCACAGGTCAGTCCCGCGCTATCTTCTACGAGGATTTGCTTTTGATATACTAATAACTCGACAGGGTGGGCGTTTGACCGTATCAAGCATGTATCTCTCCTTAGCTCTAGAGTGGTGTTTTGTGACTGCATTGTGTGTATGTACTGTGTCATCACGTGAGCTGCGCGGCAACGGCAGCGATGCTTTGATGTTGCCATTGCTAGATTTGGTCGATTACGCTTCTATCCCTGTACCAGTACCACGGATACCCCCTACCATGAACACTGACGACCATGGAAAGTCAGTCAACTACATCTGATAGCAACAAAGCCCGCGCACCGCATTCTATCCCAGATCACCAGTCGTTCCCCAAGTCGGCCAACCCTGTCTTCGTCACCGGTCACCGGCATCACCGGGATCCTCCTCCTTCACCCGCTCGCTTCCTTAAGAAGTCTGAGGCGACCGGTTTAGGACCACTCATTCCCGGTTCCTCTTCTTCCGGCTCCAATTCCGACTTTTCCACACCATTTGGCCACGCGACGAGTATAGATGTGCTTTCCATAACGGACTCGACTTTATTCAGCGGAAGTGATTTGCACACCGTTGGTCTACATTTTCGCGAGGGTTCCGGAAATGCGCGCAAGGGCAAGGCTGCCGTGCGTGCAAACTCTTCCGATGGCAGCGAAGAGCACCTACTATCTCCACATTCTTATCCACCCTCTCAACGCGCGACCTTCTCTGGACAACCCGCTAATCTTCGGTACCATGACTCTGCTGATCACGCACCCATCTCTGCGTCTACCGTTTTTTCGCGCCACGCGGCTCCACTCTCTCTGCCTCGACTCGACAAGTATATATCTTCTTTACCTATCCCGGAATTTTTTTCGTCTTCACGCACAAAGACGGATGCAAAGCAAAAGAAATTCATGCCGCTAGATCACCTTGAAATGACTAGGAGGAGCCTTGAATCCCTCGAGACGAACTACCGAAGGAAGCCCGCGTGGAGGAACTCCAAGTCGATTCTCTCGGGCCTTGTGAACGTCGTGCTGGGCGTCACGGTAAGTAAGCTCCATTCGATTACTACTTCTCTACTGGACATGTCCCAGGGGTCGAGCGCCCTTGCTACTTTCTACAGTGTGAAAGGCTTGTTTAACACTGTCCAGATATTCGCGTTGATCTTGACAACTATCGGTACGTGAACCAAACTACCGCTCCGTTTATTTCTCTTTATTTTTTTCCCCCATCTAGTTCCTCACAAGGGCCAAAACACGCTGCGCGACTGGCGGCAAGTGTTTCTGGGGACAATGTGAGTGTCCTTGATCAATAGTGAGTTGGTAACTGACCGTTCATGACAGACCAAATATCATAGCACTCAATTTTGCATCAACTCTTATACAATCCCTAATTCTCCTCATTATCTTAATGGCACTGGCCGGGGTGCTCTTATACTGCTTTCATATCTCAACTGCCCCTTGCAAACGCTATAGTCGTTTAGAAGGCTTTCAACAACCTGCCAGGAGTAGTGGACTAAGTATTGTTATCACTAGTTTTCTGCTAACTGTCATATACCTTCCTCTGAGTACCATGGCCGTCCACGTCATTACCTGGTCCGATGATCTCTGGCCTGTTCCCAACCCCTACTTAAATTCTACAACAAATCCCCCTGTCGTCGCTCCGTTGGGTCCTTCGGACCAATTTAGAGACCCTTTGGACTTCTGCTACACGACTACGATGAAGAAGAATGAGATCAATTTCGCCCCCGCGGTTGTCATAATGGCAATCTTAGTACTTGCTGCTGTGCGTTGATGATCATTTATGCCCCAGCACGACTTCCCACTAATATTTCCTAGCTGACTGTTTCATACCCCCTCGCCCTGAGAAGAATCATTAAGCAATCTGTACCTATTGTCGACAAATACACGGAACTAGGAAACCCAAGGGGTAACAGTGAATTGAACCGAGAATACCAGCGGCTTCTTGAGCGGGATCAGAATCCTCTCGCCTTTCTTTATTTAGGTATGTATGCTGCACGATGCCCATGACTTCTTCCGAATTCCCGAGCACAGGCTTTCGGCGCGGTTGGGGAGCCTACGAAACAACCTATCTCTTCATGAAATTTACCGCGCTGCTAATCGTCTCGGTAATCGACCCCAACAACTGCTTTTTCCGTTCCTTCTCTAGGACACGAGTTGTTGTCGTCCGCCAGGTGCTTCTGCTGATCGTAACAGCAATGTTTTTCGCCCTCCAGTGGATGTTCTCTCCCTTCCGAGATCCGGTCAACAACGCCAGCGAGTGGGTATCAAGATTAAATTATGTGCTGACGTCTCTCGTTGCTTTACTTGTTGCACTTGGCGTGCCTGGCAAAGATACCATGAATGGCCCAATACTCTACACGTAAGTGTAAGCAACACCATGACCACCGCTGAACTGAACGCTACTGTGGTCACAGGATATATATTGCTACTTATAGCTTCTCAATCTGTGGGTCACATAAAAACTTAACAATCGGTTCATTAAGACAATGTTACAGATTTTGCGATCATTAACCTGGACATCATGCAGCGTCTAGTGAAAAGTGAGTTCATCGGACAGTAGCTAGTGTGGTTATTTAATCATTTCGGAAGGGTTGGCGGCGCGAATCGATTTCAGTGCGTCTCGTCTCTATATCTGTTCTCCAGCTATATATTGATGCTACCATAATCCATAGGTGTAGACATATTTTCCCCCCAGTGAGTCGCCACGTTTCGAACTATGCATCTATAAACACCTTTTAGGCTTGACATATCGTCATCATCACCGCACACGAGACGCCGCATCTGGCAAGAAGCCATCACAGCTCTTTTTTTGACCAGTCCCCAATGCAAGATCCCTGCCAAACAGCCTATGCGTTATATTCAGGCCAGAAATTCAGAATTCCCACCATACTTAGTCAAATTTCAAGGGTCTCCGGGGGAAAGACATGTTGAGAATATCAAGGTAAATGAAAGTGACCCAACCGCTCGTTCACTTCTGACGCCCGTGATCCTCGAAGATTTTGCGGGAAGTTGGCTCAGCAGCTTACAATAAAGCTTTAGAATTTTCACAAGGACCTCATTCCCATCGTATATTGCGTCTAGCAGAGCAGATTCAACGAAATTTTGTCGGGCCAGACAGTTATTGGAGGAGCCCATCCGAGCACCTACCTCCAGGTTCCACCAGGTGTTTCGGGAACGCTTGGTGGTTACCGTTCCCACCTACATTGGTCCGTCAGGGCATGGACTACATACCGCACGTTCTCATACATACATCCTAGGTGCTTCGCTACGACGATGGGCCCCTCATGGCATTGAGTAGTCTATCCGACCTCGAGCAGTACGTGATGCAAAATTCCACAGCGGAGATACAGCGAAGAAGGGAAATTCGAACCGCACTGCGAGCTCTAGACGGCCAAAAGGTTCATTGGCCATATTTACATGTTAATGTCTGTCGTTGTTTCGTTAAGTCCGGGGTGAACACTGACGGTCATAGACTACTGACACGAGGATGTCGTGGTTCATCCGTGGTATGCGGTACAAGGCACAAGCCTCGACGTGCTATGAATATGGAACACTGAATATCAAGCGCAAGGGTTATTTGATGTGGGAAGGCCTGCAGCTTGGAAGTGGGTTTGATGTGGATATCGTCTACGATAAGCGTGTCAAGATCGATGGAGCGTCCATTGGCATCAACGATGAGTACGGCCTCACACCGACGCTCGCCCAGTTTCTTGCCCAGAACCACGCCCTCATTCATTCTCGAGCGAGCGGGATCGAAGCTTTATTGGCGGGCTATCGTCACTTCTGCCAACAAGAATGTAGGACAAAGGCTGAAGCTCTGTCATACGGTTTCCTTTCTCGAGTATATGACCACCCAAGGGATTCAGAAGGACTTGCACAAGACTCAATCAAGCACGAGCATGACCTCCGCGTCAGGCAATTACTGGTTGGTAGCGAAGCAGTATTTCGCATAACCTATGAGCGCCTCATCGCGGTGTCGACGACGGAGCTCGCGACGTGGTGGTACACCTTTTGGGTTGGCCTTGTTTTCTCTACCGCTCTCCGTTTAGTATGTTCTAACGTGGTCTCGTCAGGATGATTTTTGGAGGAGAAACTCAGCTACCATTAGCAAGCTCAGACAATACGCTCCAGACTTCGACCCCCACTATCCTTCATCCATTGCCTACACGCCCTTACCTCGCGCCGCGTTGGAAAACTTCCTCACACAGCGGGGCTTGCTTAACAAGAAGCCAAAACGAGGTGACTTCATCAACAATGGATTTTTGAACAAGGTGTACATCCGCATGTATGACATTGTCTTCCACACATCATCAGAGGTGATTGGAGTGCAGTGTGTAGTATCATTCTCCAGGGCTGACAAAACCATTATAGGCTAATATATTTCATCTTGGCTATGATACGCGTAAGCTTGACATGGAACATGTTGACATCGAAACGCAAGTCCCTCTCTCTTCAATTGGAACCGGAGGTGGAACGGACCATGACGACCCGGCCATCCGACCCCGACCTGTATTCCGTTGGGAGGGCATTCTCAGCGATCCTCTGGTGAAGAAGAAACCCGGCCACAACTTCCTCTCGAAGATGGGGGTCTGGTTGGGATTGACCCCGTTTTGGCGAACAGGTGGCGAGTCGATGGGAGTAGCATTGGACGTCTATTTGGAAGGGAACAAATATGTCCTGTTGGACAACTTGCATGGCAGTTCACGAATTTAGGGGGGGATGATGGCAGGTGCTCAGAATGTAGTTATCCCAATTTTTGACGCTTCTTTACGGGGCCGTTATTATCACCTGAGACTTTGCGTTTCCTGGATAGAGGGGGGACTGGTGTCGAGGCTGACTTGGTGACTCGGGAGAAGGGTCGTGATTTGGTTTCATGTTGGCTCAGTTTTTTCCGCCTCTTCTCTATCGCCTTCCTCACAGCCCGCTTGCCACCTTCTGCTGCCATCGCATCATATCGGGCCTTGAGGAGAAGCTCCTTCTTCTCAGCTATTTGAAACAACGGTCTCTTTTTAGTGGTCATGGCCGAAGAAAAAGAAGAGACCCACCGTCCTTTAACCAATACGCCTTTTTGCCCTTTTGCCGCTTCACGTGTTCTTCCTTTTTTGCGGCAATGATGGCTTCCTGCTCTACTCTTTCTCGCTTGTCTCTATTGACGGAGCTCTCCGCGCGTTTCATAGCAAGCGCGAGCCGCTCCACCTCTGCCTCCCGCTCCGCACGAAGATGCCGAGGGGAGGACGCAAGAAGCTTGCGGGCGCGCTTTAGATTGCCGCGCAACGTCGCGAGCTCGCCTTCGTGCATTTCCGATAGGAAGTTGTAATGGTTTCGAAACTTGGCGGCATCAAACTGACCGCTTAGCTGTGAGAATCGTGGGTCGCGGACGTCCTAGTGATATATGTGTGCAGTGCAGAACGCGTACGCAGCCCAATATTAACCTACCACTTTTTTCGTCTCTACCACTGTCCTGCGACGCGAGACTGGTCGCTTTGACGTGACCTCTGTCGGCCTGGTGAGGAAATTTGATAAAAAGAATTTCAACGATAGACAACATAGCGAGACTCACATGTTCTTGCCTTTGCGTGCGGCAATAGTAGTGGTGCTCCTCTTTTGCTCTTTTACACGCGATCCTACTTCCTGCTTGCTTTCCCCGTCGAAGGAGTCGTCTGACCGTTGACCTTCGGAAGAGCAAGACCCATCACTGTCACCTTCGGCATCCGAGCCGTCGGGAGTGAGATCGAGGGTCCGCTGGGCCTTACGCAGAGCACCGAAAGATAAGGAACTTAGAGCTGGCAAGTACTGGTGTTAGTACGTATGACACGAGAAGCAACGAGGAGGAACTACCGTCTTCCATCAAGATACTCTAGTGGACCTCTGCGTGGGTGATAATATCACTGGCAGTCGGGTCATGTGACTTGTGAGATGTGTGGGAGTGCGCTAAACAAACATAAGTTACAGTTACTTGGCTCTCCATCCGATATCATGTCCGAAGATGAATTTGACCAGCTTCCCGACCCCTTTTCTGGAATCGATTGGAACACAGTACCAGGACTCTCCACCGTCCCTCCTGCATCTCAGCCCAGCGCCTCGACTTCGGGTAGCGTTCCTTCACCGGTGGAACCAAGGCATCCTACACCTTTAGCCATTGGGCGAGCTACTAGCTCTACATCAACGCAATATTCATTCGACGAGTGGGATGCCTCATTCCTGGACGAGTTGAACAAGGCGGAACAAGGGTTATTACAAAAACAGGTGGCAGGAGGCCTATTCTCAAGGGAAGACAGGGGAGAGGAGACATCGACTCATTCAAATTCTAGAAGCGCAACGACGTCCAGATATTTTCATGGTGAGGAGTTCTCATCTAAGATTGCCGTGGTACGTCTTATACATTCATTGGAACAGAGTTGCAGGTGGCGCGAGACATTTCCTCCTCACATTTTGTCCATCGTTACCCCTCAGCAAAGAGCTCCCATGAATGGGCCAACGGTCCGAATTCTCATGCAGAGGACAGCAGGGGCGATTCTTTACCGATTTCAGGATCAGAGTTCAAGTCAACAAAGGTGGTACACCGAATGTCTCCGCCCCCCACACGAGGATCGTCTCCCAAAAGGCACAAAGGGAAGCAGAAAGAGTCCCCTAGGGGTATACTCAAGGAATTTCTAAACAACATCGAAGATGAGATTATCTGTCCCATGTCAGGATCAGTGCAGCATCCTGTTAACAATCGCGTTCTAACATTCACGATTCTAGATGCTGTGACATTTTGTAAGGGAAACCGTGCTTGTATCCATGGTCCAAACGAACATGAACTCCTTCTTAGCACCTTTGCTCACTTGGGAAACCCATGCGGTCATACTTTCTGCGGTGAGTGTGGGTGGCGCTGGATCAAGAAACATGTGAGTCCCCTGAAACGGCTTCGTCACTGCTTCTTACACATGGCAGAGGGAGGCACCTTCCTGTGCGATATGTCGGGCCAGCCTATCCCTTGACGTTCCCATGATACCTAATTTTGCGGTGGACAACACCGTAGAGAAGCACGTGGCAGCGCTCCGTACCAGCGGGATCGAGGGATGGGAAAGCGCTGGAACAAAGTTTAAAGAGTGGCAGGACAGGAAAGAGTGAGCGCCCATACATCATAATTGATGAAATTAACCCACGCGACTGTATGCAGGAGATGGAAGGCCGACTCCACCAGGATGAAAGTCAGAAAAAAGGCGCCGACTTTTTCCGTCATTGTTGCGCCCTATGTACCGAGAGGTAGCTCTCCTGGTAGCTCAGCCTACGTCGGGGAGGACACAGGAAGTTCAGGCGATGGAAGCAGTCACTCTGGCAGCCCCGTAAGTGAGAGGGAGGAAGAGGCGGCGGCTGTGCGAAGGGAGCCGACTAACCGAAGGCGAGGACACAACAATCATCATCACGATAACCATCATAGAAGGTCAAGAGGAAATCGACGAAATCGGGTTGCCGTTGGGCGCCATGATAGTAGGGGAGAGCCAGCACCTCGTGCGCGACGGTCTAGGCGTAGAAGGCGGGATTGAACCAACGTGGACGCCTCGAGTCGTTCGCCTGCGCTTATCCGCGTTTCCGGTGTACATGTACATACCCCATCGTAATTTATAAGTCTACTGTCACCCGGGCCATCAGGGCTCATCCTTGTTCCGTTCACACCCTCATGTTCTTCCCTCCGCTCGATTCCACCGTCGTGGTCGACATCCCATCCAATGCACGAGCCGGTGGCCTCTCTTTACTGTTCAGGGCACGCACAGGTTCTGCCAATGCTCTAGAACAACTCAAGAGAGACGGTGTCAAAGTCCAGGCATGGACCAATGCCCCCGTGGATAATGACCATACCGATGGTAAATGGGGAGCGTACAACTTCGAGGAGGCACCGGTTGCTACTCCTGCCAAGTTGGACGAGTCCATCGTGCCATTCCCTCTCCCAGCCCCAACAGGAGACAATATCGTTGACGAACCCCACACATTGTTCCTGACCCTCAGGCTAAGAGCTCTGCCCCAATACCAAACAGAGACAGATTTTCTGGTCACCTACCGGCTATTGTACCCCAACGGCGAGGTCAAATGGCTCGGGTATCACGGTCGTGACCTTCGCTGCGTGCTCAAGAAAACTGACCCATGGCTTGCTCCTCCCGCGTCAGCAAGCCCATCCTCGGGAGACGTTTATCGCACATTCTCCTCTATCACCATGAGAGAACCTTGGGGTTGCTGGGCTATCGGCCCACGAAGGTTCGTGCAAAGCTGTCGATCGTTTCGATATCCACAGGGGCTGACGGGTTATCTGTCTGTCTGCGCAGTGTGAAGTACTATCCCAAAGGGAAGGCAACCGATTGCGAAGCGGCGTTCCTCGTGTTTGTTCCGAAGCGTGGACCCTCCACGTTTGCGCTCCACCAACCCATCATCCTTCACGGCGCAGGTCTGAAACTTCATTCCTCAGGCGTCGTGACGTGTCGTTCGTCTACCCCCACCCGCGTGTACACCGCCATCTCATCCGAAGTTGAACTATCGTTCGCCATTCCCGACCTGGGCCTTCACTGGTTCGGTGTCAAAGAAGGCTACGCGCTCATCACGTCAGCCGCGCCAGAGCAACTGGTCAGCATCCACGCCGTGCCCTTGTTCGTCGACCCCGCCGCCACCGAACGCCCGACAACCGTGAGCATCGACATCGCGTCACGGGGACTTCTACCGGAGCACCAGCGCTTCGTGGCATACAGCCCCTTGTCAAACGGGGTTCTGGATTCCGACGACTGGGGGTCCCGTCAATTACACATGTCCGTCGGACGAGCCGGGGGTTCGTGCGTAGTCAGTCCGGTGTACCCTTTGCCCGCCGACAAGCCCTCACCACTTGGTAAAGCTCCGTGGAGAATTGCATATGTGACGCCGCATTCTACTCTCGGGACCAAGCCGGAGCTGGACAGCGAACTGACCGAACAACGAGCGGCTGAAGCGAGCAGCAGACTGGAGTACGATTCAGAGACGGAATTCTTGAGCCGAGAGATCAAACCACGAACACCACCACCACTGCCACCTTTGACACTGCGATCG
>Ga0307509_10003566_pt1 | contig 23423 bp, 17 predicted proteins | sample 10_EM_MG_FD_202245 | JGI IMG/M metagenome (GOLD analysis project Ga0307509, IMG submission 202245) | Populus trichocarpa ectomycorrhiza microbial communities from riparian zone in the Pacific Northwest, United States - 10_EM | ecosystem: Host-associated > Plants > Roots > Unclassified | place... | reverse complement strand
TCCCGGCCGAGTCGGGTCCGATAATCCTGACTGTCCAGTCGGTCTAATTTCCACCATTAGACTAGACTTGACTTTCGACCGGACTAGCTGGTCCAGACTAGTCTTCCGCGGACCATTCGGAACCCTGAGTCGCTCATCACTGACAGTATCTCAACCAACGAAGGAGGTGCTTTTCTTCCGTGCAATAACGCGGGGAATCTCCGACATCCTAGCTCAATTTGAATCTTGGAGACTCCGGGATTTTATGCTATCACTCAGCTACTTGAGCTTTATTACTCAGGGCAAGCTATTGAGTATAGGTATAGAACCTGACACTACTCATGCTAGCTGGTTTTCTGTAGGATGCAGCATGCGATTAGGCTGTTAAAATATTCGCGAAGGTTCCATATCTTCAACACTACTACGACACTGGATGTTTGGACAAGGAGAGTTAGGGTTTGGAAAGGGTTGCAGAACATTGGAGTTGAGACGATAGTTGTTAGGACGAAAGGTTAGCTGCAGCGGAGATGTTTTGGGTACACTTAGGAAACGCACTAGGAAGTGCTAAAGGTTTGAAACTAAAGTTAGCTGGAAGGTTGAACGAACTGTTGTCGCACTATGATGATAGCGAAACAGGCAAAGGTATCAGGAATGTTCGGAAAGAGAAAACTCTGTAAGTAGTTGAAACGAAGTCAAGGGATAAAGGGACAGGATGTGTTTGAAGGTTGTTGGTGTGAGGTAGAAAGAAAGAGAAGGTGAGGGAAGCGAAGACTTGAACAAAGGAGAAGAAGAGTTTTTCTGTACGGGAGATTTGTGTATATATAGGACGCTGCTGGCAGCACAGAAAGAATAAGGACCGCAATACTCTCCATCGATCATAGCCTATTCACTTTATAGGCTAGTCAGTACTGTGCACCTGCTTTCGCAAAAGTCTGGGCGGAAAGGGGGGTACAGAGCGAGTACTGTGGCAATGTCTTGGATACGGCTGGGGTCCAAGTACTATTGTACAGCCCTGTACTGTCTCGGGGCCAGAACTATGTCATTTACGTAACGTTAGAAACTTCATTGCATATAAATGGTTATCCTCAGGTATTATTTGGCAAAAAATAGTACTATCTATTCCTGACTCATATATCTCGCGAGTGGATTCTGGAGCCTATCCCAAGGGCGTTCAAGGATGTGGGGGAAATTTAGGGATCTATGCTTTTGGTGGGGTTTGGCCCGCCCCTACTGATATTGCGATAGACTATTATTTATTCGTAAAAGAGACAAGAAATGCTTACTTGAGCGGAATTGTACACTTGTGTCCAGAAATGCCTCATTGATCGGAGAGAAATGGGGTTGGGGTTGGGGGCAACCCAAGTGCCGCGCCATCTGGCAAGATTTGTATAATAACCCAAAGATTATGCACTTAGATACTAGTGGCCGGATTAAAGTCCGATGCCCTAATATTTGGTGAAGCAAGAGGACTTTTCTAGCTTTGACAGGGTGGGGGGGGGGTGAGTGAAAGCGCTGACGGAAGGGCTATTAGCAGGGTGGCTGTTTTGGGAATATTATATGGGAATTGTATCCAACTTTAGGCGCTGTGCAGTACCCAGCGTTTTGAACAGGACAATTGGGCTCTCTCACGAATTATGAAAAAGAAAAAGATTAATTTTAAGTTTGATTGCCGGTTCGCTTGGATCTTTTCTCGCCCTTCTTTCGGTTTATACTATATTGCCTTGAACGAGAGAGAGTTATCTGGGAGCATATATGTTTCTCGTTTTGGTTGGGTGGGGGGGGTTGTTCGGGTGGCTTTCATTCGAGATAAATAAGTACTAGTATGAATGATTCAGCCCTAATGCTAGTTACCCTTCTCTTGACAGCTGTTCATGAGCACTCGTGTCCTAGCCAGTTTTTGATGTCCCGAGAATAAGATGAGAATACGTCATTTTGTCCCAGGGTAGCTGATTGCACTACTAGTACCGGGTTTTGCCTGAACAAGTACATGTCTTAGGCAAACAAGCATGAGGACAAGATACAGCGGTGAATTTGTAGTACCGACTGGTTTCTTGCAATACATTTTCCGGACTCGTTTCCGGATACTTCTTACCTGGGGCTAGTATTCCGGGCTTAAGAAATGCCACTCACATCCCGGATGTTGAAACTGACTACGGCTGGCCCTAGTGTTTCTCGCTCTCACTGGAACCATTAGGTGTTTTGAAAACTGTTTCTCTCGTTTGACTAGTTTAGCGGAAACATGAAATGTTAGATATCAAACAGACTAGCACTAGCTATCTCCTATGGCACTGAATTAGTATCGGGATTGTTTGAGATGCGAGACAGTGAAGGATTTCCTACATTTTCTTTCTGTCTCTCCTTTTTCTCTTTCTCTCATTTTTCGCCGACTCGGTCTCTATAAGAAACCATATTGTTTCTGTTTCTTTTTCAACATCATTCTTTCTGATCATTGTCTTCCCTTCACTCGTTAGATACGAATCTATACTTTTCGCGCGCTCTGTTGCTCTCATATTGAAGTGAATATATCGATAGCTCATTATTCACTACCCAGAAATTGTCACCGGAGACTTTAGAAATCGGCTGGAATGTTACGCTCTCATAGCGTATGGATTCCTGGGATACCTGATGTGGCCAGCTCAGATCCCGCCTAAAATGAGCCTGACATCCCAATGGCACGCGTGAAATTTTCAAAACCTGATTGCTACATATGTACCTTGACCCTTAGGATACTAGTGTTCGAGTAGAGTGTCTCAAAGGCAAGCCTGGTGGGAGTTATAAATCGAGCTGCTAAGGGTTGTGGCTCGCATTCCAGAGACCCCCGACAAGTGTTGGGCGTATTAAACTTGGACCTTTCAAGAGGTCATAGAGTGCCGAGTTCTTGAGTATCTTGGAGTTGATCTTGTTACAAATATTCATCGGGGGCACGGCCGCAAAATAACGCGTTCACAAAAGCATAAAAGTATGCCCGAAATTGGCATTTAGCCTCCTCTATTCTAGATCGGATTTCATAGTTTTCATATTTGGATCAGATGGGGTTAATCAAACTAGGTGGATAAGCTTTGTTAGTTACTTATATTAACAGCACCTAGGTTTTCCTGCGCAAACCCTCTACAGGTGCCCGAGTATGATAATCTTTTCCTGAGAGAATTGTTGCCTGAAGAGCTCGCATAGAGTCAGGGCTTTTGAGTCTCACGCAAAACGTTCTATCCTTTAGCGTTATAATACTTGGTACTTAGCGGAGACCCCTGTTATATAGATAGTGCGGTATGCCCAGAGGCTGCTGTATGCGAGGCACCTCTGGCACTGTATCGTAGGGGAACTCTCTCGATATTATTGTGTGATATCGGCACAAATTCTTCACCTGCATTGCCATAATTAGTAGGGGGCCTCGGCAACTACCAAGCGATGGCGTTCCCATATCGCGATGGGAGGCTTTGCCGGGGTGTGGACGGGACCGTGAAACTGTCTTATTGGCTTAACGTCGGATTCGGTGGTGGAACTCGGGTCAGAGGTGTGAAGGGTGCATGTCCCGGTATCGGTGCCCAGTGTTCCCAACGGGCCGCTCCCGAAATGGCCTAGGCCGATATAGGCCGAATTCGAGCGGCCTACAAAAGCCTATCAGGCCTGATAGGCGCCTATAGGCCCCGTGATTAGCGTTGGGAACAGATCGCTTTAAGGGTTTCTCGCTTCCCCCACCTCTTTCAACTTCCTCGTATTTTATTTTTTTTCCTTTTTACCTTCAGTTATTGCTTCATAGAAAATCACACTATGAGCGGTACGCAACTCAGCAAAGTCATAGAAGCTCAATAAATCCCCAAGCTAATAAAGCGAAATCATTCTTGTACTTTTAATGTTGGAAAACATTTACAGTTAATCCTCACTGTATTGATACCCCATATTATGTACAGTAGTCACCACATTACCGATGCACAGTTGACACACCACAGTAATGGTGCCGAGAATAAGTCGCCGGACAACGGGCACCACAATTCCCCCCGATTCAACGACCACAATCACTACCCATAGGACGGCAATCACAACCACAACTATAACCAAAACCATTTGAATATACTGAAAATACAGGTTACCCATGAAACAAGTTTCCTGGGTAGCGTGTATTGTTGTCGTTATCGAAGGGTTGAATTTTAGGAGGTATTGGGGTTGCGCCTAAAGTGAATAGGCTATGATCGATGGAGAGTATTGCGGTCCTGATTCTTTCTGTGCTGCCAGCAGCGTCCTATATATACACAAACGCTCCCGAACAGAAAAATCCTCCTTCCCATCACCGTCTTATTTTCTTTAATACCATACCCACAACCTTCCAACACAATGCGTCTCTCAATCCCTTAACACGGTTTCAACTACTTACAGAGTTTTTTCTTGCCCAACATTCCTGAGACAATTCCTGGTTTCGCTACCATCATAGTCCAACACCATTTCGTTCCACCTTCTAGCTAACCTTAGTCCCAAACCTTCCAGACTCCCTAGTGCGTTTCCCCTAAGTACCTAAAACATCTCCGCTGCAGCTAACCATTCACCCCAACAACCATCGCCTGAACTCCTATCCGCACAACCTTTTCCAAACGAGAACTCTCCTGATTCAAACATTCGCTGTTGTAGTAGTGTCGTAGATATGGAACCTTCACGAATATTCTAACAGCGCCCATTGTCCGGGAACTTATTCTCGGCGTGAGTAGTCGTTCTCTTTTGTGCGATGAATTAAATTAATTAATGTCACTAGGTGATCGGGGAATATTTACTGTGAATTTTTGCTGTGGACCTGCGTGACTGTTCGCCAAGAGCGAGCTAGCCTAGGCCATATAGGCCGGCCTAGGCTATATAGGCTAGGCCGGCCTATCAGGCAGCAGATACCAAGCCTATACGGCCTATAGGCGGGCCCGGCCAGGCCAGGCCCATCTATTTTGAAGCCTGCAGGCGCAGGCCAGACCAGATCTTCGAGAATTTTGGTAGGCCTGGCCTACCTGGCCCGTTGGGAACACTGTCGGTGCCTCTGTAGTCGCCGAGCATTATATTCGCGGTACCTTTGGATCAGGCGAGACGTCGGATAGTCTGGTGCACGGGCAGATTCCACGCTACGGTAGAAAGATTTGCCATTGGTTTTCGCATTATCCGTATTATCGCGGTAGAATTGCGAAAGCCGGCTCAGGGATCAAAAGTGGCCAAAGGGGCCAAGCGTACCCTGTCAGATAAGCACAAATCATTCTCGCCATCTTTCGTCTCTGAACCCCGAGATCCCGAGATCCACCATTTGGCGAACCCAAGGGTCTCACGCGGCTCGAGCCCCGGGTATTCCGCCCAATTTACCCGCACAAGGAGGAGAGATTTGCTTGTACTAGTGCTCGAGTGCTGTCCTGCATGCAGAGTGCCACTCACAGCGTTGCACAGAACTTTGGTGGCATAAGGTTAATCTTGATAAGCGTATTCTCACCCAGACTCGCATTGGTCTCACTAACTCGCTACCCACCCGCTTACAACACCAAAAGTTACTGCCTGAATGATTGACCATTTTCCTGGCGCAGTGCTGGGGGTGTCACCTCCTAATTGTCACCTAGCCATAGGACTAGAGTTCCTTGTTCCCTTTTCGTGCCCAGAAAGAGCCTGAGCACTATTTGTTTTACTCCCTACCATGTCCCGCTCGGAATATTTTGCTTCGTAGAGCACCCTCTCCCCCGATAAATTTACCTTCCCCCTTCCACCGTGAATTGTGTTAAGAACAAGCTACATTAATGCTGCCAGGCCGGAGTGGCAGGCGGGAGGTCTTTTGCTTAGTTGCTCCGGCATGAGCTGTGTGAGTTTTCCCTGGTGTCATTATTACTTAAGCAACATCATGTGACGTCATAAATAAGGAGAGAGAACAGCTATACATATGTGTAACTTGTCCTCCCCTCACCCCCTCAACCCTAAGTCCTTAGCAACTACTGCCTCTCTCTCTCTCAGGGCCAGTTTGCACTTGTTTCTCTTCTCTCTCTCTCCTCGAATACTAGCGGACAGTAAGGGGTTGTACTTTAGCCAAAATCCTTCTATTATACATAATTTCCCTTGATATCTTCCACTGCAGCCGAGATAGTGACTCCCATTCCAACTCCGCCTCTTCATTCACACAAAGCTCACTTGTGCCTCTCGACGCAAGAAAACCTTGTTTCCGATTCCAGGATCATGTCTTACAGTTCAAATGAAGGAATGTCTAGACATTCGGAACCCCCCAACACCGGCACCCCGGGCTCCCCCAATAATGAACAGAATACTCCGCAAGGCCCTAATTCCTCCTCCGCCCTCTTACAAGCCGTGATACACTCTTCCACTGTCAATCTTAGCCCAACTTGGCTTGCATGTCCCGTCACGGGCTGTTCCTCAGTTTTCAAGAAGACAACGCCCCATGGATACCTCTGGAGGCACCTCAAGCGCCCCCGAGCTGACGGCCGCACAGGCGACGAAAAAGCTGCTTGGGAGAATCTTCACAAGATTGAGCTTGACCGGCTCCTACCTACACGACGTATAACCCTTCCTTTCCACAAACCCACCTCGGGGGTTACTAACGAATCTTGTATAGTCACTCCGTCACAGCGCAAGCGTGAGGCGAAAAAGGTGAGAGAGCAGAAGAGGCTGAGGACGACTGAGTTTGAACTGCGTGCTAGAGAAATTGGGATTACAGAGGAATCGTTGATTGCCCAGAAGGTGAAGATTTGGGAGGGGATGTGGGATGCTAGACAGCACGGTGATGATATCCAAGTTAGTATCCTTTATCCGGTTTCATTTGAGAGGATATAGTGGGAATATTTCTGATTGAAGCGGAAAATAAAGTACGACGCTTGGGTTCTCTGGGATTACTTTACCAGCCCGTAGGTCTTTCTCTGAGCTCCGTAAGTACTCCCAGGTTCAATTCCACCCGAGTTCTGCTAATAAATCCCAGTGGGTATCTCACCGTCTCTTCGCAACCCGAGTACATCGTACTGAAAGGAAATACCGATTTAAGAGTTTTATTCATTCATTTCTGTTGTCTCATGGCTTAAAGCTTTATACCTCTAGTATTTTATACCTCAAGTTCTGAGATCATTAGTTCTCCGGAATTTATATTGTTTTCGTTTCGTCATCCCAATTAGATTTATGATTTATCTTCCTTCTCTTGTTTTCCTGGAAACGAGATCTAGTAGGCAATAACGGTAAGGGCACTTGACTAAGCCGAAATACCCTTAATCGGCGTAACCAAGGCTCTATCGCTCTGAAACTCGCCGAACGTAGAAAACAGCTTGCAGAACATCCGATTCACCACCTGTGACTAAGTAAGGCGCTTCAATTTTATAACAATCATTCGGCCCGGGGAATATCGAAATGTGGGGAGATCGAGTTTTATGTCGCACTTGCCCCAGTACCTATTTAGGAAAATGTTAGACAGAGGCCAGTTCAACTCCAAGGCTGGAGGAAGGGATAGGGGAGAGGAATATCCAGTGGGGGGTCAGATGGAGCTGAGTCGGGGGATAGAGGGGTAAAAACACATTTGACGACAGGAATGTTGACGGGGGGAGTAGTGCTAGCAGTGTAGGCCATCTTATCTGCCATAATTCATTCTTGTGACGTTTGGACAAAGGAGGAGAAAAAAGAAAAAATCACATCTCAAGGGAGAAATTGAGTGTCCTTTCAATCCGGAGGCGAAATAACATTCCTGGGGCTGTGATAGCTCATCAGCAACGCCATAGCCGGCGGGTAAGTCTCTAGCCCTCAAACGGTTTCCCATCGGGCCCTGGTATTATCTGGAGAAACCTCCGCTCTCGCTTGAGAGGAAACGTTTTCGTTTAAATCCATCACTCTTCCCACAAACCACACCAAAAATCCCAAGCCGAAAAAGTCTCAACCCCGCCACCACGGCTGCTGGAGTAGACCCATGTCCGGTACCTCACTCTACTCGTTCAACATGACTACCCTCGGCGGGAACACTTAACCTCCTGCGACTCGTGGAAGATGGACCAGATGCTCCCAGCTGGTCATCTCAAGTCCTGTAATTTTAGGCTCTGTCGCCCGGAGGTCTAGGCAATCCCGCAGCCGAAAATGGAGGTGTGGAATTCGGAGAATGATCGACGGCAGTGTTCCCAACGGGCCAGGTAGGCCAGGCTTCGGTAAAGCCGGGCCTGGCCTATCATAATTCCTGGTGATCTAGCCTAGCCCGAGCCTTTGGGCCTGGCTAAGCCTGGGCCTGGCCGGGCCGTGCCCGCCTATAGGCCATATAGGCTTTTTCCTGATATATAGATAGTATTGGCGGACCGACTGATAGCTCAGTCACGCTATTTCAACAGCAAATATTCACGGTAAAGATTTTCCAAATACTCAATAAGATTAAAAATAAAGGAACAATTTCGCTGTATTAAGATAAAGTACTACAAAAAGGTATGATACTAGAGATATTGAATTCGTTAATTGCATTAATTGTAGAAAAAGAGATGCGGTTGTGGATCAACTGGCGCACTAGGCACTAATACCGGGGGATTAGCTGTAAATAGTCCATAAAACAACATTAAAAATATAGCAATTTGGCTTGGCCAGCTCGGGGATTGAATTTAATTTGACAGAAGGTAAATAGGAGGGAATGATCATAGGATAGGACTGTACTAGTGGCTCTGGAGGTGAACCTCTAAGACTATATTGAGTTAGTTGGTATCACTCGTTTTATGATCAATTAAGAAAGCAATACCCGTGGCCAAAGGTAAAGAGAGAAATATCAAAGGGGGGAAACTTGAAAGAAGTGGGGGTTGGGATACCCTCAAAGAGATCTATTCTTCGCACAAATTACCGAGCCTATAGGCGCCTATCAGGCCTGATAGGTTTCGTAGGCCGATCGAATTCGGCCTGGATCGGCCTAGGCCATGTTCCGGAATGGCCTGCCTTGGCCCTGCCTACGGCCTATAGGCCGGCCTACCACCGGCCTGGCCCGTTGGGAACACTGCTTATTTCTTTCCCACTTAGTTAGCAAGCAAGAACGAAGTGAACAGGTTGGGCTTTATCCATCCCAGTAGCTATCCAGTGCTGTGTATTTGGTCATTTCGAAACCCCTCAGTACCATAATATTTGGCAAAGAAGGACGCTCCTCAACACCTTACCAGAGGAGCCCCGCCAACCGGTACTCTGACGGATACAAAATATACAAACAAAAAATAGGAATCTCCCTCTCCAGTTCTTTAAACAGGGAATGTGGGAAAAGGTTAAAGAGTGAAAAAAACAGCAGAACACCACCATGCGTCAAATGCAATCGGACAAACACTGAACCAATTTTGCCAAGCTGACCAGTACATTAAGATTAGAGCTAATATAAGGGATAATAAGAAACCAAAGAGTACACCAAAATCCTGAAGCTAAACACTATTCTAGCAATTTCATATTTCCATCACTCTTCCTAAGTCCACTGTCGGAAGCATTGGGGAGATGTCGCTGCCATTGTCGGTTGAGATCGTTGCCACCGATATCTCCCTAGGTGATAATGTAGGCACAAAGTAAAATGTGGGGAGGCGGGTGGGAAAAGGAAAGAACACGAGCTGTAGCGAGCTGGAAGATGAGAAGGCGAGTTGTGGCCAGCTTCGAAGTCTCCCACTCCCGGGAGAACCAGGCTCCTATGTATGCAGGTGGCTCCCGGACCCTTGGGTAGCGAGCTATGGCCTCCGGGTGCAGACGCGACTGGCTATACATTTTTCCACCACCCGAGCCATATTCCATGCGCTTTGCCCAATTAGCAATGGGTTGTTCCAACCAGGCATCCAAATCCTGAGATTAAGGAAGAAAAGAGAAGAAAAAAAGAGATGCAATATCGGCAGATAAACAACTAAGGGAATGAGACGGGGTAGGAGAGGGAAGTTAAGGGATATCACACACCTTCTCTCGCCAGAAGTAGTAGAAGAATCTTCTGGCAATAGTGGCTCGCCTGCTTTCTGTCTCGCTAGCACTAGTGCTCGCTACTGCTTCTGTGGCCACTGTCCTATCAGTTGCCGGTGGGATAACTCTCTAATAGCCCTGGCAGTAGCCCCGCCTCCCAGCCATGGTCCACTCATCACCAGGGCCCCCGCTATCCTTATAAGTCTTAAATCGGGGCCCAAACCGTGACTATGTGACACCACTTGCAGAGACATCTCTTATTCCACTGGGTATAATAGGGCAGCTTCTTGTTTCCTCAATTACACATCCCCTTGTTCCGCCTCATCCTCTTCATCCTCTTTGGCGAGAGTTGTTCAAAATGTGAATGTCAAAGGCACAATGTATTCTATGTGGATAATACTACGCAAGTGGGAGGAGGGTTGCGTGGAACACTAGGTGAGGAGGAATGTGTAGTAGACCAGATTGGTAGGAGTTCTTGTTCTTATTCTTCTAAGCAAGGTGGGCTATAGCAACTATATTTATTCAAAAGTAGATGCCCATATATGCAATAGAAATAAAGGGAAAACAATGTAAGAAACCTAGGTGCGAACATGTTTGACCCTGAAAACAGGCCAATTAAATCCCAAATAATGTGAGTGAATTCATGATGGTATGAGGAGATTATTAGAAATATCATGACCAAGAGTGGTGCATAAGAGATGCATAAACAACCATAAAATTCTGAATACCTGATAGGAAATCACATGTTAAATCCCTAGATATAACCTTGAAATAAACAATAAAACACCATAATATAAGTCTTAGATGTAGTGATGTAACCGGTGGAGTGGTGTAGCCGAAACACAAAATAACTAAAGAAATAAATAGTAGTGTTATGAAATAAACTAGGAAATATACAGAAAGATGTCAACAAGAGTGACGGCTCGGGGGTGAGGACTTCAATGCCGGAGAAGTTACAGAATCCCTATTGGTTGGTTATCATGAATACAGTTAGGAGGTCTGCAGACCGTTGTCCTTGGACGTAGAGCATACCTTCCTTGTTAGAAACCTTTGTCCTCCTCCTACTCCTCTGAGGAGACTAAAGTTCCAAGATGTGGATCCGCGATTGGGAAACAAATCATAAGTGATACTGTCAGCAGTGTTATAATTAGTAGCAGCGGAAAGGATTGTAGTTGGTAGATGCATAGCCGGAGGAGGCGGTCTTGGGTGAGTGGGGTTAGGCGTGTCTTCAGGGGTTTTACCTAATGCTTTGTGTACAGTATGTGTTTTGCGATTATATGGCTGTCACGGTTGACTGTCAGAGTTGGTCGTATTGTTAGTACCGGCCGGAATCTGGAGATGGAAGGGTGAACCAACGTGCCTGTGCATATTTCTGCTAGTACTGTAGAATCCTTTTTCCATGAATTATGCTGTCTTCTCTATTTGGCGTTTCCCAACCTTGACGACTGCCTCCAGGCGTAAGGGAGATTGCTATTCAATTTATTGTAACGTGGGTTTTCCGTTTACTTCTCGCAGGATGAGCGGTTGTTTATGGTTTAGATGGAGCTTTTTTGGTGTGTTCACATCCCGGGGAGTGGGAATGAGGATGCATTGGTTGAGATTAGGAGGGTGAAGGAAGAAGAGAGGAAGGAAGGTAAGGGGTGTGCAGGTTTTCAGGCTCCTGGAAGTTTGTGTCAGGTGCTTTAACCCTAGCAGAGCTAGTCTGAAATGTAGCCTCTTGCTCACTCTGTTGAGGTGGGGTAAGTCACTGGTGTTGGTTCAGTGCTGGTGTTGTTCTCCAGGAGATTTGGGATTGCTCTTGTATAACAGATGGCTCCCATCATCACCACTTAGAAGACACTATCCTGTGGACGGCTTCGTCATACTGCAGGTGGGAGTCAAATTCTTCGCATAGGTCACATTGTCACTAACCTTTCCGAAATCTGTGAAATCCCGATTTTCATGTTCGCTTGCTGCAACAGTAAACGTAGTGGTCACAGTGGTAGCTAAATCCACCACTTCGCATCATCAAATCCCTCCAGTTGACCATTCATAAATTATTCGGATGGCTTAGCGCCAAGATTCTAGCCTTGGGGTGTAATCTTAGTGCCCAGCCATCCGAATACTTTATGAATGGCGAAGTCTTTCACCTTCCGCTTAAATGCCCATAATTCCGTCTCTTACATAGGCCAGCAGTGAAAACTAACTACAAATAATAAGAAAATCAGCCAGACCCTACCATCGAAGGCAACTCCAACACCCTAGCATGTGGTCTAATTGAGTTAGTTAATACGGTACTTTCGTCATGTGTGAAACTATGTCCTATTGTACCCTCTCAACCCAAGTAGGCAAAAGAAAAGACGACAGTCACCTATTGCATTCTCTCTGACTGCCTTCGGCTTTTCCTGATCAATCTAATCCCCAAGAACCCTAGGTTCTTGAGGTATCCTGAAATTCACCCATCTCCCAAGCCACCATCAAAAGCCGCCATCCAAATGGCATATCTTTTCCTGCATTATCACCAATCATACTATCATGTCTACCCCAAACCAAAATCAGAGCTTGAAGTACTTGGGCAACCCGGGAGATTGCCCTGGTGCTGCAAGCAGTAGTCCAAGTAACCCATTCTAGCAGCAAACTCTTTCTATCACCAGTAGGTTGGAATACAAATCCCCCGAGAAGGTGGTCAAGACCTTAGAGATGACCGTCGATTGTGACTTAGTCAAGCAAAGTTTTTTATATGTTCATGGCATCCGAGAATGCGACTGTAAGGAGATCCAAAGGCAATTAAACCAAGTTGCCTTGAGGTTTGCTTTGCCCTTCACATTCGAAGATTTCCTAAATGCAGCCATGTTAGGGATAATGGCAGGACCTGAACGGGCGATGGTAAGTTCCAAGCTGCTTAGGGAAACTAGAAGGAAGATTGCATCTATGCCCGGGCATAGCAGGCATTCTGTTTGCTCTGTGGGTGCAACATTATGCCGTGTCCCAGAAGTCCATAGCAAGGAACGGGACCAGGGTGTAACAAACAGTCCTTCCGTTACGTGTTCTTAACAGGAAACGACTATCTGCACTATCATAGACTATCTATATAGTCCACGTAGTATACATAGTCTATCGTTATAGACTAACATCTTTCGTTCGTGGTAGGTGTGGTGATCGTGGGAAGTCCTATCATTATAGGAATAGAGTACTCACAGATGAGTAAGGTAATATATGGATAAGGAGAGTAGAGATATCGGATATCTTGCTCCTATGGAAGGTCACTATCAATGGGCTTGGCCCGTGCCCCAGTATCTAAATGTTGTATTACTTAGATGGTTGTATGAAGAGCTCTAACTACTGTGACCAAGTCTCCTTATATAGACTCTTCACACCAGCACCCCTAGCCATGGTGACTCATAATGGGAGTCACGCGGTCGTATGACTCATAACCAGTCATGCCCGAAATCCATTAGATGACTCCTATGAGTCACCCCGCAACATGCCGTAAACCAATTATTCCACATAAAACAAGTCAGGTGCACAAGGCGCGTCACCTCTGTGAAACTCGTGACTCATAATGTGAGTCACACGTAAAAGTAATTACATCATTATGACCCTCAATCCTGAGTCATAGGAACATCAACCAATCCTAACATACCGAGCACATGCAAGTGCGAGTCATGTGAGAACTATGAGTCAACTGACTGCATAGCACGAAACATAAACATACCTTATGACTAATAACTATTAGTCATGTGAAATCTGCCTTGCTTAGTCACGATTTGTGACACAGGGCCTCAGGCCCTACACGCAGCTTGCAAGAGAGGCCTGGGCTTCAGTCATCATTGAGGTCGGATACCTGAAAATACAAAACCTACTCCAATTTGATGCTGAGTAGGAGGAGGACACCCCAGTCATCCTAGCGCCCCTCCTAATTATTCAGTCGGTGGCGCCACGCTTGTCAAATGAATGTCGTTGATATCGGCTTGACCTGAAACCGAAGGCATGTGTGTGTGGCACCTATTACCAGCAATTCCAATGTTTTCCGCACTTCTATTCTCTGGCTCCCATCCCATCGCTTGACCTTCATTGAGTTGAGAACTGTGGCATCGTAGGCTGCTAATGCTCTCGCGCTCCCCACGACATAGCATACCATTATTGTTGTTACGAGCAGCCAATTGTGGAATGACGGGCGAGTAGATGAGAGAACAAAAGTGTTGTTGAGGAGGAAAGAATTGTATATTTCTGGGTACGTATCTTGTTTGCTAATCGTTTCTAGCTATGGAGGAACGCGGGGTTTATATAGAAAATACAAAGAACTTTTCTCAAACTTCCTAACCTGCGGAAATCATTCCGGGGGTACTCATAAAATGTGGAGTTCCGGTCCCATTGTACCCTTAGTATTCCGATCATTCCTCGGCTTAGCTTTCCGGACATTTCGGGCCATATATTCGAGTCCTCATATACCGCAAGAACTCTGATAAACGGTACTTGTGCTGGGACGTTGCAGTTGCCTCTCTTAGTAAAGTCTGCTGCTTTTTTTTTTTTTTTGCCTTGGGGGATATAGTTTTGGTGTGTTTTTCGTCCCCCATCCAGAGGAGGAAATTTCAGACCACATAGCACAAGGATCGTTTATTCGAGTTCTTACGGTAGCGTATACAAACTAGGCATCTCGGCTCCTCCCCTTTGATTGATAATCATTATCAAAGGAAACTGAAATACTAATGAGCGACACGATAGGAAGGGTATAACGACAGAGTTCATCCGTGCGGCGTGATCGCCGGTGATTTTCAACAATTATTCACTCAATATCCTTGGGCACACGAAATGGGTTAGAAATTCAGCGAGGGCCGAGGGGGATTTGAATGGGTTTCTCTTTTTTAAAAAATTTCTTGATTATATCCACTACTCTGCTTTCTAGTAACCTCCGAGTAGACACACAGTCCACACACATACCAGATGTCGGTCAGACATAAATATAATTATCGAAAGGTTTGAAATATGCGAGAATGATGCTAGGAGCACTCAGGATTTCCTCTTAGGGGTTAAGATATTTAGTTGGGAATGGCTGGGGCCAGTGAATGACTAACGGGAGTGTTTAGTAACATAAAAAATAAATTCATCAAAGCGGGATGATGATTTAAAAAAAACCCCTTCTATCTCTTAGCCCGTTACGAGCCCAAGGGATCGGTAGAATAACTCTCTGTTTGAAAATTGTAGCAGTGTATTTTATTAAGCGAGGATAACATCCTATGTGTTATCACTTTCTTAACTAGATCCTTTGGGCAAAGCACACCACTAACCAAGGGACTTTTCCATAATGTCGAGAAAGACTTTAAGCCTATCTGAATAATTTACGCTTAGACAATCTATTTCAGGAAATACTATGGTATTCCTAAAATGTTATATGCCGAATGGACACTTAGAGCCCGTTTACCGATCCGGCTGGTTAGGAAATTTTGGTGTGGAAATTAGACGGTTGAGTCTCCACCGTCTAGTTTTCACACCAAAATTTCCTAGCTATGAAACCTAACTAGACGGATCGGTAAACGGGCCCTAAATTTCGACGAATGAAACGAATTCTCCCGTTATTCCTACCATATAGTCTGGCCTTAGTCAAATTCGAACGTTCGGTTGTTGCGCCATTTCTTGGTTGTTCCCGGAAAGGCATTTGTGGAATTGTCGATTATATGGAACCTCTAGAGGCGTACGGAAAAGTGTTTGCTGGCCTGTACCTGTGGCGGTATTTAAAAGAAGCTGAGCACCATATAGAACACATCCTCATCGCAATGATCCATTCTACGGAGGGGCCCCCTGTGTTAGCCTTCTTTCCATTTTTTCCTTCAGCCCGACAAATCATTTCATAGCCTCGCTTGTACCGCTTAGTGTGCTCATTCTGGCTAGATGGCGGTTGGCAGTAATCAAAGACTTCATGTCTCTTGGTTGGGAATTAGTCTCTTAAGAGAATTGAGTTGGCGATATTCATTGGAGTAGGACAAGTGATATATTTAACCTGGTTAACGGTCACACCGGGAAAATTGTTGTTGAAACAAACTAACTTCCAAGGGTCCTAGGGTGAGAGACAACTCAGAGTGATCCCAAGAGTCCCGGCGACCTTGTTCGCACCCACTAGACTTCAGCGCCTGGTGTCCGTGGAATTTCGCTTAAGCTGTGGTGGAAGAGGTCACATCCTTTGGGAAAGACTGCAGTCTCAGAGGGTAACTGCAGGTCCCTACAGCCTTCTCGCGGTCGGCGACTGCTGTGCATTGCTCTCAGCCGCCACCCGTCACCTCCGGTCCGGCAAATTACCTACAGTTCACTCTAATCACCTGCCGGGACTACCCATCACCTGGAGGGACTCGGCAGATTACGCAATCTAAGACATCTACCGTACTATCCCTGCACGTTGGTCCTGGAGGTCTGTTCGGTTGTTACCCCCGTTCTCTCTGTCCCGCCTTTCTCCGAGGGACGGCGGGCCAGGCGCTTGAGTTCGCTGGCCGCCCGATCCACGGAACTATCATTTTTCGCCCGGGCGGTCGATGGTTTTAAAGTTGAAGTATTCAAAAACCTGACTGAGGATTTCGACTCTCGTTCCCCCAATGCTTCCCTGCATCATTGAGTACTTTCAACTAGCATAAGTCCAGTTGAGATCTCGGGGTCTTTTTCATGTTTTAATTAGCTATAGTTATGATATATTATTCATAAAAGGCGGCTAGGGGAACAACGGCCCTAAAGTCATTTGTTGGAAGTGAGTGTGGCTCAATGGTAACAAGGGTTGGAGCCCATTAACCTGAACAAACTGGGATATATTTAGCTAGTTAACCTTGAGTAACTGTTCCATAACTTCTTAGGCCTTGTACCAAGAATTTCTAGCCGAGTATCTCAGAGCACAATCTGTGGCTTCATGTGGCTGCATGGTGGCTTCGATATCTCACTCGCATGCGCCAAGAATCCTCCCACTCCGCCACGGTATCAACTGATTAACCACAACAGAACAGAAAGGGATATACCTGGCAGGTTAACTGTATAAACTAGCAAAGTCTAGTCACAGTATTTTACGTTGAAATAAAGAGTAGCTGAGATCAAACTACAATTGCGTCAAAATAAGAACCCTGAATGGCTTAGTCCTGTTGGAAGACGGATGTGCTTGGCTTTGTTACGGGAGTGGGAAGGATAGTTTAGGAGATATGCAGATAGAACGGACACGGGAGAATGTTCTATAGAGAGTTTATCCGCATGTTCTTTTCTTTGTTATCACGGGAGTGTACGGAGGAATAGGGACATGAGGCAAACACAGAGATAGGTGTGGGTGATACATTGGAGGATTAGTAGTCGTATTATGTTTTACTTATACACCTGTCTTTACCTTAGTTTGATTTTAGTACGGACGAGCAGTTAGAGCAGAGCGAGCGAGAGCGAATGAACGAAGCATTATAGGCGGTAAACTTACGTTCCATATTCCTTCCTCCGAGTGCCTAAGTTCCAGGTCATATCTCTTAGTCTATTGGCTTACTTCCGTGCGATCCTCCCCTCCTCACGTCGAGAACCTTTTGACAAGTCCAGGGTAAAGAGTTCGCTTATAGCGTCTTATTGCGATTTAGAGACAAGGCTACGATAAAAATCATTTTTTCACATGTCAGAGCGTGGCCGGTTCTTGCCAGTTTTCCAGTATGCGATAAGTGTTTCACAACTCCTAGCCATACCCTGCACAATGTAGATTAGTACCCGGCGTCGGAACTATCTCTTAGCTCTAGAAACTTCTCTGGATAGGGGTCACACCTTTGGCTATCTGAGCAGAAATCTTAATTCCCAGGAATCGCGAGTAAATTGGATAAAGATGGTTGCCACCCAAAAGTTAGTGTCAATCGCTCATGTTTGTTCACCGATGACAGCTCAAAAGTACGTCTCAGCGGCACTGATTGTCCTCTTTGGACTTTAGGCCTAGTTATTTATCGCAAGTATCATACCTCGTCAAAGGGTTTTCGCCCGATTTTAGCCTTGCTAGAATGGTATTTATTTTATCTAGGATCAGTAATCGGTTAGCGTGACTATTTCCAAGGTGAGGAGGGTTGGGTAGCAACCGGCCTTAAAAACTCGCAATAGATTGCGATAAAAGCTAGCAAAACTGTGCGGTACTGGTTTCTCAGCTCTAAGCTTGGACATCTGTTTTGGAGCAGTCTCTCCTGACCGACGTGGAGGATCGGCTTGATGCTGATTTTCTCGAGATGCACCATTGTGGGCAAACTTAGGGCTCACAGCAAGAGTGAGCGAGTGTATTCAAATCAAAGATCTCTATGCCGCCGTTACCCGCTGGAACTGTTACCCCCCCACATGTCCCCGAATAGCATTTATATCTCTATATCCCACACATCCAATGCCGTTGCAAAGCGGGAAGTTATTCTCATTTATAAACCCTCATATGCTGCTGACACTGTTCACCAGACTTTTTCAAATAGCACAAGCACTATACAATTTGTGTTTGCTGCAAAACGGGTGCGCAATCTCGGCCCGGGGACAAGGGTATATTTTAGACTGAAATATTTGTCCGGATTTTTTTCGCAACCTATTTTAAGAGAACCCCGAGATTAGAGACAGGTTCTAGACCCTTGTTTCTGGCGTGGTTTGGCCTGCCCCTCCTGATATTACGATAGACCGTTTTTTCTTTATGTGGGGACGCCCGCTTGTGCGGTACTGCTCGCATACACTCTCGTCCGGAGCGCCTTCCCGAATAGGTACTGTGGTGGCACCACATTATCAGGCGAGAGCTCACAGTCGCCAGAGCAGGTTACCGGCATATGCCAGGAAGTTAAGGTGCCTCAAATCGAAGGACAAATAGAAGGAATCGGGAGACTGATTCTAGGCAAACACAGTTATATGCCTGCTTTGGAGTGAGGCATAACTTACACAATCTCATGTAATCAAACTGTGTGCTGCTTGCACTCAAATTAAGTTATGGTTCTGATGGACTGAAAAACACACCGAAATCGGAGGCTCTTACACAGTGACGTAGCCTCCGCTCAAGTACCGTAAGTGAAGAAAAGTGAATAATTGGCTCGTGTGCTGCAGGAAAAGCAATATACCAACATGAAAAACTAAATTCCCTCCTTTCCTAATAGGGAACAATTTTGGACTGTTCTTTTTACTGTAATACGAGGCACATAGTTCAATTGGCGTCGGATTTGGGATTGGAGACGGTTGCCGAAGGAGTGGCTCTCAAGAATACCAAGAGCCAACTTTTCGGGGCTGATTCATATCACAATTCAGCTCTAGCCGATTACCGTAGTAATGGAAGCCGGGTTTGGTGGCTGATTGCTTCCATATCCTTCTGTATTTCCCTCCGCATATGATTTATATGAAGGCCAATTTTAACAACCTCCTCTTTGGCAGCAGTCTTCCCTTTTTCCAGGCCAGGGTACATTCGGACAAGAGAAGGGACTAGCATGGATTACGACCAAAGGATTCTGTATGCATATTAGAGGCATGAGCAGGTACTCACCATGTATTTTAACCCTTGTTTTCATGTATCACTTATCAAGAACAACGCCCCCATCCACCCCTGACACGAGAGGCCTCCCACAGTACAGTACAGGTACCTGAAAACAGGGATTCGCAAAATATATGACAGAAATATCGGTGCATATCGGAGCACCCACATATAACAAAATGTGCCTCCTCTTCTCGGGCACTAATGACTTGGGTAAGTACTGGCGCTGCCGAATTGAATGTGGACACCCTCACACAGCAGTGTCCTAGGCCAATAAATTGACGTCTCCAAAGTGCCAAGCCTAGCTAGGCCCACCTATGTAATTCTATACATCGCATGAAACGGCTTGAGCGTGTGGGGCCAATCAGGAACTTTCAAGGACCTGGGAAGCTATTCCTTATAGCGCGAACTATCAAAAGTACAAAATGTCTCATGAGAAGCTTGCAAGGGTGATATCTCATAATGGAAACAATAATTTCAAGAGCGAAATGCCATGTTATTGGGCTATATAGGTATGGGATAGCTTGCTAGATAATGTGCCGAAACTAGTTGTGTGAAACGGTTTTCTTTTATGTATCGTACCGGACTATTAATTGTGTTACCCCGCCCGGGTTCTTTATTGTCATGACGCTCACTACTGCATAAGGGTGCCTCAGCAGATGCCCAGGTCCTGAGGGTTTCAAGAGACTGTGTGGTAGGAGAACCTCCCAATATTTTTCAGTCTGCACAAATCCTTCCTGTGCCTTGTTCTATCATAATTAGGGCAAGGCCTCGGCCAACTCCCAAGGAATGGTGCCCACCCATCCTGATAAAAAGCCTCTTGCTAGTTATGAATGGAGAGGTAAAGCTCTTTTATTGGCCTGATCTCTTTGAAAATTGTAGAGTTTACGATGAGTTTATGTCTGAGGAAAAACCCAAGTACCGATGGCTCTGTTTTTGCTCTTCGTTGCCACGGTACTTTTAAATCAGCAATCACCTTCCAGATATAGCGCATAGGCAGGTTTCACAGTGCTCGAGCTTTCTACCTATCCTAAGCGAGCACTGAAAAAACAATATTCTTGCGTTATGCAGGGTCTATGCAGACCACAACTCGCACCCACAACACTGCGCTGGGGGGTTCGGGCCAACTTTCATACCGCCGCCCGTTGTCGGTCTGATGCCCCAATCGAGACCCGTTATCCACTATCTGCTCCGACGGGCTCTCCGGTCACTTCCAGAGTTACCACATGTACAATTGACATATTTTGCCCCGCAGTACTGGAGCTGTCACCTTTCAACCCCCAGCCATCAAACCGAGACTCCCCTTTTCCTCACGCCGTGGAAATGCTTGATTTCCTCCCTTAACCACACAACTCAAGCACCACTCCAGCCTTTTGACTTACCAGAAACATGTTCCACCGCGGGCCACCCCCACCCAGACGATACGACCCCACGCTTCCCACAACCCAATTGCGTAAAGAGCCAGGATGTCAAAGCCATCAAATACGAGTACGTACAGTGCATTGCTCAACTTCCCTATGTGTGAATCGTGTTAATTCCCTCTGCAGGCAATCACGAGTGACAAGCCATGACCGCGAGAAGTCATATGTCTAAGGTTAGAGAATATGACATGGTATATTATTATAAGTCTTCTTCCGCCCTACCAACGGCTGCTCCACTGCTCCACCCTCCAACTCTAATTACCTAGTAAGAGTATTCACAATAGCCATCATACCTACTTCAATTCTAACTCAACCTTCCTCTCCTCGCAAAGCTCACAGGCCCCTCTCGCCTCAAGCAACTTGACATCCGACCCTACGATATGTCTCAAAGTTCTTATGATGGCAGGTCTAGAAGTTACATAGATACAAACATCGACACCTTCCACCCCTCTTCCAGGAATGGAAAGACTATCCTGCAAAGCGCTCACCCCTCCTCCATCTTACAACCCTCTCAAACCTCCACCAATTTCAATCCCACACCAGCTCCACTCGTATGTCCAGTCTCGGGCTGCTCCTCGGTTTTTGGTGGTAAAAAGCCCCATGGTTATCTCTGGAGACATCTCGGAGCCCCCAAAGTTGACGGGCTCTCCGGTGATAAGAAGGCTGCTTGGGGGAATCTTCACAAGGCGGAGCGTGATCGACTCCTGCCTACACGCAGTATAACTCACCCCCTTCGTAAATTCACATCCGGGGTGCTAACGAATCTCATATAGTCACACCGGCACAGCGCAAGCGTGAGGCCAGAAAGGTAAAAGCGCAGAAGAGGTTGAGGACTGTTGAGTTCGAGCAGCGCGCTCGGAACATGGGGATTCCGGAGGAGCCGCTGATTACGGAGAAGGTTGCGATTTGGGAGGGGATGTTTGTCGCCGAGCAGAACAATGATAGTATAGGGGTTAGTATTCTTCAGCTCCACTTTGGGGACTGTTGCGGGAATGTCGCTAATTGAAGGTATAACCAAAGTACGATGCTTGGGTTCTCTTGGATTTATTTACCGGCCCTTGAGGTCTTCTCTGCAAATTCCGTAAATACTCACAGGTTCCCTGTCATACATTCTACTAAGACATCTGACTCGGTATTTCATCACCTCTCCATGACCAAGGGGCATTATACTGAAAGGAATTACCCACTCTCAAGTTCGATGGATTCGCCCCAGTTGTCGTGTGGTTTAGCTGGTATCCAAAACGTTATGCTTCCTTTTCTAAGACTGTTAGCTAATTTAAATTTATAATGTTTTGGTTTTCCTTTGTCTTCTGTGTCAGGCATATTTTACATCTTATTAGGGATGTAACCTGGGGCAATAATGGGGCTCCCCGTCACGGCTACCTTAGCTGAAATACTTCTAAGACAACATAGCTTGAGATTTCAGCTTTCAACTCTGTCCTGAAGCAGAAGACAACCGGTTGAAGCGGCACTATATCACGTGTAAACCCCCATTCAGTAGGCTGGGTTCTATTGCGTTCAAAGTAACTTAGTCGTGAGGAGTCAAGCACTGTATTGGTATCGCTCAACAAAAGGATAAAGGTCTTGGTTGGCAGGCACAAGTACCGTTAGAAACACACCAAAATATGAAATTTCGGGAATGGAAAATATCTATTTGTGCAATCACCTCTCAACTAGTTAAAACGAAAAACATATCAACAGCTAGTCCCGGACCTTGTAATAATTGAATTCACAATTTTATAAAGCATCTGATTGTTCTGTGGCAGGTGCTGATTAAACTAAGGCACTGTTCAGCACGCATGGGAAATGGCATGTTTCCTACTTTTATGGCATTTTACTATCATTTTTTTTTAAAAAAAAAGGGAGGCGTGTTCGGCACACAAGAAAAATGGGATTTCCCCGAATTTGGTGCCTTTTTTTTTTTATGGCATGTTTTTGTAAGATTGATTAATACGTAGGGTAATATAGAGAAAAAAGGAACTATCTGATGACTAATAGAACTTTCTATAAGAGCAAAAATGCGAGTATTTTGACAACACTCTGAAACATTTTCGAGAACATATACACCAGAAATGGAAACTGCTCAACAATTCTGAATACTACGGCTATAGGCCTGCGTTCAGAACATGCTGGCGTTTTATGACGATCAATAAATTTGCTGCCTTCTGTCTTCATCAGATGAGGGCTGGCAAGAGCGACCTAAAAGCACAGAAGGACTGGAGGAATCCGGAAGCAAGCATGCTATGTCCTAGATGTGAAAACGAGCCCGAAAGCTTTGAACACGTTATAGCAGATTGCCAGGCCCTCGCCAGCGCAAGGGCTGGTGTAACAAACCAGCCTCCCTTCCAGGTGTTCATAACGGGAAACGACTATCTTACTATCATAGACTATTGATATAGCCTACGTAGCTTACTTCGTTTATCGTTATAGACAGACATCTTGTGTTCGTAGTAGGTATAGTGATAGTAGGAAGTCCTATCGTGTAGGAATAGTGTTCTCGCATACAAGCGAGGTAGTATAGAGATAAGGGCATTCGGTATCTCGAACATATTGCACCTATGGAAGGTCGCTGTCAATGGGCTTGGCCCGTGCCCCAGTATCTGAGTGGTGTATTACTTAGATGGTTGTGTGAAGAGCTCTAACTACTGTGACCTTTTTTTTTTTTTTTTTTTTTTTTTTTTTATAAAGTTTTTTTATTG
>Ga0307509_10003565_pt1 | contig 23428 bp, 19 predicted proteins | sample 10_EM_MG_FD_202245 | JGI IMG/M metagenome (GOLD analysis project Ga0307509, IMG submission 202245) | Populus trichocarpa ectomycorrhiza microbial communities from riparian zone in the Pacific Northwest, United States - 10_EM | ecosystem: Host-associated > Plants > Roots > Unclassified | place... | reverse complement strand
CCGAGCAGTGCCACCGGTCGCACGTGGTGTACGCATCCGCGAGCGCGTAGCTGATCGGCAGCTGCGTGCGCGTGAGGTACTGCATCGGATCGATCAGCGTCGAGCTGCTGTGGGCCGTCTGGTGCGACTTCACGAACCCGTCGCACGCGCCCGCGTTCCAGCTGTTGTGCAGCGCGACCCACTCGTGCGGCGGATCCGGATCGCACATCTGATCGACCGTGGGCTGCCACGGCGCGATCGGATTCCCGTTGAGGTCGGGATTCATCATCGCCATCGTCAGGCCGTCGCCGGCCTTGCCCTCGAGCATCGAGCGCGCGCCGAAGAAGTGATCGTAGCTGCGGTTCTCCAGCATCATGTAGACGTACGTCGTGATGCCGTTCTGCCCGTCGTCCCCGCCGCAACCCGGCAGGAATCTCGCCATCGCAGCGGCACCGGCCATCCCACCGATCCGCTTGATCGCGTCGCGTCGATTGATCATGAGCCCGGTTGTAAACCGGTCCGACCAGCCGTGTCACGCGCAGTTGTTGCGTGCGCGAAGTTACAATCGCGACGCGATCAGCCCCACACCGATCGCGAAGCCGAGCAGGGCGCCGAGCCCCGACGCCACCGCGATGATGAGGATTCGGGTGACGGGATTCTTCCAGAATCCCTTCATCGATTGCGTGTCCTCGGGCAACCGCTCGCAGTCCGCGACCGAGGGCTTGCGCCGCCACGCCTCGACGATGCCGACGACGATCCCGGTCCGGATCAGCGGATAGACGCGCGCGACCGGCGACGCGAGCATCGCCGCGCCGATCGAGAACGGCGAGCCGCCCGCGATCGCGGTGAACAGCCCCGCGCCGACGGAGGTCGGCACGATCCACGCGAGCATCGTCTTCGCGAAGCTCTCCGCATCCGACACCTTCGCCAGGTAGATCAGGATGCCGAGGAACAGGAACGGCACGATCCACTTCGCGAGGCGCCACCACAGCGCCGCCGGTGGGATCTTGTCGAGCGCGTCGCGATCGATCGGCTCGTCGAGCTGCAGGGTCATCCCCGGCACGTGCGCGGCGCCGACGACGGCAACCACGGTCTTCTTGCCCTCGCCGGCATCGCGCATCTTCGACACGAGGTACTTGTCGCGCTCGTCGACGAGCGGGCCCTTGATCTCCGGCACCGCCTTGCCGAGCTCGGTCAGCATCTCCGACAGCGCCTTCGGCTCCTTGAGGTTCTCGACGGTCTCGGCGGTGACGCCTTCGCCGTCCGCCGCTTCGTCGTCGCCGCCCGCGAGCAGCGACCACAGGAGCGTCAGCCGGCGCCAGATCCCGAGGTTGCGCCAGGTCCGGCGCAGCGTGACGTTGATATCGCGATCGATGAGCTCGACCGGGATGTCGCGCTTCGCGGCGGTCTTCGTCGCGGTGACGAGCTCCGCGCCCGGCTGGACGCCCAGGCTCGCGCCGATCCGCCGCTGGTAGCTCGCGAGTGCGAGGTGGCCGAGCAGGTAGAGCGTCTTGCCCTCGCGCACGACCTTGAAGATGTCGAGGTCGCGAAACGCCGAGTCCTTGGTCAGCGCGTCGTAGCGCGACTTGCACAGCTCGACGCAGACGACGTCCGGGTGGACCGTGTCGATCACGGTGCGGACGTCGTCGACCGACTTCTGCGACACGTGCGCGGTGCCGACGACGTAGTACGTGGTGCCCCCGCGAGTCAGGGTCGTGACAGACGCGGGCAGCTCCACGCCAGCTTCCTACCACATGCTAGAGAAATGCATGGCCACCGAGATTCCCGAACCGACGCGAACCGAGATCGAAGCCGCCGCGTTCCGCCGGCTGGTCGAGCACTTTCGCGAGCGGACCGACGTCCAGAACCTCGACGTGATGAACCTCGCAGGGTTCTGCCGGAACTGCCTGTCGAAGTGGTACCGCGCGGCCGCCGTCGAGCGCGGGGTCGAGCTGTCGGACCCCGACGCGCGCGAGGCCATCTACGGCATGCCGTACGACGAGTGGAAGGCGAAGTACCAGAAGTAGTCAGTACACGCAGAGGCCCAGCATGGCCTCGCTCATCCGCTCGTCGTGCGCGTAGGTCTGGCCGAGTCGGGCAGTCAGCGCGAGCCGGGTGTTGAAATCGAGCTGGACCAACGCACCGCCCTGGAGCGCGAGGCTCGACGAGTTGCCACCGACCACGCCGTCTTCGAGCCGGGTCGCGCCACCGCCACCGCCGTAGAGGCCGAAGTGAAGCGGGCCGGCCTGGGCGACGTAACCGTTCAACTCGAGCGTGTAGCGGGTCTCGAACAGGGTCTCGAGCTCGCGGTTCTGGCGCCAGCCGAAGAACAGATTGGTGACGATGCCGATGTGCTGCTCGGGGAAGAACCCGAGCTGGATCGTCGTCGCGGGGCCGCTGTCCTTGCTGCCGTCGGCGGACTGATACGTGCCGAGGCCGGTGTACATCGCGTACGTGAAGCCCTCGCGATCGAGCGCGGCGCGGCCGAGCCAGTGCCACGGGCCTTCGGTCGAGCGCACGATCGCGTAGCGCGAGAACGCGGCCGAGTCCGGATCGAGCGCCGCGAGCGGCATGACAGCGCGGCTGCCGTCGAGCCCGGTCAGATAGAGCGGGTGCATCGGGTGGAGCTGTGCGTAGCCGTCGTCGCGCGAGCCCTCGACCGCCGCAGCGACGACGAGGATCACCGCCGCCACGGCGATGATGATCACCGCCTCGGCCTTGCCGTCACCACCGCCACCACCGAGACCGTGCCCGCCGCTGTGGCCGCCACCGCCGCCCGCGGAGTGCACGCTCACGCCACCGCTGTTCGTGTTCGCATGCGGACCCCAGCCGCCGACCGTGCGCCGGCGATAACCGCCGTCGTAGACGACGACATCGGGAAAGATCACGATCTGGGTCTCCGCCGACACCGGCTGCGGCGGACCGACGTCCGCATCCGAGAGCTGCTGGACGACGCGCACGCTCTGACCGCGTTGCGCCGGCGGCAACGACGCGAGGCGTTGCAGCTCCGCCGCGGGGATCTTGTAGCTCGTCGTCCCGCATCCCGTGGCTAGAGCTAAGAACAGGGCACACAGTCGCATCGCGGCGATTATTGCAGAATCCGTGCGCGGCGAACGTGCTGAACGTCGCGGGGGCACTACGATGCTCGGGTGGAGCCGATCGACCTCGCCGCTGTCGCGGACGACTTCGATCAGGAGGTCGCGCTGACTCCCGCGATCGATCGGTTCTGTAGCTCCACGGCGTGGATCCTGGCCGCCGCGGGAGCGCTGATGCCTCCGCGCGCGGCGTTCTCCTTTCGCGGGCAGAACGGGTACTTCGCCGCGATGCGTGGCGTTCATCCGGCGGGGTTTCCCTACGTCGAGCCGGTCGAGCTGGCCTGGGGGCTCGCCGCCCCGTTGATCGGCCGCGATCCCGTCGCGCTCGTCGAGGAGGTCGTGCCCGTCCTTGCCAATCGTCGTGACTGGCAACTCGCGATCCTGTCGGGACTGACTGTAACCGGCCCGCAACGCCGTGCCCTCGACGCCACACTGCCGCCGCGGTGGGAGCGCCGCCGCGGGCAGCCGACCGTGCGCCACGTCGCGAGCCTGGACGGCGGACTCGATGGCTTTCTGGCGCGGCGCTCGCGCGACTTTCGCAAGTCGCTGCGCAAGGCGGAGGTCCACGCGAAGGAGGCCGGCCTCGAGTTCGAGACCGTCGTCGCGCCGATGGCCGACGCGCACGCGCTCTACGAACGGATCCAGGCGGTCGAGCTGCTGAGCTGGAAGTCGCGCGACAACGTCGGCATCTCGCAGGGCCCGATGCGCGCGTTCTACGGCGCGATGCTGCCGCGGCTGTGCGAGCTCGGCCAGCAGCGCACGATCTTCGCGCGGCTCGCCGGCCGCGACGTCGGCTACATCCTCGGCGCGGTGATGGCGGGCGAGTATCGCGGTCTCCAGTTCTCGTACGACGACACGCTCGGCGGGCTCGACATCGGCAATCTGCTCCAGCTCCACCAGATCGCCGAGCTCTGCGAGGCCGGCGTCGCGCGCTACGACCTCGGCACCGAGATGGACTACAAGCGCCGCTGGGCCGAGGAGATCATGGAGACGGAGATGCTGGTGCTCGTTCGGTGATCAACAGCGAGGCCGCCACGCCGATGCCGATGATCCCGGCGATCACGACGAGCGAGATCCAGTGCGGGATCGGGAGCCACGAGTGCGCGATCATCTTCACGCCGATGAAGATCAGCAGCACCGCGAGCGCGATCTTGAGATAGCGGAACTTCTCCATCGCGCCGGCGAGGACGAAGTACAGCGAGCGCAGCCCCATGATCGCGAAGATGTTCGACGTGATCATGATGAACGTGTCCGTCGAGACCGACAGCACCGCGGGGATCGAGTCGAGCGCGAACACGACGTCGGTCAGCTCGATCACGACGAGGCACACCGCGACCGTCGTGAGCGCGAGCTTGCCGTTGATCCTGACGGTGAACTTGCCGCCGTGATCGCCGTCGTCGATCCGGACCCACCGACGCAGCACCTTGACCGCGCGGTTATCCATGCCGTCGTCGGACTCGTCGTCCTCCTTGAACAGCTTCAGGCCCTGCCACGCGAGGTACGCGCCGAACACGTAGAAGATGAAGTCGAACTTCTTCGCGAGGTACGCGCCGCCGCCGAGCATCGCGACGCGAAACACGACCGCGCCGAGGATGCCCCAGAACAGGATGCGGTGCTGATACTTCAGCGGCATCTTGAAGCTGCGGAACAACAGCGACATGACGAAGATGTTGTCGATCGATAGCGCTTGCTCGAGCAGGTACGCCGAGACGTACGTGATCGTCGCGTCGGCGCCGTCGGCGTTGGGGTGCACGCCGCCCCAGTTGTGCTCGTACATCAGGTAGACGACGCCCGAGAACGCGAGGCCGAGCGAGACCCAGCCCGCCGTCCACAGCGCGGCCGTGCGGAGCGTCATCTCCTTCGCGCGGCGGTGCACGACCCCGAGATCGAGGAACAGGAGCAGCGCGACCAGCGCAAAGAAGCCGAGCCAGAACCAGATCATCGGCGCGTTTGGCAACCATGCCTAGCGAACCGCTCCAGGGCAAGGCGCAAGCCGAAAAGATCCGCGGGTTTCGCGAGTAGAGACAGCTGGTCCCGTGTTGCGCGCGGGTCGACATCCGTGATTCCAACCGGCCGAAACCGCTCGCGGCAGAGCGCGCGCTCTAGTGGAGCGTCGCGAGCAGCTTCTCGGCGTCGGTCGCGGGGCGGGCGAGGCCGAGCTTCGCGAACACGGTGATCGCGTCGCGCAGCATGTCCTTGCCGTCGGCGACGAGGCCGGTCTCGGCCTTGTAGCGGCCGAACGCGAACAGGGCCTTGCCGAGCGCGGCCTCGTTGTTGATCGCGCGAAGCACGTCGATCGCACGGGCGTACGCGACCGAGGCGTCGAGGGCGGTGTCAGCGCCGTCTGCGTGATCTGCCGCGTCGTAGAGACTCGTCGACAGCACGTCGCCGAGCGTCAACAGCGCCTGGGCCTCCTTCTCGCGGAGGCCGGATTTCTTCGCGACCTCGAGCGCGCGTTCGGCGAGCTCGCGGGCGGCCTGCGGATGGCCCTGCAGCTTCTCCAGCGTCGCCAGGTGACGCGACGCCTCGCTCTCGAGCCCGCGATCGTCGATGTCCTCGATGATCTCGAGCGCGTTGTCGAGCCGGCTGCGCGCTTCCTCGAGCTTGCCATCGACGAGCGCGACCTCGCCCAGGTTCGTCAGGATCAGCGCAGCGAGTGGTAAGGCGCCGATCTGCTCGGCCTCGGGCAGCGCGGCGAGCCAGCCCGCACGCGCCTCCGCGACATCGCCGAGCTCGAACGCGAGCGCGGCGAGGTTGTTCTGCGACACGATCTGGCCCCAGCGATCGCCGACGGCCTTGCGGAGCTCGAGCGCTTCCTTGTGACACGTGTAGGCCGACTCGTACTGGCCGCGATCTTGTTGCACGTCGCCCAGCCGGGACATGGATGTGGCGATCGCGCGCTTGTCGCCGCCCTTGCCGCGACGCGCGAGCGCTTCGGTGATCTTCGCGTGCGCCTCGTCGTAGCGACCGAGCATCTGCAGGGTCTTGCCGATGTCGTCGAGCGAGCCGGCGATGCCGCGGCCGTCGCCGGTGCCGCGGAACAGCTCGAGGCCGCGCTCCAGATACTCGAGTGCGAGCTTGAGGTCGCCCTTGCGACGCCACACCCGGCCCATCTTGTTGAACGCGACGGCCGCCTTGGTCTTGCTCGCGGCGACCCACGACAGGCGCAACATCCGCTCGAACGCGCCGAGCGCCGCCTCGAAGTCACCGATCAGCTCGTAGACCGAGCCGAGGTCGTGCCAGATGTGAAGGCGCTGCGCGAGGTCCTGGTTGCCGAGGCAGACGAGGGCGCGATCGAACAGCCGGATCGCCTTCTCGTTCTGGTACTCGGCGCGGGCGGCTTCTGCGGACCGCCGATAGCGGACCGCGGCCTCGCGGGTCTCGCCGGCGAGCGCGAGGTGACGGCCGACCTCTTCCTGTTGCGCCGGCGAGCGACCCTCGGGGTGGAGCTCGAGCCAGCGCGCGACGACGTTGTGATAGCCGCGGCGGCGCGGCTCGTCGACGGCCCGGTACACGATCGCCCACAGGTTCTGGTAGCTGAAGCGGAGCTCGCGCTCGCCGCTCACCGTCGACAGCGGGATCTCGACGAGCCACTCGCGCTCGATCAGCTTGCCGACCGCGGCGACGACCGCGAGCCGGCTGTGATCGCCGGAGCTCGCGATGTCGGCCAACGTCGGGCCGTCTGGATCGGTCAGGCCGGCGGTCGCGCCGGAGCGCTCGAGCGCGATCACGGCGTCGAGCCACGAGCGCTCGCCGACGACCGCGGCCATCTCGATCACCCGGCGCTCGATCGGCTCCATCACCTCGAGCCGCGCGGCGACGAGCTCGTCGTAGGTCTTCGGCAGCGCGGTCGTCGCGAGCTTGTCGGCGTCGAGGCGCCACATCATGCCCTCGCGGGTGATCACGTCGCTTTCGAGGAGCAAGCGGACGAGCTCCTGGATCGCGCGCGGCGAGCCACCCATGCCGCGGACGTGCTGGAGCAACTTCGGCGGGACCTCGTGGAGCTGCTTGCACAGCTCGCGGATCAGCTCCTCTGCCTCGTTCGGCGAGAGCGCCGACAGATCGATCTTGGTCGGCGCGACCTCGCCATCGCCGAACGTGTGGTGGCGCTCGTAGAGCGCGGCGGTCGCCGTGCCGACGATCGCGACCCGGCGATCGGTCATGCCGGCGGCGAGGTAATGCAGGAAGTTGATCGTGTCGTTCTCGCAGAGCTCGAGGTTCTCGACGACGATCAGCACCGGATGCTTGTCTGTCTCGGCGGTCAACAGGCGCTTGAGGCCCATGAACAGCCGCGCCTCGAGGCGCTGCGACGAATCGAGCAACGGTCCGACGACCGGACTGTCGTCGAACGGCACGCGGAGGAGGTGAGCGATCAGGTGCGCGATCTCGGGCACGCGTGCGGCGGGCACGATCTCGGCGACACCGGCCTGGATCTTGTCGCGGCTCTCGTCGGGGTTCTCGCCGACGACGACGCCGAACCGCGAGGTCAGCGCGCGCGCGATCGGACCGTAGGCGTGCGAGTTCTCGTCCGCGATGCCCGCGAGCACGGTCATCCCCGGGTGCTGCTGCTTCGCGCGCGAGATCAGCTCGCTGATGATCCGGCTCTTGCCCATGCCGGGCTCGCCCACGATCACCGCGAACCCGAGCGACCCGTTCGGCGCGAACGCCTTCGCGACGACATCCTGGAGCTGCTTGATGGCGCCGATGCGCCCCATGAACTTCGGCTTGAGGTCGTAGGACGCCGTTGTAATAACGGTGCGCTCGCCTTCACTCTCGCCGAAGTCCATCCCGGGCTCGACAGCCTCGAACTGGGTCGTGTCGAGCCCCTCCATGTCGGGGTCCGGCGTCTTCGTCCGCGTGGGTGGCGAAGGTGTGTGACGATCCCAGGTCAGCGGCGCCATTGGTTCCCACCCTGCGTCGATGACGCCCCTAAGATCCTGATGTTCCATGTGTTCTTCACGCGTCTCGATGCGTCGGGCCCGGTACCCGAGGCGCGCGGAACCTATGGTGGTCAGATGTAGTTGTCAACCTAATACGAAGTCACTTCAGGCAGATGTTACGAAGTGTTGTGACCGGTCAGGAGCAGCCTTTGAGGAGCGGATTGGCGAGGCACTCGGTGCTCGTGTGGGCGCCTTTCGGCCGATCCTTTTCATTCGGTACGCCGAAGTCGCCGATTGCCGGCTTGGGGCGTTTCGCGCAGCGGGCCGGCAGCGCGGCCTTGTATGCGTCGGTTCGCTTCGTCACGTCCGCGGGGATCGCGCGCGAGGTCCTGGCATCGTCTCGCAGGAAGTAGTGGAGCGACACCGGCCAGATCGGCGCCTCCTTCGCGCCCAGCCGGCGGCAGTTTTCGGCCTCGAGGTCATCGAGCACGTCGTCGATGATCTTCGCGGTGATCGGCTTCACGTCGTGCATCAACACGATGCCGCCGCCGTCGTGGAGGATCATCTTCAGGACTTTCTTGCGCAGCTTGTCGGCGTCGTGCGCCTTCCAGTCGAGCGTATCGACCGACCAGATCACCTCGGTGACGCCGAGCTTCTTCAGCCGCGCGCGGCCGGTGCCCGACAGCGCACCGTACGGCGGCCGGAACAACCCGATCGCGCGATCGGCGTCCTTCGCGAGCGTGCGAAACGACGCGTCGATCTCCTTCGTCACCGTGTCGGTCTCGGCGTGCTTGAGGTTCTTGTGGCTGACCGAGTGGCTACCGACGAGGAAGTGGCCGTCGAGCTCGCGCTTCAGGAGGTCGCGCGGGACCTCGCCGTGCTTGCCGTTCAGCCGCTGGGTGACGATGAAGAACGTGGCCGGGATGTCGTACTTCTCGAGCGCGTCGATCACCGCGGGTGTGGTCTCGGGGTTCGGGCCGTCGTCGAACGTGAACGCGACCAGGCCCTTGATCTCGTCGCCGTTCACCCGCGGCGACTTGCCGAGCAACGGATCGTCGGTGAGCGAGGCGAGCGGCGTCTTCGGATCCGCGAAGTGCGAGACCGGCTCGGCCGAGCCGGAGCCCTCGGCCTGAGGTGGCGTGACCGCGACCCGCACGGGCGCGGCCGGCGCGGCGACGGCGATCGCTGCCGCGAGCAACACGACGAGCGAGAACCACCGCACGTCTCGATCTTAACATGCGCCCGTCGGCGCTCCAGCTCGCTCCGAGCTAAGCTCGCTGCAGTGGTGCGCGTGGTCTCGACATCGAGCCTGCCGATCGATCTCGCGGCGATGCTCGCCGGCGTTCCGGAGGGGGCGCGCGTCGAGGTCCCGGATGAATGGCGCGGAGTCGCGCGTTGCGACCTGAGCGATGCCGACGCGCTGGTCTGCCTGCTGCTCGATCGGATCGACGCCGCGGTGATCGCGCGCGCGCCGAAGCTCCGGGTCATCGCGAACTGCGCGGTCGGCTACGACAACATCGACGTCGCGGCGGCGACCCGCGTCGGCATCGCGGTGACGAACACGCCCGACGTCCTCACCGAGGCGACCGCCGAGCTCGCGTTCGCGCTGCTCCTCGCCGCCGCGCGCCGGCTCCCCGAAGGCGACCGGTTGCTCCGCAGTGGCACCTGGGAGGGCTGGCGGCTCGATCAGCTGCTCGGCGTCCAGCTCGCCGGCAAGACCCTGGGGGTGATCGGGCTCGGGAGGATCGGCCAGGCGATGGTCCGCCGCGCCGAGGCGTTCGGGATGCGCGCGATCTGGGCCGATCCGCACGCGCTCGGGGCGACGTCGATCGATGCCGTCTTCGCCGAGGCCGACGCGGTCAGCCTGCATTGCCCGCTCACGCCGGAGACCCGCCACCTGGTCAACGCCGAGCGGCTCGCCCGGATGAAGCCGACCGCGATCCTCGTCAACACCGCGCGCGGCGGCTGCGTCGACGAAGAGGCGCTGATCGCGGCGCTCCACGCCGGCCAGATCTTCGCCGCGGCGCTCGACGTGTTCGCGCGCGAGCCCGAGATCGATCGCCGGCTCTACGACTGTCCGCGGCTGGTCTTGGCGCCGCACATCGGATCGGCTACCACCGAGGCGAGGACCCAGATGGCCCGGCTGTGTGCAGACGCGGTGAGCGACGTCCTGGCGGGACGCCGGCCGGTGAACCTCGTGAATCGCGAGGTCGTGATCCGTGGGGTGGTGCGCGATGGCTGATCCGCATGTCCTCGTCGTGACCAGTGCCGGCGCGGCGTCGGCGGCGGTCGTCCCGGTCCTCGCGGCGCTCGAGGCCGCGGGCATGCGCGTGCGCGCGATCGACGTCGGCGGGGCAGGTGGCGGCGGTGGCGCGATCACCGACCGCGTGCGCCGCGCGCTCCTCGGCGAGAACGCCGAGCGCAAGCTGCGCCGCGAGCTCGAGACCAGCCCGCCCGATGCCGCGGTCGTGTTCGATCCGCACGCCGCGCTCGCGCTCACGGTCGCGCGCGATCAGTCGTCGAACCCCGCGCCGGTGATCGCCGTCGTCGGCGATCTCGATCCCGCAGCCGCGTGGGCCCAGACCGACGCCGATCGATTCGTCGCGGTCGACGAGCTTGCCGCGGTCGCGCTCCAGGACGCCGGCGTCGAGGGCGACCGGATCCTCGTCGTCGGTGCGATCGGCGAGCGCGCGTTCGCCGACGCCGGCGCGCAGGAGCGGACCGCGATCCGCTCGCGGTTCAAGCTCGGAGGCAAGCTCGCGCTCGTCGAGGTCGCGGGCCTCGGCGCCGAGCTCACCGGTCAGCTCGCGCTCCAGCTCTCGCTGCTCGACGCCAACGAGCAGATCACGTTCCTGTTCGACGCCGCAGGCGATGCCGACGCGGCGGCCGTGCTGCGCCGCCAGGTCCCGACGCTCGGCCTCCGCGGCAAGCTGTTCGGCGTCTCCGCCGATGCCCCGCTGCTGTGGCGGGCCGCCGACGTGATCGTCGCCAAGCCCCGGCCCGAGACGGTCGCGCGCGTCCTGCTCGTCGGCGGCAAGCTCGTCGCGTTGATCGACGACCAGCCGAACCAGCAGAAGCTCGCGACCGCGCTCGAGGCGCGCAAGCGCGCGGTCTCGGCGCGCGGCCTGTTGATGCTCGCGTCCGCGCTCGACAGCGCGTTCGGCGGCAACCTCCCGCACGCGAGCGACGACGGTGCCGATCATGTCGCCGACATCGTCGCCGCCGTCGCCGGCGACAAGCGCGGCGTGATCGACGAGCGCCGCGCCGCCGCGTACGGCGCGACCCGCGATCGCGTGCGCGCCGCGAGCGCCGCCGCCAGTGCCGCGGCCGCGACCACCGCGATGCCGGGCGAGCTCGAGGATCTCGGCGGTGGCTCGGATCTTCCCGACACCGACTCGATCCCCGATCGCGCGGAGCTCGAGCGCCTGCGCTCCGAGGTCGCGCGCCGCGTCAACGAGATGTCGAAGTCGATGGCCGCGGCGCGCGACGCCGCGACCGAGCTCGCCGACAAGGCGAAGGGCGCGGCCGCGCGCGGCGCCGCCGACGAGGCCGCCCAGCTCGAGCGCAAGGCCGACGCCGAGCGCGCCCGGATGCACGCGATGCTCGCCGAGCTCGCGAACCTCGAGTCCGAGCTCAAGGAGCTCGAGCGTGCGATCGACAAGATCAAGGACATGCCGCCGCCGCCGAAGCAGCCGCCGCCGGCGTCGTCCGGATCCGGCCCGGCGCCGTTCTCGAGTGCGTCGAACAAGCGGATGTCGATCGATGATCAGCTCGCGCAGCTGAAGAAGAACTCCGGCGGCGTGAAGCCGGGCCCCGCGCCGGCGGCGAAGCCCGGCAACAACACCTCACCGCCGCCGAGCTCAGGATCGACGAAGTCCCGCGGCGGCGGCAATGTCGACGACGAGCTCGCGGCGCTCAAGAAGAAGATGCAGCAGGCACCTGCGCCGCCGAAGAAGAAGTGAATCGATTCACGATTCTCTGGGCGCCCGGCCGTAGCGATCGTCGAGCCGGACCACATCGTCGAGCTCCGGCGTCGAGACCTCGACGACGTCGGTGTCCTCGATCGCGATCATCCGGTGCCGTAGCCCCGGCGCGATATGAAACGGCTCGCGCACGGCGAGCTCGGTCCGCGTCGGTTCGGAGCCATCGACGTAATGCTCGAACGCCAGCCGCCCGGACAGGACCATGATCGTCTCGTCCTTGACGCGGTGGTACTGGAGCGAGAGCGACTCGCCCGCCTTGATGTGCAGGATCTTGCCGACGTAGCGGTCGGTCTTCGCCCAGATCAGCTCGTGGCCCCAGGGCTTGGGTACGACGGTCGCCACGACTATTTCTTGGGCGCCGGCTTTGGAGCCGGGGGTGGAACGGCGGGCGTCGCGCCGCTACCGGTGCCGCCGAGCGTGCCCGTCGCGGTCGGATCCATCGTCGTCGGCATCTCGATCTTCGGATGCGCGCCGGGAATCTCCTCGCGGCGGTCGACCTTGCCGTCGAAGTCGTCGTCGTAGAGGATCGCGATCAACACGCCGTCGCGATACTGCTCCCACTGGTCCGGCTGACCGTCGCTGTTGCGATCGCGGCGGACGCTCGTGAGCTGGCCGCCGGTGTCGTAGATCTCCTTGACGTCGAACTTGCCGTCGAAGTCGGTGTCGCGCTCGACCTCGGCGACGAGCCCGGTCTTGGTGTCGAACACCGCGCTCATGTCCCACTTGCCGTCGTAGTCGAAGTCCGCGCGCTCGTAGATCGGGGTGCCCTTGCGGTTGTAGGCGACGACCCAGTCCTTGCGGCCGTCGTGATCGAAGTCGACCTGCTTGCAGGTCATGAACTCGACCTTGGTCCCGCCCTCGTCTTCGGTCTTGTAGAGCCGCCAGACATCCGGACGGTTGTCGTGGTTGAGGTCGTAGGTCTGGACGTTCTTGCCCTGGGTCTCGCAGAGCGTCGGGTCGACCTTCGGGATCCCCTGATCGGCGGTGTTCTTCGGCGTCGTATCTGCGTCCTTGTTGTGGCAAGCGACCAACAACAACAACAGACCGAATTTACAGACTTTCGCCATCACCCAAGGAGCCTATGCCGCCCGGTCTCCTCGCGCAACCCAATGAGAAGAGGCGCACGGACCGGGCGCCGATGAGGCAACGACGCGTTGACCACGTGCATATGGTCACATAAGGTCACCTGCCTTGCCCCGCAAGAAGATCTCGACGACGGTCTACATCACGCCCGAGCAGGACGCGCGCCTCAAGGCGTTGCACGACCGGACGAAGGTGCCGGTGGCCGAGTACATCCGCCAGGGCATCGATCTCGTGCTCGACAAGTATCGCGATCAACTCCCCGGCCAGGTGGACCTTCGCCTGCCATCACGCTAACAACCCTCACCGTCCGTGACGTTTCCCGCCGACCGCATCCGCAACTTCTCGATCATCGCGCACATCGATCACGGCAAGACCACGCTCGCCGATCGGATCCTCGAGGAGTGCGGCGCCGTGACCGCGCGCGAGGCGAAGGATCAGATGCTCGACTCGATGGATCTCGAGCGCGAGCGCGGCATCACGATCAAGGCGCAGTCGGTCCAGCTCCACTACAAGGCGAACGACGGCCAGACCTATCAGTTCCATCTGATCGACACGCCGGGCCACGTCGACTTTCACTACGAGGTCTCGCGCTCGCTCGCCGCGTGCGAGGGCGCGTTGCTCGTCGTCGATGCCGCGCAGGGCGTCGAAGCGCAGACGCTCGCGAACGTCTATGTCGCGCTCGACAACGACCTCGACATCATCCCGGTGCTCAACAAGATCGATCTTCCGGTCGCGCGGCCCGACTACGTCAAGCAGCAGATCGAGGACATGATCGGGCTCGATGCGAAGGACGCGCTGCTCGTGTCGGCGAAGTCCGGCATCGGCATTCGCGACATGCTCGAAGCCGTCGTCGAGCGGATCCCGGCGCCGGTCGCCGACCGCGAGGCGCCGCTCGCCGCGCTGATCTTCGACAGCTGGTGGGACACGTTCCGCGGCGTCGTCGTGCTCGTTCGCGTGATGTCGGGCCGGATCGTCAAGGGAACCAAGCTCAAGTTCATGAACACCGAGGTCGTGTACGACTGCACGATGATCGCGGTGCGCCGGCCGGCGGTGTTCGAGATCGATACGCTCGAAGCGGGGCAGGTCGGGATCCTCGCCGCGTCGATTCGCGACATCGCGCACGCGCGGGTCGGCGATACGATCACCGATGCGGATCGCCCCTGCGAGGCGCCGCTGCCCGGGTTCAAGACCGTCCAGCCGATGGTCTACGCCGGTCTGTTCCCGGTCGACGCCGCCGACTACCAGGATCTCAAGGACGCGCTCGGCAAGCTCGTGTTGAACGACGCGTCGGTGACCTACGAACCGGAGACGTCGTCCGCGCTCGGCTTCGGGTTCCGGACCGGCTTCCTCGGCCTGCTCCACATGGAGATCATCCAGGACCGGCTCGAGCGCGAGTTCGACCTCAACCTCATCACCACCGCGCCGAGCGTGCGCTACCGCGTGAAGATGATCGGCGGCGAGGTCATCGAGCTCGATAACCCGGCGAAGGTCCCCGATCAGGGCAAGTACGATGCGATCGAGGAGCCGATCGTCACCGCGACGTTGCACCTCACCCAGGAGTACGTCGGCCCGATCATGCAGCTCTGCCAGGAGCGGCGCGGCATCCAGCTCGGGCTGCACTACGACCCGGGGGGCCGGATCCGCGTGATCTACGAACTTCCGATGGCAGAGATCGTGTTCGGGTTCTACGATCGACTCAAGACGATGTCGCGCGGCTACGCTTCGCTCGATTACGAACCGGCCGGGTATCGCGAAGCGGATCTCATTCGCCTCGACGTCCTCGTCAACGGCGAACGCGTCGACGCGCTCTCGATGATCTCGCACCGCGACACCGCCTACCACCGTGGCACCGAGCTCGCGACGAAGATGAAGGATGTCGTCCCGCGCCAGATGTTCGACGTCGCGATCCAGGCGGCGATCGGCTCGCGGGTGATCGCCCGGACCACGGTGAAGGCGATCCGCAAGGACGTCACCGCGAAGTGCTACGGCGGCGACATCTCGCGCAAGAAGAAGCTCCTCAACAAGCAGAAAGAGGGCAAGAAGCGGATGAAGTCCGTCGGCTCGGTCGAGCTCCCGCAGGAGGCCTTCTTGACGATCCTGAAGGTCGACTGATGCGCGCCGCATGGCTCGATCGCCGGGTCCGCCGCGAGGCGAAGTTGCTCGTGAAGAAGGCCCGCGAGGCGCTCGGCGTCCATCGCGACCTGCGGACGAAGGAGCCCGAATTCGCGAAGGTGACGGACCGGGTCGAGAAGAGCCTCGCCGCGAAGGACCTCGCGGTCGTGCGCCGCCAGCTGCCGGTGCTCGACGCGCTGATCGAGAATCTGATCAAGCCGGAGCCGAAGTCGACTGCCAGGGACTATGTCGAATCGATCGGTGCGGCGATCCTGATCGCGCTCGCGCTCCGCGCGTTCGTGGTCGAGGCGTTCAAGATCCCGTCGTCGTCGATGTATCCGACGCTCGAGGTCGGCGATCACATCTTCGTCAACAAGTTCATCTACGGCGTGCGCATCCCGTGGACGACGATCAAGTTCTTCCAGCTCCGCGGGCCGGAGCGCGGCGACGTGATGGTGTTCATCTATCCGTGCGACCCCGATCGCGACTACATCAAGCGCGTGATCGCCACGGAAGGGCAGAGCGTCGAGGTCCGCTGCAGCGTCGTCTACGTCGACGGCGTCGCGATCCCGTCGAAGCTCGTCGATCCGGCGAGCAAGTACGAGGACTACAGCGAGGAGTCCGACAAGTGGACGTGGTCGGACGTCTCGATCTACGCCGAGACCGTCGGCGACAAGACGTATCCGACGTATCACCAGCCGGAGCGACCGCAGCGCGAGAAGGCGCTCGCCGACGGAATGCTCAACACCGGCGCGCTTCGCGACTTCCCGCACGGCCGGATGCCGACCTGCGACGACGCGCCGGATCGAGCCAAGGAGATCGGCCGCGGCGTCGAGGGCAAGATCGTCCGGACCAAGTCCGACGAGGATGCGAAGGTCTGCGAGCAGCACGAGAAGTACATCGTGCCGAAGGGCCACATCTTCGCGATGGGCGACAACCGCGACAACTCGAACGACGGTCGCGTGTGGGGCTCGGTGCCGGTCGAGAACGTGAAGGGCAAGGCGCTCTTCATCTGGCTGTCGTATCGCGAGCTCAAGCCGCTCAAGGCGAAGTTTCAGCTCCGCCTCGATCGTATCGGCAACTTCGTACGCTGACGGCCCGTCCGCTGACGGCTCCGTCCGCTGATTACTGCTTCACCTTCGGCTTCGAGAGCTGCGCGAACGCGGTCTTGAGCGCGTCGTTGACCGCGGTTTCGGCGGCACCATCCCAGGCGTAGTTGCGATCCTTGTCGCGCAGCTTCATCCCGACCTCTTGCTTGACGGTCGCCTGGCCATCGCCGGTGAACCCCATCGTGCGGCCGGGGATCGTCTCGCCGAGCACGTGGATGCCGACGTGGACCGCCATGCGCTGCGAGTTGGGCTTGCCGTCCATGGGGACGACCTCCTCGCTGGCTTCGGTGATCTCGACGGTGACGAGGTAGCTGCCGCTGATCCCCTTCTTCGTCAGAAACCGGCGATAGGCGTCGGCGCTGGTCTTCGGATCCGGGGCGCCGTCGAGCGCCGCGACGAGCTGCGGGTTCGACTCGAACGCCTTTTTGATCTGGGCCTCGACGCGCTCGGTGGCGATCTTGGCGACGTCGCCTTTCACCTCGGGCTTGGGCATCACGGCGGTGAGCTCGAAGTGGTACTTCTTCGCCGGGGCCGCGTGCGCGACGCCGAGGAAGAGGACGAGAGCGGCAACGCTGGCGCGGAAGGTCCTCATAGGAATCGGCATCATGCCCGAACTGACGGTGCGTGCTAGGTTCCATTCATGGTGAGGCCGCGCTGGCATGACGTGATCATCGTCGGTGCCCTGGTCGCGCTGGTCGCCGTCGGTGTCTGGGCCCTCTGGTGGGACGATGTGCGGGTTTTCTTGCATCTGGGCCCCGCGAAACCGGGTTCGGGCTCCGCGGTAGAGAAACCACCTGTCGAGCCGACTATCTCGCCCCGAACTTGACCGTGATTGCCGAGGCTTAGTACCTTTCGGGTCGAGGCGACGCGACGGGACGTATCGCGCCTCAGGAGCTCATGTTCACCATACTGATTCAAGAAAAGGGCGGCGAGCAGCGTCGCATGGTGTTCAACAAGCCTGAGGTCACCATCGGGCGCGTGCAAGGGAACGACATCGTGCTCCCGAAGGGGAACGTGTCGAAGCGCCACGCGCGCATCGTGCTCAAGGACGGCAAGTTCATCATTGTCGATCTCAAGAGTACGAACGGCACGTACGTGAACGGTCGCAAGATCACGAGCCCGCTCGTGGTCAAGGACTCCGACAAGATCTACATCGGCGACTTCATCGTCGGTGTCGACGAAGCCGCGAGCGGTGATGGCGATGGTCCGTCGGAGACGACGACGTCGCCGCCGGGTCAGGATCGCGCCGCGTCTGCGATGGAAGCATCGCGACCACCGCGACCGACCGAAGCAGCACCGATGCCGATGCCGATGCCGATGGGCGGAGGCATGGGTGGCGGACTCGGAGGTCCGCCGATGGGCGCAGGCCCCATGGGTGGCATGGGTGGTCCCGCACCGGAGCCGCCGAGTGCGCCCCCGATGCAAGCTCCCGCACCGCGCCCGGGGCCGCCGCGTCCCGCGCCGGGTGCACCGCCGCGGGACCTCGGGAGTCCACCCGCGCCGCTCGCGCCACGCGATCCACTTCCGCCGCGCGACATGCCGCCGATCGCGAGCCCGCCGCCGGGTCGCCCGAACCTGCGTCCGGGCGGCACGATGCCGCCGCCGATCGCGCCGCCGCAGCCGATGGCACCCGCGCCGCAGCCGACGATGGCCGAGCCGCACTTCCCGCCGCCGGTCGCGCCGCCTGCCGTCGCGACGCTGCCGCCGCCCGCGCCTCCGGCGCCGGTCCCACAACCGTCGTTCACACCGCCGCCGCCGATGGCCGCGGCGCGTCCTGTCGAGCAGCCGCCCGCGCAGGTGGTGCCGCTGCAGGACAAGAGCAAGGGCCGCCAGCTCGTCGGTCAGGGGGCGAAGAAGATCGTCGGCCGTCCGCTGTCGACGCCGAGCAAGCGCGGCGTCCAGCTCGAGCCGCTCGATCCGAAGGTCGTGAAGATGCTCGACCTCCAGTCGAACATCCTCGAGCGCCTGCGCGCGAAGCTCGACCTCGACAAGATCCCGATGGATCGCCTGCACGAGGAAGACCTCTGGCAGAAGGCCGAGCGCGCGACGATCGATCTCGTCGAGACGCTCGAGACCTCGGGCGAGCTGCCGAAGTACATCGATCAAGATTCGCTGATCAAGGAGACGTTGAACGAAGCGCTGGCGCTCGGGCCCCTCGAGGACCTGCTCGCCGACGAGGCGCTCGACGAGATCCTGATCGATCGGCGCGATCGCGTCGTCGTCGGCAAGAACGGCGTGCTCCGCGGTTCGGGCAAGGCGTTCTCGTCGGACGACGTGTTCGAGCGCGTCGTCAAGCGGCTGGTCCACGAGGCCGGCTCGGTGATCGACGAGAACCGTCCGGTCGTCGATTTGAGGATGCGCGATGGCACGCGGCTCACCGCCGCGGTGTCACCGGTCGCGGCGCGCGGTGCGTGCCTCGTCCTCAAGAAGGCCGCCGCGCCGATGCCGTCTCTCGCCGATCTCGTGACGCAGAATGCGTTGTCGAGCGGGATGGCCGACTTCCTCGCGACCTGCATCGCGGCGCGCCGCAACATCCTGGTGTGCGGTGGTCCGGGCTCCGGCAAGACCAGCCTGATCGCCGCCCTCGCGGCCGCATCGCCCGCGGGCGAGCGCGTCGTCTCGATCGAGGAGGTCGCCGAGCTGGCGGTCGGTCGCGACGAGTGGATCCAGCTCGAGGCGCGTCCCGGCACGGGGCGTCACAACGACGTCGACATGGCGGCGCTGCTCGAGATGGCGCTCCGGTTCATGCCGGATCGTCTCGTCGTCGGCGAGGTTCGCGGCCGCGAGGCGCTCGCGCTCGTGCATGCGCTCAACGCCACGGTCGACGGCGCGGTCGTCGCGATGACGGGCGAGGGCGCGAACGCGTCGCTCAACCGGCTCGCCACGCTGAGCCGGTCGCAGCAGCTCGGCGGCGACGGCGCGATTCGCGAGCTGGTCGCGAGCTCGTTCGAGATCGTGGTTCACGTCGCGCGGCATGCCGACGGCGGGATCAAGGTCCACTCGATCGAGGAAGTCACCGGCGTCTCCGACACCACGTTCGAGACCCAGATGGTGTTCGCGTACCAGAACAACAGCTTCTCGCCGACCGGGACCGTGCCGCGCTTCTACTCGGAGCTCGAGGCGCGCGGCATCCCGGCCGATCAAGCGGTCTTTCGCTAGAGACCGGCCGGCGGCGCGGGGCGGGCGAAGTAAAAGCCCTGCGCGTCGTCACAGCCGAGGTCGACGAGCCGGGCGAGCTGGAGCTCCGTCTCGACCCCCTCGGCGATCACGCGCAGGCCGAGCGTGTGGGCGAGCGTGATGATCGCGAGCACGATCCCGGGGCGATCGTCCGTGGTCCCGATCGGCGTGATGAACGATCGGTCGATCTTCAGCGTCGTGACCGCGAGCTGGTGCAGGGTCGACAGGCACGAATAGCCGGTGCCGAAATCGTCGAGCGCGATCGCGACGCCGAGCGAGCGCAACGCGGCCAGCTCCCGCCCCTCGGTACCGCGCGAGGTGATCATGGCGCTCTCGGTCAGCTCGACCTCGAGGAGCTTCGGGTCGAGACCGTGGCGGGCGAGGGCGCGCTCGATGTGGGCCGCGAGGCCGGGCTCCGCGAGCTGCTTCGCCGAGACGTTGATGCCGATCCCGACGCCGCGATCGCGCCACGCCGCGAGCTGTGCGCAGGCCTCGTCGATCACCCAGCGCCCGATCGGTCGGATCAGGCCGGTCTCCTCGGCGAGCGGCACGAACTGGTCCGGCTCGATCACGCCGCGGGTCGGGTGATTCCAGCGCACGAGCGCCTCGTACCCGGCGATCCGCCGCGTCGCGAGCTCGATGATCGGCTGGTAGTAGAGGCACAGCTCGCCGCGATCGAGCGCACCGCGGAGCTCGACCTCGTCGCGGACCTGAGCCACGGCGAGCTCGTGCATCGCCTGGTCGAACACCTGGGTGCGCGCGCGGCCGGCCTCCTTCGCGCCGTAGAGCGCGGTGTCGGCGCCGCGGAGCAGATCCTCGCCGCGCTGGATCCGGCCGTCCATCAAGGCGATGCCGATGCTCGCGGACACGTGGACGTCGCGGCCGTCGATCACGACGGGGCGTGCGAGCGCCTCCTGGATGCGCTCGGCGACGCGGGTCACGTCGCGCAGCTCGGCGCTGCCCTCGACGAGGATCGCGAACTCGTCGCCGCCGAGCCGGGCCGCGGTGTCGGTCTCGCGCAGGCACTGGGTGAGGCGGCGCGAGACCTCGACGAGCAGCTGATCGCCGGCGAGGTGACCGAGCGTGTCGTTGATCACCTTGAAGCGGTCGAGGTCGATCATCATGATCGCGAACTGCATGGTCGCGCCGCGGTGCCAGCGCGCGACCGCCTGACGGAGATGCTCGAGCAGCAACTTGCGGTTCGCGAGCCCGGTCAGCGCGTCGCGATGCGCCTGATCGATCAGCTGCTGCTCGATCACCTTGCGGCGCTCGATCTCGACCTCGAGCTCGCGGGTGCGCTCCGCGACCCGGAACTCGAGCTCGTCGCGCGCGGCCTGGAGGGCGAGCTCGTTGCGGCGCAGGTCGACGAACACCTGGACCTTCGCGCGCAGCGTCGCCGGATCGAACGGCTTCTGCAGGCAGTCGACGGCGCCGTACTTGTAGCTGCGTACGAGATCCTCTTGCTCGGCGTACGCGGTGAGAAAGATGATCGGGATCCGCCGCGAACGCTGGCGGGCGCGCAGCAGCTCGAGCGTCTCGAACCCATCGAGCCCCGGCATGCGGATGTCCATCAGGATCACCGCGAACTGCTCGGCGAGCACCGCGCGCAACGCGTCCTCGCCGGAGCGCGCGTAGACGAGCTTCTGACCGAGTGGCTCGAGCGCGACCTCGAGCGCGAGCAAGTTCTCCGCGCGATCGTCGACGAGGAGCACGCTGACTTCTGGAAGATCTTCGCTCCTCGGCAGCGCGTCGAACGAGTCCTCCGCGTGGTAGCCAGCAGCGAGCCGTGGAGCGACCGAGCTCGACATCTGGATCCACCTTGACCCGCGATCGATGTAGGCGTCGACCGCCATTTCTCGACGAGGTTTTCGTCTCACGCGGTCTCACCGAGCGCCTGCGCTCGCAGTGCGCTCGAGCTGTAAGGCGCGCCACTCGGCTCAAGGTAGCTGTTTGGCCAGGTCGAGCACTTCGAGATCGCGCGGCCACACGGCGCGCAGCAAATCCAGGAGTCCCTTCGCGCTCGTGGTGTCGCCCGCGCCCAACCGTTCGCGCGCGCCCGCGAGCTGGCTCTGCTTCAGCTCCGGCGCGAGTAACGACGCCTTCGTCGCGGCCTGGGCGCGTTGCATGTCGTCCCCCGCGCGCACCGCGAGCCGCGCGACCTGCGACCAGAAGTAGCCGGCTTGCGGATGCTGAGTGCCCTCGGCTGCCTCTGCGGCCATCCGCGCCTCGTCGATCGCGCCACCGAGCTCGCCGATCTTCTCCGAGACGCGCGCGAGATCGAGCCACGCCCACGCGAACACCGGATCGTCGGCGACGACCTGCTCGAGCTGATTGCGAGCGTCTTCGTCGGCGCCTTGCTCGAGCAGGACGAGCGCGAGTCGCCAGCGCGGGGCGGGCGCGGCGGAGTCGCGCTTGATCTTCGCGCGCAGCTGTTGCTCGCGAACCACCGCGAGGAGCTCGCCGTCCTCGTCGAACACGTCGTCGGCGTACTCGCCGTCGCCGTCGAAGATCAGCGCGAGCGCGTCGATCTCGCCGGCGAGCCAGCGATCGAGCCGGGTCGCCTCGCAGACCTCGTCCTCGATCGTCTCGTCCGCGCGCCAGATCCGGCCGCGCGCGTCGAGCGATACCGGCTCGCCGTCCGCGATCGCGAAGCGCCAGCGACCGGTGTCGAGCACGACATCGCGCGCGGGGACGATCTCGAGCGAGTCGATGAAGATCCGCGCGCCGTCGCAACGGGCGTAGAGCTCGATCAGTGGCTCCGGCAGGTTGTCGGGTAGATCGTCCGTCGGCGGCTCGACGTCGTGCAGCCCGGGCGCGGCCTCGTCGAGCAGATCGAACAGTCGGTCGAGCCCATCCAGCTTCGCCATCGCGCGAGCTTAGTGCGAGCTGAGCGGAAGCGCACCGACCGCGACGATCGGCTCGCCGGCGGAATCCGCACCGGTGAACACCGCGACCACGCGCGTGCCGTACGTCGGCATCGCGATCTTCGCGAGCTGCTCGCCGCCGCCGGCGAAGGGCTGCTTGCCGATCGACGTACGCACGCCGCGATCGTCCTCGACGAGGATGTCGACCGTGCCGGCGCCGAGCCCCTTCGCCGACACCGCGACCTGGCCGCTGTCGACCGCGAGCCCGAGCTCGCCGCGGAGCAGGAAGTCGAGCAGGCCGGTCTCGTACGCCGCGACCTCCGGCATGATCACCGCGAGCTCCTCGAGCATGCAGTCGTCGTCGAGCCAGAACGAGATGATCGAGTGATCGATCTTGTAGCGCGCGAGGCACGTGCCGTCGGCGGCGCGGAGCGTCGTGCCCTCCTCGCGGCCGGCGGCCATGAGGTTGAGCTTCGCCGGCAGTGCCGGCTTCGCGCGCGACAGTGCGGGTGGCGCATCGCCGACCCGGCCCGTCTCGGGCAACGTGTTCGGCGAGAAGTACGAGCGCGCGATCAGATCCGCGAGCCCGCCGCCGTCGGCGGAGGTGAAATAGTCGCGCAGGTGGGCGCGCGTGATCACGCGGCCGGGGAGGGGCACGCCGAGCCGGCCGTAGGCGAGTGCCGCGATCCGCTCCATCCGCGAGCCGACGTCGTCGGCGCCACCGCCGAGCGAGTCGAGGTGCGCCGCGAAGTCGCTGCGCACGCGCGACGGTGAGCCGAGATCCCCGAGCGTGTGGAGCATCGCACCGGCCGCGATCAACGCCGCGGCCATCGCGCGCGAGCGCTCGCCCGGCGTCGGCCCGGTGACCGACTTCGCGTACTGGTCGAGGAACCCGGCGAGGTTGAACGCGTTCGACTTGTCGACCACCCAGTCCGGTGCCGGCACGCCGCGCTCGGGGAGCGAGATCCCTCTCACGACACCGGTGAGTCCGCGATCCGGACGCTCCCAGCCCTTCTTCGTCGCCGGATCGTAGAAGTGATTCGCGCCGTGCGCGGCGGGCACGTCCGCGAGCGCGGCGCCGGCGGAGATCCAGGCGAGCGCGGTCTGGCGGCCGCGCGCGTCGGGCACCGAGCCATGCGTCGGCGA
>Ga0307509_10003564_pt1 | contig 23430 bp, 23 predicted proteins | sample 10_EM_MG_FD_202245 | JGI IMG/M metagenome (GOLD analysis project Ga0307509, IMG submission 202245) | Populus trichocarpa ectomycorrhiza microbial communities from riparian zone in the Pacific Northwest, United States - 10_EM | ecosystem: Host-associated > Plants > Roots > Unclassified | place... | reverse complement strand
ACTTCATGATGAGAACTTCTCGCAAATAATTTCTCGTCACTAAGAGTGGGGAAAGTGCACGGACCAGGCTACAACTTTGACCGTCTCATCCGACCAAGGGATAGTCTAAGCCCAAGCATTCACATCACACCATCCATCCATCGGTAGATACGACACAAATCTGTATGACCATGAAAAAATAAAAATAATAAAATAAAATCGCCCCTCATTTCTCGCATGCAGTAACCATAATGCCACCACCGAGCGACGCGACGGTAAACTAACTGAAAGACACAAGGGAGAGCGGGGAGAAGTCTAGACAATTGAGGATCCCCCAACTGGAAAAAGAAAAAAAAAGCACCGGTAAAACAGATTCTTAAACTCCACCTCACCCTCCCTCCACAACCATAGCGCAGGTCACCGGAACAGGAGCCCACTCACAGCACAGTTCTGGAGCAGGGGAGTTATGACACTAAAAATGAGAGAACCTCCCCCCCCCCGACCACAAGCCACCCACCTTAACCTCAACCACCATCAACCAATCAACCGGCCCATCACCATAAGACCAAACAACCAACCTTGCAACAGCACTCACTCCCCAGGCAACCAAAGGCCACCGTACCGTACTATATACTGCAGCCAGTGCGGGGTCACGCTAGTGCTAATGAGCCTCCTCCCGTATGATAGGACGCGACATCCCCATACCACATACCGATGGTAGGTCGGCGCCCTATCAGCAGCGCCTTAAGCCTTAGTCTCGTGAGTTTGTAGCAGTCTGGGTGCAGTGCTGTAGACTGTTGGTGCGAGGAGAAGGGAGAGAAGAGGGGAGGGGAGGGGAGGGGAAGGCCGTACCGTACTGTATGATAATCCCCGTATCTTATTATTACTATTACGTTGCTTGTATGGTAAGAGGGGGGGGGGGGGGAGGGTAGTTTACTGTATGATACGTGCGCTGAGGCCGTTTGTTCAATGGTGGATGCTATTCCGCTACGTGAAGGGAGAGAAAGGAAGCGGCGGGGCGGACATTGACTGACTGACTGACTGACTGATCGATCAATTGATTAATCGGCCGAAAAAACCGGCTGGCACATTTTACCATGCCCTTAACTAAGGAGAACTCCATTCTCCCTCCTCCCGTTCGAGAAGAAAAGAAGGAGGAAAAGAGTTGTTCCCGGGTTAGCTCACGATTTCAAACATATCCGCCCGCCGGCCCGCCCGTCCGTCAGTCCGTCTTGGAAGGAACGAACGAACGAACGAGGAAAGTGTGGTACTACTAGTTAGTACTGCATATCACACATAATAATATTATTATAATAAACCATTACAATCGGTCACTACTCACTTCACTATGCTATCATAATAATATTATAATAGATATAGTATCATACCGTTACAACCCCTACCAGTACAGATAGCCATAGTACAGCATAGTACCCCGCTCTCGCGGTATTACGGTAACATAAGGAGGAGTGGCACGGGGCTGTACCGCGCTGTACTGTACTCGAGTACCAGAATACCATCTCTCCGTCGACAGTTATCATACATCGTCGTGGTGCCGATATTGTAAATCGGTCGGTGGATGACTAAGTAGGATTGATGGATAGATGGATGGGCGGGCGGTAACTATGTGATGGATAACTCCTGCTGCTGTTGCTGCTTGGGATACCGGTAGATAAGTAATCGCAATCCCGGTATGGTAGCCATAACTCGAGTAATCGTACTCGTGCGTACGGTACGGTAGCTCGGGTATGAATCTTGCTTTCGCAGTGCGGCATCGTGTGAAAATCATTTCCTGGATCTGATGTTACAGACCCCCCCTTTTTTACCATCGTAACGGGTACGGGTACAACGGGCGGATACTACCGTACCTACCACCCATAATGAAACGGGTGCTTGGAGATAGCGGTGCAGTGGCTCGAGGCAAAGTGTGGCACCCGTGATTCGGGTCGAGCGAGGAATTCGAGGAAAAGCAGGAGTAAATCCATCCATCGCCTGTGGTACCTATCCACGCATGGTACATACAGTACTCGTACACTACCCCCTCTCCATTCCCCACCGATAAGACAAGCACTTTGCACTTCTCGGCAATCGCTGTCCAGGACTGTACTTGTATGTAAGTAAGACAGGTACCACCACCCATGCGCCTCACCTGCCATATGATGCAGTCCAGGCACGCAGGAATGCCCAAACCCAGGGATGAAAAAGGACAAAAGAGAGAAAAAATGTGCGTCAAGGACAGGATTCGAACCTGCGCGCCCGAAGGCATCCGCTGGACAGCTATCCCGAAGTAATAGCAGGCGAACGTGTTAACCACTCCACCACCTTGACTTATTGACAGAGTTCACAACCAGGACAATACATAAACAAATTCTCTTTATCTGATTCATCCATAGCAACCGCATCCCGCACCAACCCCTCTGTGCAACCGGCCACGCTTCCGCACCCGTGGCCGGTGACTATGATGACGACAAAATAGGGTCTTAATCGTTGCACTGTCTTTTATCTGCAACACGATAGCGTAGAATATCGCTACGCTGTGCTACCGCAAGCGAAGAACGGCCTGGAACCGGATCAGACGCAAAACTGACTCGGGAGAGTTGGACAAAATAAAACTCACGAATTCAGCTCAAAAGCGGGTAAATTTAAAATAACGCGCTACCAGAAATATCACCCGCCCTCCTGATTCTCGTCAATTGAAAATGTCCAGATTTCTACTCTTTCTAGCGCATTTCAACTGATTCACTTCGCCGTCTGATCCACCTCTCGGTCCAGTGCGTCATCTTTTTTTCCTTTCCTTTCTGGACATGAGGTTTGGTCGGCAAAAATCACCCTCCCGAGATCGCTCTTAGGGAGTAAACGGAAGGGGGAGTTGAAATAGGGGCAAAAGCAGTTTACGAGGGGAGGGAGGGAGGCAATTATCTGGGAATTGGGAATCTGTCTATCGTAACCGTCGGGGTAAACTATAGCAAAGTGTTCGGTTGTCCAATTGCGGTTCGGTATAGCGAGGTGCGATTGTACGATAATTAAAATAAGACAATTAAGGCGACGGTCATCTTTAACTTTAGTCTGATCGCCCTGTAACTAATCAATCATGTGAACCCCCCCCCGATTGGGCCGGGAGAGAAAGGAGGGGACGAAAGAGTCAATACTTGTAGATTATTCGAGTACAGTACGTCATACTTACCACCCAACAATACTAGTACATCTAAACCCCTTTCCGGGAATGTCCTACCAGCACCTCAGTTCTTTCAACAATTCCACTAAGGTACTGGCATCTTGGTATCCGTAGAGACACGTTTCAAAATACCCACAAGCAGAAGCCGTTTGATAACCACCAAAACCGGGGCCCCCGACCCGGTAAAATCCAACGAGTCTAGTTGGAAAAAAACTCCGAAAGATAATTATAAAAAAAATAGATTGCCCTGAAGCCTCCCAGGATATAGCTGTTCGGATTTTTCTGCCAAACTGGGATGGAGGAACTAGTATCACGGTGATTAATTATTTCCTTGCAGCCCTGTGGTACCTGCCAAGACAAGGGGTTTTGTCCCCAAAAGATATATCATGGTATCGTATCATAACACATTGCAAACAGGTCCCGACCACTTCAAGTGCCTCCCACTTTCTGCATGGAGCAAGTGAGGATCGAGAGGAAATCGTGTTGTGTATTTCAGACATCCAACTATATTCCAAGGTTTCTCCGAACCTTGTTGTCACGGAACCCATGCAGTGATAATCTCGAGTGAGAACCTGTGTACAGCAGCCTTCCCAAACGGAATGAATATTGTGGGAACACCATAAGTAGCGGGTAATATAATAACTACTGCACCCTAGAAAGGAGACTGCGTGTATGGTACGATGCGATTACGTAGCGTAAGAGTTCTTGTACCACCGGGGGGTACCACCCGGCGCTACGAAATGCAGGTTTCTGATGGTATTTAAGCGCAAGCTGGGGAGGGTAAACGTTAGCTACCGTACTGTGCCCATGGTATTAATTTCGCAGGGGGGTACGGGGTTGATACGCCAAGGCGCGTCTGCAGGCGGGGGTAGATATGCTCGTGGGCTTTCGTGTGGTTAACGCCGTTGGTCGCAGGGCATGATACTTCTTTGCTGCACCCAAGGAAGGTCCGGCGTCAAATGAATGTGCGGTATGAAAGGAGCCTACTGTTGGAATTTCAGTGGCGATTGGTATTCGGGTATGGAGTCTTTCAATGTCTCCCAGAATATAAGGAGATCGCGCGTGCAGAAGAACTCTAAACCTCTGATGGTCACATGGAATCACTCGGTTGACAAACAGAAGTGATTTCATGAGCTTTCCGCAAGCTATTGGTGGGCGGCTACGGCCTTGCTTTGATGTTAATGCTACCCTCACTTTCGCTCAACAAGTTGCAGGTTATTGGTATAATTTTATTTTAACTAAGGAACTCTTCAAGGTTCTTTTTCCAGGAATTCAGCTAAACCTGTGCCTCTTCCGCGACGTAATGAAGATATGCTCCCAGAAGCTTGGTTCCCTCGATATAATTCCTCTTATCAAGTTTTTCTGTGCTAAATTAGTGTGGCGCATTTAGCATAAAGGAGATAGGAAACTCACCATTGATGGAATGAGCAGCGTCAGTGCTACTACCCATGGGAAGTAACAAGACGTTCTTCCCGGTAGCTTGCTCAAAGGTCAATGTTACAGGGATACTACCCCCCTCGCGAGTAAGGTCTGGCTTGACGCCAAAAACCTTCTCGACAGCTTTGCCGGCGGCAGAGAAGTTCCAATGCTTTGGGCTAGCAACCCACCACTTGCCAGAATGTTGAATCTCACACTTCATGGTATTATTGGAGCCAAGCTTCTTCCATTCAGCATCCACGAACTTAAAGACCAACTCATCTACTTTATCGGGTTCCATGTTAGGAACTGTGCGGATGGAAAACTTTCCAATAACCTTGGCGGGAATGACGGTCTTTGCTCCAGGGGCCGAGTAAGCTCCTTCGATACCATGGACGGAAAGGGCTGGGTAACGCCATCTATATACTACGATTAGATATACTAACTCGCGAGTAGTAGTAATGCTAACTCCTTCAACTTACCTAGCCATTAGTGTATCCTCCTTATTCGCGTGAATGCTGGTTTCACTGCCAAGACTCTGATACAGATCTGACATCTCAAAGCTGATATCCTTGTAGAGCTCCTTCTCCTCATCGGTCAAAGGAGCAACGAGTTCACTCAAACCAGGTATCTGGATCTTTCCTTTGTTGTCAACAAGAGTCGCGAGCAATCTAACCAGGTCCGTCATGGGCTCGGTGACTGTTCCACCGAAGACACCAGAGTGTAGATCTTGGCCGGGCCCCGAAACAGTAAGCGAGTAGTACGAGCATCCCCGGAGGCCATATGTCAAACATGGCTTCTGAGTTCCAAGCCAGTAGTTATCGGAAATGCATACAGCCTCTGCGTCCTTGAAGAATTTGCTTGCCTCCTCTTTTATTACGTCGTCGAGACCTTCGGAACCGTATTCCTCCATCCCTTCAAAGCACATCAAAAGGTTTACGGGGAACTCAACGCCAGCTCTAAAGCTTGTTAGCAGACAACACAAGATATAGAGAAATAAAAAGGGGCTATTATGCTTACTTCTGATGGGCCTCAATAGCATTAATCCAACCCAGGCTGCGAACAAACATTAGCATATTCTCTAGTTGAGGCCTAGGTGCACGAGTGGAGCTCACACAGGACCCTTATCGTCGGTGCTACCTCTTCCATACATCCTGCCTTGCTCATCCACGGTCAAGTCGAAAGGCTCTGTGGCCCATCCATCTTCCTTCAAAGCGGGCTGGACATCGTAATGCCCGTAGACTAAGATGGTGCGCTTCTTGGCATCATTGCCATATCTGCCCAGAAGGATAGGAGGAAGGTCGAGATTAGGATGGCCGGGCTGCTTCCCAGGCAAACGTTTCTCAACGGAAGCACCAAGGGCCTTGAGTTCCGTTTCGAGAAAGTTAGCCATAGCGACGACCTTGGGACGCAAGTCCGGGTCAGCCGAGACGGATGGGATAGCAACGGCGGAGCGAAGGCCTGGCTGTTTTCAGTAACAGGGTTCGCAACTGCAAAAACAAGCATTAGGTGAAACAAACGATTGATGAAGGAATCCGCCATCAAATCTACCCTGGATGCCAATCAGTAATGTTCCATGATCAAACAAATAAACAAACAAACTGGCACATTTCGATAACGGGGGGGGCGATGATGGGATGAACAAGGATCTACTCACTGCTTAAAGTACCCGTCAAGTTGCGGAGCCATGTTTCCTTTCTTGGAAGAAAAGTGCCTTGTTTGAGTGCAAATCGGGAGTCTGGAAAACTTCTGGCTAATGGGGCGGAAAGGGGAGGCTGTTGTTATTATGTGGAGGGATGAGGACTTGAAATAATAAGATTTACCAAAAAGAGCGGATGAGGGGCGCAGAATCATGTGGGGAAGGAGGGGGCATCGGGGAAATCTGGTGTAGCGGGGAAAATGGAGGGGTTACAAATGCCAAGAGATGCCGAAAGGCTAGCGAGGGATATGTCGCAATCGGCCCTCTCGCCTGGTGGTATTAAAACTAAATAGTGGCCGCGGAGGATCGGTGACTTGGGAGGATGAATTTCCCTGCTTCTGGCGGCTGGTGCCTTGAAGTTAGACGACTATGCGGAAAAGCCTTTTTGAGCTTCTTTGCTTGAGAGACCTTCGTCATCACACCGGACTCCCCACCCCTTGCGGGCCCCGGTTCTACCTCTTTTCGACAGCAACAGGACTACTGAGGCTCGGCAGTGCGCCGGCTTACCAGGAGGGACATGGCCTTCTGTGAGTACCTGCAGTCTCGGAACCCAGGAAAACATTGTTCTTATATAATTTCGAGTGATATTAGGTGATGAACTCGGCGCGATAATATTGCTTGACAGCCTACAGTATACCGACCCTTTTGCATTGGTGCGGACACACCGGTGCTTGTCCTAGGTGACAACATGCAGCCCAAGAGTCACGGGGTGAGCAGACCTCGCGAGAATGTTTACCGTATCTTACTGATAGGCAGGCTAAGCCTTGCCCAACTTGATACCGTGCTCTTGGTGTCCCGGTGGAGATCGCGATTGCCCCTCCTAAGACGCCTCACCAACGATCCCTTCAACTATGTGACGGTCACGATACTCCATTAGGATATCATACTTCGTTAGGAGATGTCTTCTTCCGTTTCCCGGGGGGCAACAGCTCCTAAGATCGGAATGGGGATTGCTCCGCGAGCGCCACATCGGCTCCACAAGCAAATCCGGTAAGCAAGAAATCCCCGCAGGGTAACTTGACGAGAAATTCATGTTTTCTCAGCCGCAGGTCCAGCTCTCTCGAGCACTCTCAACTCCACCCATTCGGGGTGCCGGATGGTAATACCGGTGTTTATCTATCGGGCTGTTGACAGTGTTTGTAGACTAAAATCAGTTACGTACTGCACTCGCAGCAGGCATGGAGTATCCGGGGGCAAGCCTCCTGAATTTGTATGGACGCTCTGACACCCACGGATTTTTTTGCCATACATTTGTGAATCCCTGCTTTCGGGTACCGCTTACGAGTACGGTACCGGACGAGTACTTCCTGCGAGCACCGGTACCATTGACGAATCCATCCCCCAATTGACGCTACCCTTCTTTCCCCTAGATAGTTGGGTGAATAAGGAAAGGTCCTCCTCCTCCCCCTCCTCCTCCTCCCCCCTCCAGTGCAGTTCTCCTTCAGGTGACTGTTACTCGAGTGCCATGGTAAAAAACCCCTCCTGTCCGCTGCGCCGTAATGACCCCCCTCCCAAATTTCAATACCAGCCAGCGGTTATATCTTTTTGGCACACCACCCCACCAAAAATTCTCCCACCCAGCCGGAGAATCTACGGCGTTGTAGAACGGTCCGTGTCTGGTTGTGGGGTTCGGGAATCGAGCCTGTTGGTGGGTTATCGGGATTTTGTTTCTGAACTGGACCGCCGACCCCCCACTTTGCTGATAACAAAATTTCCGCCTTATTCCTCTCTCCCCCTTCTTATTCTTCGCCTTCTCCTCACCTCTCTTCAGTCAAGAGTTTCTCTTTAAGAGTGAAAGAGAACAGACTACAGTATTCGGGGGAGAAGAAGAAGAAGAAGAGAAAACCGGCCAAGAAATCATGACACGGAAGATTATTTACGGGGCGTCGCTCGCCGCCTTTGTGGCAGGTATGTCGTTACGTCATTTATTGCGGCCTTTAACCTCAATCGAACACAACATCAACTCCTAACTGTAGGAAGGGGGAGAGTGGAGACATTTCCATCTATTCTCTACAAACGAACTTGCCCTCTTGCACAACTCCCCACCCTGAAAAGAACGACACCCTAACCGAACACCTCTCTAACTCGATATATCCTCAGTTTCCATTCTAACCCTAACTTCGGCAATCATCCCTCGCTGGGCCTCCTACGTTGAAGTGACAGTACGTCCTCCCTCCCTCCATCCCTCCACTCCTCTCCGCCTTGCTAACCAACAACTCCGCAGGAAACCGGCCCAGTAACATACCACTATGGCCTTCACCAACGCTGCTCCAGCCTGACAGGTAGCTGCGAGCGCTTCCCAACGTACAAGGAGTGTCACGGGCACGACCGCTACTTTTGTTCCATGTGGCGTTCAATAGCGTTCCTGATGAGCCTCGCACTCGTCCTTGAAGGCGCTATAATAACTGCATTCGTAGCGATCCTCATGGGCGGGCGGGTGAAGAGGGAGAATGGGTGGAAGGTTTTGGTTGGGCTTGTGCTTGTTTGCGGTTTGTGTCCCCTTTTCCCTCTTTTATAGGGATGCTGGTTGTGGGAAGGAGGAGCAAGGAGAAGGAGATTTGGGCTAATTTTCGAGCGATTGGGTAGCTATGACACAATGTGGCGCAGTGTCGCTTGTGGCGTATCTCTATGATTACGATGATAGGTTCTTTGTTGGGTGGAAGTTGGATTTGAGTTGGGTTATGACAACGGTTTCCTGGAGTGTTATGCTTGTTATTGCTGGGTTTGTTAGTATTGCGGGGTGGGTTATGCCGCCGGAGGGCGGATACGAGCTTTTGAAGTAGAGGCGAAGATAAAGTATATTATATCCAGGAGTTTCCTGTTGCTTGCTTTCTTTCTTTCTTCGGGATTGTGGTTGGTTGACTGGTGTTGGTTTTGGCTTTCATATTGGATCTACTGATACGACATGATTTATGGCTGCTGAAATAATGTAGATGGAAGGATTGCTTTGTGAGGGTTTGAACTGTGAAGCACCAATACATTAGTGCTATGCAAGCGAGAAGTACTCGAGTAGAGGGATAAGCAAAGATGGAGAGAAGGAACATGAGATCTGCTTGTGTGTTGCGCAGGCAGGGATCGAGAGTGGGCCGGCCGATAAGGTGCCGGGCGGATGAATGCCAGACAGTGCAAATGGGTTAGCGTTTTTTTATTTAGGCTAAGTGCGCTATCTCCTCCGGGATAGGCGGTGGTACCCGCTGCCCTATCACGCTCGACACCCTGTCAGGTATCGTATCATAGTCTACATTTGGAATAGAAATACTGGTTATCGCATCTAGTACGCAAAGCGTCGGACAGTACACGATCTAAAAAGAAAAAAGATGTAAAAGTGTGGTGAAAAAAGAAAAAAAGAAGGAAGGAAAAAGGCCACCGTCTCTAAGATAATTGCGCCGAATGAAAAAGATTTACTCTCCCCTATCCTTATTCCGTCTCCGTTTTTTCCCGCCATCGAGACTCTCGGCGAATCCGTTGTCGGGAAAGTCAAAGACGTAGGAGCCACCTGCATCCTTCGCCTTTCTCTTGCCTAACCCCTCACTGCCTATAGTATGATGGCTACTGTCGTCGCTACGCTCGTTCCGGATCTCCGGGAAAGTCTGTATCAACTCTGGCCTCTGGGCGGGCGGCATTTCCCTCGTGAAGTACTTATGTTTCAAAGCTTCACTGGCTGTGATCCTCCGATCGGGGTCGTAGGTCAACATCTCGTTAATCAATCTGATTGATTCCTTCGACTGACCCTTCAGGCGCCTCTCAAGCATGTTCTCGCTCTGGGCTCCGACAGGTGGATTGTAATATCTGCCTCTGTTACTAGCGCTTTTTTCGTAGATACCAGGGAGGAGACGCATCTTGGGCCAGATCTTGTCGTTGGGTGAACCGATGAGTTTGACGATAAGAGAGAACTGCTCGGTCTCGGTTTCGCCGGGAAGAAGAGGCATCTGGAGGATCAATTCCCCCATAATGCAGCCAGCCGACCAGATGTCCACGGAAGGGTTGTAACGGTTGGCCGATAGGAGGAGTTCGGGTGCTCGGTACCAAACTGTAACCACACCGGGGGTGAGGGGGCGGGGGGAATACTCGCGTGCCATACCAAAGTCAGCTGCAGGAGTAAGTTTGTTGTTCCTGAGTGAGATGTTGACCAAACTTACCGATCTTTAAGATGCCGTGAGCTGTGAGTAAAAGATTGGACATTTTGATGTCCCTAGTGTTTATGTTAGCATGAACCTGCCGGAGGACTTTTGAAGGAGAGTACCGATGAATAATATCGTGCCGATGCAGATATTCTAGCCCTTCTACCAATTGCCTCATAAGACATTTCACTAGATGACTGTCAAACCCGAGGTTGCACTTGCGCAAAAGAAACTATAGAAAAGGTGCATACCTTCACTCTCAGAATACTTGACTCGCGCGTGATCGAGAAGATTTGCCAAGTCCTAGAATAGCCGAAACGCAAGCACAAAACTCCATCGTCCATTTGAACGAAGGAATTCATAAGCCAGTCGAGGTGCGCCAATTGTCCGTCAAGTAAAAATTCCAAAGGGAAAAAAGTTTCCACCAACCTGTTCCGCGTATTCCATGACCATGTAAACCTCGTCGAATTCAACGCCGACAGCAACATCCAGAACGTTGACGACGTTGGGATGTCGGAGGGATTTCAATATGGAGATCTCGCGTAGAGCGGTGATTGGAATGCCGTTTCCGCGATCAGAATCGAAAATTCGAACTTGTTTGAGAGCGACAATGTTTTTCTTTCTATTGGATCCGTGGTCTCGAGCTCGATGTACTACCCCGTAGGCTATGCGATTAAAGAGTTGGTTAATACTATGAATCGCAGTAAAGTAACGCTGGGGGTGGGGGGGAACAGACTTCCTTCCCCTAGCTGGTTCAGCTTCTCGAATTCTTTGATGTCGCGACATTTTCCTTTCAAGCGGTTAGCTTCGTGGATGGTTCTCAGGGGCGGAAAAGGGAACATGCCGGTGATACCGTCTGGAAATTCGAGGTTTGGGAGTGGTTGACCGGTGATAGATAGCCAGCGTGGAGGATCACGAGTATCCATAATTGGCGTTTTTGTGGTTGGGGAGGATCGGATATGGTGGGAGGGAGAGGTCCAGGAGAGGGAGAGGTGGGATGGTACCGTATGCTGTAATAAGAGGTCAACTTTAAGTTTGGTCGATTACGAGTACTAGCTAAGCCTTTTTTTTCCTTTTTCATCCTCATTGGTTGGCGACTCCACATACCTGAGCAGTTCCGGCATCTTACTGCACGCAACCAATGCCACTCAAGACATCCTGCCGGAAACGTCACCTCAGTGTGATGGCAGATACGGAAGTGTTCGGCTAGTTGCCTGGCCGCTTAGGACTTAAGGATCTAGGAAATGGCTGTGGTCATATTGATGTACAGTACATTCATGTTGCGCATAACTATAAGTACGGCTGTCTCAGGCGCGTCTATAGACGAACATGTAAGACAACAACTATTCTTCTCCTTCTTACTTTGATCAGTCCCGTTACTTTGCACTTCGATTCCGGCCTCTATCGTGCGTCTTCCGGCACATCCTGTTTTTCTTGGCCGAGTGAGTTTTGATGAGAACGGCCAACAAATGGGATCAAGGGCGTAAAGGAGCTAGTGTACAAGTAGAGGCTCATACAGTAATTTCGTGTATGTAGATGCCGCTAGAAAAATGTAGAGGATGGGTTGTTTGATACTGAATAATTAGGCCAATTAGTTTTATATGGAAGCGGGCTCAAGTGCAGTTCCCGAGAGCTGACAAAAGGCCGGGCAAGACATGCCGCATTGGTTATATTATATTTCGCCGCCGATCCAAGCCCAGTGTCCTTAGAATGCTTGGTCTTGAAGAAAATGGGAGATGGAGCAAGCAGCGGGTGGCTTGGAATTGCGAAATAGCTTCATAGCGAGGTGGAAATCGGCCCCCAAATTGTTCTATCTCACAGAAAGGGAAATCTTATGGCCATGTGAGCTGCTGAGGCTTCCAATATCCACCATAATACATAACCTCCACTTGCGTACTGTGATAATTGTTGAACACAGCTACCGGTGGTTGCATCTTCTCATGTGTTCTCACTCATAGGTGGTGCACTTGTTGCTACCAGCATTGGTCCAATTTCATATACAGCGATGCATTGCCACGCCTGTTGCCTGGGCTTTGGGCATTGCGCCGATATGCGAACCTGCTGCCATGGGAGAGTAGTTTAGCAATGATAAGGATACGCTTGTAAGAATGGAATAGTAGTGGAAACCCAGTGATGGCTAGGGTTATTGGGGTGCTGTATTTATGCTCTGTAAAGTTTGTGAGGGCACTCAAGCAATTTCCAGGAATCTTGATGCTGTTTGTAGGTGTATTATCTCCTATCATGCTTCCGTGTTATCTAACCGTAAAACTGCTTCGGACTGATGCTTTGGCAACAGGTGAAAGATAGTATTTAATAGAGGAAGAACCAGTGCCCAGGCAGCGGTCTGGTCCCCGCCAGGAGGATAGTAGACAGCTTCCCACCAATCCAAGGAAGAGCCAGAGGTCCAACACAGCTTGGGGGTGTCGCGAATTTTAAGATATTTTCGACTCTATCAAAGTTTTTAGTACTGTAGTTGTCATCCGAGGTTTTACTCGCTAAAGCACAAAGTCTCTCCTAGAGGTGTAGTAGTTGCTGCTAGCTGGGGTGCGGCGATATCTCTTGTCTAGGAGGCTCAATAAGAATCCTGTTGATAATCAGCCCTGAACTAGACTAAAAACTAGTGGTCCCTAGCATTGTTGGGAGGGTATGAGAATATGATTTCTTTCAACCAAGATGTACTAGTGTAGCAGCTGATTGGGGGTATAGTAAGAAAAAGTCGAAGGCAGACTTTCTCTTTTGGCGAGGGAGAGTCACCTTTCACAGTACTGTCAGATAGGCGAATTGCTTCATTTACATAGTAGCCTTGGGTTATAGGTATGAGTATTTCTCCACATGATGCTCTGGGGCTTGAAGGGAGCCCGGAGTGTTTTGGGAGTGGAGCATCTGAGATCACGAACATACAACTCTCAAGCCTGGGTGTGATCTACTTAAGTGATGCGCTATACTTACCTCTCGGTAGCATAGAAGTGGAACTAGGGGTTAACCTTAGTTCCCTTTGAAGCTTCTCTTCACACTGGTAAAACACTGAGTATGACAAAGGTGATTCATGGCATGGACTCTAGTCTACGAGATGATAGTGGCTGGTAGAGTGCTAAGTAGGCCGTGGTAGTGACTAAGGAAAATGAGCCAGAGTTTTTTCATTCAGGTGAGGATGATCCGATATCTCCTCCGAGGGAGGCAGTGGTGGTGCTTGCTGCCTTGTGGTGCTCGGCACCGGATCGAGTGGTCTAAGTTCAGAAGCACAATAACGCTCTCCGATGTCTCAAGGAGCTGGTGCCACCAGTACCTCAATGATAGCATGCATAAATGCTAGTCGCCAGTGACAGCGGGCCATCTCCGTACTTATCAACAAAAGCAACAGCTTATCACATGGATTTCCATACAAAACGCACAAGTTTACTTGTGCTTCCCGGGGTTTTGGGGAAAGCGCATAGTCAAAGCTAATACTATATTATAGTTCTCTTCTGATGTTTGGTATTCCTACCCGCTTCTCCCCATTATTTCCTATCCTTTGGTTTTTCTTATCTTTATTGTTATTAAAATACACTTCGCTTATCGTAAATGATATCACCTGATTTGTGGACCTGCCCATTCCAAAACCTCCCCCGCTCGATCGTTCAATCCAAAGCTATTCCCCCTGCAACTTACACAACAGAACCAGCAGGGTAGAATATGCAGCAATACTAATCAGACTGACCACCGCAACAATCTATCCTCCCACAAAGAGAATCAGCAACATCCCATTTATAGAAGAGAGAAAGAAAAGCCCCACATTCCCCGAAGTTCTGAACTTTTTCCTTCCCCCTTCATTCTCATCCCTAAAGAACTGCCTGTTCCCACTCCTCCTCCTTAAAAGACTAGCGAGCATAATGAATGCACCAAACACCGCGAATAGGGCGCCGATGGAGTAAAACTCTTGTGTGAAGATCCGGAGGATTATGAGGGAGAAGGAGAACTGTGAGAGCGCAGTTCGCAGGTATGCACCTTCGAAGGTACGCTGGGCGGCACGGATTTCCACCAACTCGGCTTGCGTGAGGACAACGCTGGTTGCCCGGTGTTGTCGGAGGGTGTAGGCTGATGGTGACTAGGGGGGTTAAGGAGGGTTAGTCGGGTTTAAGGAGGGGTATGGGGGATAGGGTAGGGAAAAAAATAGGTGACCCTTATACCTCAAGCATGATTGCGGAGTGGATTGGACACACGGAGAGGGTAGCTTGACGTTGGGATTAGGTTTACGCGCTACTTGTCAATGAGACCTTACGACACTCGGGGAGGAACAGAAGGAGTGAGCTTACCTGGACTGCCGGTATGTCATAGTTCATGTGTCGCGTGATGCTGCCAGGACGGACTCCGCAGGGAGGGCACATAAGACATCCGCCAAGAATCTGAAGGGTTAGAGATGTCTCTAATCTCGGCGGCGTCGGGCCGCCGAGCCTCCTCGGGATGCCCCCCGAGCTCCTAGCCTGCGTTATTCGGTTTCATCCACTTCGATAATTTCTGTCATGTTGTGCGGTGGGAGTCTATGTTCTAGGTGCTGGAAGTACGATGGCGCAAGGTAGTGGTACAACTGACATTACTGGCGTGGCTACTTTAGCGGGGCACAAGTTGGATGAATGGTCATGGTAGGCTAACTATCGGTGACGAGAGATAATGATTCGTCCATGACCATGCAGGGGTTGATTTTCACCCTCTACTTGAGTTGGGTCAACATAGGGGACTACTACCTTAGTTTTTGCCGCAATAGCACTTTTAACTACTAGTCTCCTGTCGACTACACCTGTGGGTAGTAAGGTCAGATCGTGGGTTGACAGGTCTTTTCGCCGGTGTTGTAAATTTATGGTGCTGGTAGCTTGCCAATATGGCTCGCCGGATCGATCTCTAGATTACGTGCCGCACTTGGGTACGGGTAAAACATGCAGTATTGATGCCCTGATCCAAGTAAACGGGGCCTCCCATTCGCCAACTGATGCTATGGTTCCATTCCTGTCCAAGTGAGAGCTGTATTGTACCTTATAATACCACAAACTCAAACCCGAGAATCCTGCAAGCTGATACTATCATAGTACGGGAAGAGCCTATGATACCAGCAATTCTAGGCCCCGCAAAAAGGCATGGGGTAATGGGATCCCAAATGATCCACCAAACCTAAGGGTTGGGCCCTTGGTCGAGGGGGCGATCAAAGGTTGAGAATCTTGAGATATCATAGCTCGGCACAGGTACCGGTGTTAGATCCCAGCTGATTATTACTTATGATACCGGTATTCACGTCTCCAGGAGTCCTGGTTTTTGGGTTTTTTTTGGGGGGGGGGGTTAATAGGAGTTGAGCCGTGAGCACGCTTTAAATACCGATGCCCTTGTGGTTATCCGGGGATGCTTCCTTTTCTTCAGGGGGGACGCTGGCGGGTGGTACTGTTTCATTTCGGGCACATGGTTCTTCAATTCCTGGAATCTTTGAAAGTCTTGAAATCCCTCATTTTCTACAGGCATCATAACTGTTTTTTGACAAAATTTAATATTCACGCTATCAATTTTCACGTGTCACCGAGGGAGCACCCTGGAAGCATACCAGTAAGTAATCAACCCCTTTTCCTTGGCGGCTCTGGCTACTAGTCTTAGCGCGAGAGCTCAAAGGTCGCGGAGCGTCCGCCAATCTATCATCATCGCCTCCCACGACGACACAGGAAGTTGCCATGGCAGCGTTCAGTAAGCTCGTTTCGGCGCTGGGCTCGAGCATACCCTCTAGCGCACCGACCTGGAACACCATCTTTAAACTTGTCTTCTTTTTACTCGCGCTGGTGAACATTAAATCTATTCCATTAACATGGCATGTGAGTATTCTCCGTACGCCTTCTTTCTCCCCCTGGCATTCCCGGAGACGACGCAAATAGTAGCTTATCGCAAGGACATCATCATAGTTCCGTTTCTACCGCTCTTTATACCTCCATGTGCTCTTCCGGAAGAAAGTACTGCCCCGACGCGCGGACCTGTTCTCCCCGATAGCTACCACCTCGAGATCCCCGCTATACGAATGTGACCTGAACATGCACAAGTCCAATAGCACATACTTCAGTGACCTGGACATCGCAAGAACCCATCTTGTCTGCCACCTGATCAAGAAATCCCTGTCCATCCGCCGCAAGAACAAGAAACAACTGTACGTAGCGCTCGCCGGAGTCTCGGCGCTCTTTCGTCGGGAAATCAAGCCGTTCGAAAAGTACGAGGTCGTCACACGACTACTCTGCTGGGATACAAAATGGGTGTTCGTCGTCAGTCATTTCGTTGCCCTGAGGAAGGGCCCGGACGGAAAGAAGAAGATCTTCGCTACTTGCATGAGCAAGTACGTGTTTAAGCAAGGCCGTATCACAGTTCCTCCCGAAGAGGTGCTTAGGGAATCTGGGCTGCTGCCGGAGAGGCCAGCTGGCGCTAAGGAACTGACCCCGGCGGTTTCGGAAACGGCGTCACCCAGGGATGACGAGCTGGTGGACATTTCTGGGAAGGCGATTGCCACAGCTGAGGCTGTTGGTGGCTCTGATGGGGATGCGCTGATGAGGGATTTGGACCGCTCGTTGACGCAGAAAGGTGAAGGGGATGAGTATTGGACTTGGGAGCGTATTGAGGCGGAGAGAAAGAGGGGGTGCTCGGTCGCGAAATATATGATTGGGTTGGACCCGTTGGATAATGAATTTAGGGATGGAACAGAGGAAGGGTTGGTTCATATTGGAAGTTGGTACTAGGGTTTTCTAGGATTGTATATCGGGGTGAGGAGCTTGGCTTACTGCTTTAGATTCTAGAATGTGCCGATTTGTCGTTTGTTATAATGGGGATGTGCCAGAACTGGCGGTTTACATAGTCTTGCTTGCAGAAAGAATGCTTTCGGGGATGCTCTTGGACAGCTCATCAGTTCATATATCATAGCTTGTTTTCTTAATACGGGGTTATGGAGTTATTACCATTAAAATTTTGCAGAGTGATTGCTGAATTCTCTGGTTAAACACAGAACGGGAAGGCGCATCTGAGACTCTTTGCGGATAAGAGCCTGTTTGGAAAAACAGAGAGGGGGGCAACCGTTTCGGTTTGAGACTATTTTACCTGTGGAAACGGCTGTTTCCGAATTTTGGGGCAGAAGGGAAATGGTCCTTCGAATGGGGCATCGGGACGGAGCCGTCGCATCCAAACAGGCTCTAAGATTTACTGGTATGATATGATACCCTGAACAAAGGAGGAAACCTAACAGCCACTAACCCACCTCTAATTATAAAACCTAATAATCCCGAGTGACAACTGATGAGCACAATTTACTTTCAACTACCTCATCGCGGCTAAATCTCCACATGATAAAAGCGGATAAACAGCCAAAAACGCAAGCCTCGAAAGTCCAAACACCCCCTGAAATACCCCACGGCGCGGCAGCTAGTTGCCCTAGACTGAGGTTCTAAACCGAACCAAGTGACAGTCTGAACACCAGCTGGCAAGCCCACAAGCCTTGTCAGCCCATAGTAGTAGCCCCCTACCAAGCCAGCACAACCACCACCACCACCTCTATCACCTCTACCACCTCTATCACCACATCACAACCCACAATAAGGCCTGCCCCGGTAATACACATAGGAATGCCGTTAACAAGCTATAACCTCTCAGCAATATTCGCGCTGATACTGGCACTTGCGATCTGGCGATTCGAGTCCTTCAAGAAACCCTCAAGAATAAAATGCTACCAGCGTATTGACACTCTATCTCCAGCTAATGATTCGTTCACCTGCATTTACGCATCCAGCCGGAGTGGGCAAGTTGTCCGTCTTTTTAATCATAGCACTTATAGCGACAGTAATGGCTCAGATGCATGGGATGTGAGCTCTGGCTATGTGATTCCGGGGCTGTGGGATGGGCACGCACATGTTTTGCAGTATGGAGAGATGCTGAGTAATGTTAAGCTTTATGGAGCCGAGAGCATTGATGGTATGATATGTAACTCGATAGTTTGTTTTATTTTTTGTTCTAACCGCGGTTTTAGAAATCAAGAGGAGAATTAAAGAGTACCTGAGAAAGAATCCCACGCATGGGAGTAAGGAGAAGTGGATCCGGGGGATTGGGTGGGATCAGAAGAACTTTGGGGGAGTCATGCCGGTTGCTGTACTTTATCTGATGCTTTTACTCCCCGGGTTGACGATGTGGAGTTTGCTTACGAGGTGGTATGTGTCGCGGTGTGCACATGTGTGATTGTGACTAGGCACAACTCAGTCAAGATCCGGAGTTATCTGGGTTATATATCATGCTGGATAGAGTTGATGTTCACTGCATTTGGGTTTCTGGTTTGTCTATCTTATACTCCCCTCACCATTTCCCCTTCCTTTTCACTGGCCGGTAGATTAACATTGCGTTTGCGGGGTAGAACCGGTTCTCAACCTTCTCCCAGATCCATTCCCTGTGATCCCTGGTGGTGAGGTAATTACCAACCCAGGAGTCGGGGTGTTCTGTGATAATGCTATGGACCCCGTATTCGATGTCTGGCCACGTCCAGGACGTGATGAGAAGGTGGGCTTCCTGAAGGATGCGATGAAGTCGCTGCATTCTGTCGGTATTGTTGGGGCGCATGATGCGGGTGTGCTCCCAACTGATGTAGAAATTCTTAATGGGTGGGACACATCGTCTGGATTTCTGGTATGGAGGTGATTTTCTGATTGGTTGTAGTCTTGCGGATGCGGGGAGGTTAACGCTAAGGATCTACGCAATGCTGGAGTGTCCGGTTCGAAATACTATCTGTGGGAATGAAGTAAGAATGGTTCACCGTGAGGACGGGAGGCTGAGTGTGCGGTCTGTTAAGCTATTTGCGGGTATGAACCCAATGGGCTGCGGAATTCCCTCTAGCACCTGCTAATGTCATGACAGATGGAGCCCTTGGATCTTGGGGCGCCGCCCTTCTATCGCCATACTCTGACAAAACCAACACGACCGGCACCATGCTGATCGAAGAAGAAGACCTCTACTCTGTTGTCAAGGGATGGGACGACCTAGGATACCAAGTGAACATCCACGCAATCGGTGACCGCGCAAACCGGGCCGCCGTAACCGCCTTCGAGAAAATCCTAAGATCTCCCTGCCCCCAAAGCTCCAACTATGAGGCCTGTAGCCTCGGGCCACTGCAGGATGAGAAACGCTTTAGAATAGAGCACGCGCAGATAATATCCCCAGAGGACCAAGAAAGACTCTTCAGTCTCGGCATTATTCCGTCTATACAACCTACCCATGCCACCAGCGACATGGCATACGCCCTAGCGCGCCTCGGCCCTGAACGTCTTGCCAGGAGCGCATATCGGATGAAGTCATTCTACAACGCTGGTCTTCCAGTAATTCTAGGCTCAGACTTTCCCGTAGAGCCCCCTTCTCCCTTCGCGGGTATGTATGCTGCAATGACCAGACGTTCGCCGGGGGATGGTAGCTCACAGAATAATACTTGTCCGGAATGCGGGTGGCACCCCGAGGAGAAAATTACACTCCAGGAGGCACTGGGCGGGTTCGGCGCGCATGTGGCGTGGGGTGGGTTCATGGATGGTAAGGGGGTTGGGGAACTGAAGGTCGGCGGGTGGGCGGATTGGATTGTGCTTGATAGGGATATTTGGGCAGTGGGCGAGGAGGGAATTAGAGATGTGAAGGTGCTTGAGACTTGGGTTGCTGGGAGGAGGGTTTGGGCTGCCGGGGAGCAGCCGGTGGAGCTAGGCCGGTGGTGGAGGGGGCTGTGGAAGAGAGTATTGCTGGGCGGGAGGTTGAACGGGGCTGTTGAACGCGTACTTGGAACTCTAAATTAGTTGATTAGACCATCCTTTGCTTTCTAAAAATAGAATATGTTTCTGATGGGGGAGAAGTATCGAATGTTTGATTACAGCTGCAGACTTTCCCTACCCGCCCCGCCCTCATGTTTAACTTATCCTGTTATCACCAATAGTCCTTGGCGCCGGTGGGGTTGGAGATACTCAGCATTACCATTGACCCGATCTGCCTGGGATGCTGGTTACCCCCAACAGCTTGATCTTCTCGAATCAGCTAAGCCTAGGCCACCTTAGGCTCTTGTACCCATCGCCGTACTCACACCCACTCACTCGCTCCCCTTCCGCCGAGTTCTCCTTCAAGGATCCGTGGGCTCGGTGCGATTGTAAGTAGTCAGCTGTGGCATTTGTGATAAGCAAATAGCATGGACGACTAGGATAGAAGGAAATAACTCAATTGATGGATTGCCCGATCGATTGGATTGAAGAAGTCCACGACCCAATTATAGACCTCTCCAGTCTTCGCAGTGCGGAGCCTAACATGAAGCATTTCAGCGGCGCAGGGCTTAACAGTCTAGATACACCCTCGCCCAGTGCCCAGATACGAGGACGAAATTGAGAAGGCATGAAACCCAAGTGCGATATGGAGGGTCGGGGACAAAATGCACCTGGACTGATCACACCCCAGCAAACTTGAAGAACCTACTGTAGAAACCTTGGGGAAAGGCAAATCACACACTCGGGGAGGAAAGGGAAGTCCTTGTAGGGCACTTAAAGGAGCGGGCACTAACCAATCCCCGTGGTCTACTCGTAGAGAGGATGAGCCTTTTCGGGGTCTCCTTTGTCACCCGGCTTGTTGTGGATTTGGTTTGTGCGTGTGGCGGGATGTGTGATGGTCTGTAATATGGTGCAGAAAGGGGTTTTATATATCTGGCTGCGTATGATACAATCGGTAGGGGTTTTGGGTATGTTATAGGAGAGCTTGCGGGACTGGTGGGTTGCTTTCTGTTTTAGGCTGGCTTGTTCCCCCGCTCTCGCTTGAAACCTGGGCCCCGGTGAAGGTGGTGGGATAAGTTGGGGTTCGGTTTCAACTAGGTAGCTTAAATAATCTTAGTATTGTGTGATAGGTAGTTTATCATAGGTTGGTAGGGATTTAGGAAAGTAGTTGGAGTGATTGGGGGCGAAATTGGGAGGATGTCCAAAAGCAGGATGTAATAGCTTCATCGTATTATCCCCGGTTATATGGGTTTTCACCAAGAGGGGTCGCCTGCTGGGGGTTTTATGTATAGTACGGTGCCACACATCGGGGGTGGACCTCGCAGTCGACTGGGGTTGGTAGTGGGGGTTAGCCAGGAGGAAAACTCTTCGTAAAACTACGTAGAAACAGCTGGTATGCGTCCTAGTATTATAGCTCCTCTCCCCCGCCTTTGCCTTGGGTGAGGCTTTGTTAGTTGTACCTTATCGCGTGCTATGTAAACTTACCCTTCGAACTAAAGTAGACGAGTGACGGTCAGTGACGGATTAAAAAAAAGAGAGAGGAACCGGGGGGGGCGGGGGTGGCGGTAACTACGATATCATACTTCCCTAGAGATAGTAGCAGCCGAGTGGAACAGTGTGTGTGAATAGACTAAGGTGGGGTTAGGTTTTCCCCTAGACTTACTATCTAATCGTGGGTATTTCGCTTATGTTTTAGGGACAGGATACTAAGAGTGTCGCCCATAGGTACGGTGGTTTCTTTTTGAGCTGTTTCCGGGAAGTTTAGCTGTCTCGGCTGGCTGGTGAAGTGGTGTAAGCCTTGGATCTGGGATTATCCTAGGCTCTGATGGAGACTCAACGAACATTTGAATTACTACTTAGGTTAGCTGTCAAGCGGTATTTAGTTTGACTAACTCACTAAGCTGGGATATTCCACCGCGGGCGCTCTGAGGCCTCCGTTCGTTGTAGTGCAAGATTTGAGCTGTGCCGCAAGGCGGCACTTGGAGAGGTGTACTTGTACTCGAGTACTCGAGTAGCATTCCCTACTACCAATGCGGGAGGCACGAGTAGGGCGTTGGAACAAATTTAGGGAGATTGATTGGAGGGTCCAGAGGTATCCATGAGGTTCCACAAAAACCCCGCTTTCTTCAGCCCCGAGGAATTCCAGTATATACCATTAGTTGACTGATTCCATCATCCATCATCCATCATCCATATCCGAATCAGCAAAGAACAGAAGATGTCTCAATTACTCAGTAACAATACCGCCTCTTTTAACACAACTAATAACATTAACTTGATCGTTACGGATGACCAACCTAATATCCTAGCATGGCTGTCCCCACTGGATCCCAAGTTGCGGCATCAGGATATACGAGACCGCCGAGTCGAAGAGGTAGGGGAATGGCTATTACAAACCGAGGAATTTAGAAGCTGGCACGCCGGTAGTGGGGGAGATGGAATCGATGACGCAGTCTTGTTTTGCTACGGAGATCCGGGGGTCGGAAAGACTTATGTTAGGTAACAAGGGCAATCTCGGGGGATGGGAGGGAAATGGCAGGTGCTGACAGCCGTGATGTTAGCTCATTGGTGATAGACAGCTTGTGCGATCGGGCCAGGGGACAGAATCTTGCCGTTTCGTGCTTTTACTTTGACTTCGCCGCCCAAAAGGAACAGTCACCAACGAGTATGCTGGGTGCCCTTCTCAAACAAGTTGTGGGCGGGCTGGAAGGGGTACCGGTGGAGATAGCGCAAGCTTATAAAGACCAGAGAGGGGTGATAGGTGGACGGGGACCAGGACTTTCCGATATTTTGAATATGCTGCAGACTACCTCTTCCGAAAAGCGTACATTCATATGTATCGATGCCCTAGATGAATGTGTGGCAGAATATCGAGTTAAGATTCTTAATTCGCTAAACAAAATTCTCCAAAAGTCCCCACGGACTCGGGTATTCGTGACTGGAAGACCACACATTCAGGATGAAATCGAGAAGCGTCTTTCCGGAAGACTAACGACTATGCGCATCACTCCCAGGAGAGGTGATATCATTAGCTATCTTCGTGCTAGGTTGGATGAGGACACAATCCCAGATGCGATGGACAGCAGTCTAGAAGTAGACATCCTGAAGAAAATTCCCGAAGACATTTCTGAGATGTAAGTAAAAGCAACGGCACTCCTGAAGTTAGCTTAAGTTTTCCGCTAACAGATACATATCTAGATTCCTCCTGGTCTCGCTGAATATCGATGCGATCCTGCAAGAGACCACGATCTATCACAGGCGACAAAAGCTTAATGCAATGACTGA
>Ga0307509_10003563_pt1 | contig 23432 bp, 37 predicted proteins | sample 10_EM_MG_FD_202245 | JGI IMG/M metagenome (GOLD analysis project Ga0307509, IMG submission 202245) | Populus trichocarpa ectomycorrhiza microbial communities from riparian zone in the Pacific Northwest, United States - 10_EM | ecosystem: Host-associated > Plants > Roots > Unclassified | place... | reverse complement strand
CGGTCACCAATTCCACCTCGACTGGCCCATCCGCTGACCTTAACACAGTTAATGGGACGGTAGTTAATGGTGGAACAGCTGTCGCTGGAGAAGGCTGGTCTCAAACATTACAGAGAGAGCTGGCGAACCGATACTTCGCGAGCGCTCTTTGTAGTTGGTAATGTCCTGTCATATTTACTCCGAGATTTTTACTAATATCCCTCTCGTAATTAAAGGCATGCAACAGGTGGATCGATCCCCAACGTCCTTCCCCGCCTTTCCGACGCCGAGCTGAATGTGACCCAAAGCGTTACCAACACTGGAAACGTGAGCGATGCAACAGCTGTTTCTTTATGCTGTGAATACACACTCAACATATTGTTCGTTATCAGATGTTCGAGAAATTTTCAAATCTGGACATCGATTCCGCTGGAAGGGGAGGCGAGTATACCGTTCAGGTGGGTCTGATGACCTTCGACTTTATCTGGATTCTGATTTAAATTTGCTTTCCCCAAAATTTCAATCAGGCGGGTTTCGGCTGGACTAACGGTGTTTTGCTTTGGGTTGCGAGTAATTACGGCTCTGTTCTCGATGCTCCCAATTGTCCACCACTTTTGGCCACCTCTACCACTGGAAGCACACCCACTTCCGCTGCAACGAGAGGGGCTCCAGGTTTTATTGCGATTTCTGCCCTACTTGGCGCTGTTCTTTCACAATTCTTGTTGTAGACACATCGATCCTATTTCTTGCGCCATGCGCCAACCCCATGGTATGGAGCTTGGGCGATCTTTGTGAACTCTCCTGTAATATTTTATCAACATACCCCATGATCTTAGCTTGGATGTTCAAAGGATCATAATTATTCACGCACAAATGTCCATGATTTGAAATTATCCTTTACTTGATCCTTATTTCAGCAGACCCAAGTCCTGCCAGTGCATATGGCAGAGCACTTCTTTTGAATCTAATACAGCAAAGTAACTAAGATGACTCCTGCCTATCTGCCTCATGATATATGCCAAGGGCATCGCGTTCTCGTCTTTCGCGGAGTATTTCTTTGATGATCCTCCGAGCTACTTGAAAATAGTCAATAATGGATAACTTGAATAAAGTCAATGAGCAAATCCACTGGCAGGCATACCTCTGGCAGTCAGACATGCCATGGACTCGTTAACATTGATGGGTCTTGAGCCTGGTGTACGGGAACACCGATCAGATTCAAAAGGAAAGAATGCAATTTCTTCCTCCCTCTTGAACAACCTTCCCGATGGAGAGGATTCCACAGTGCTCTCTCAGGCTTGGGTATAAAAAAGAGCGAAGATGATGTAAGGGCGCTGTCTGTATACAGAGACAGGTACGACATGGGCAGGAAGTGTACGTTGTCTTCACCTGGGCCAGTTCTCATGAAAACTGTACATCATGAATTTAGAGCATGTTGGGAAAGAAAATACGGTCAAGACTCGCCACGTGTGGCTTCTGTGGAGTAGCCCATAATGCCGCCGCGACTGTGAAATTCGACATATCTTCCTGCCTCCCCACCGTTGCCTGCCTCCCCATCTTCACCCCAAGAAGCCTGGCGGTCTTTTGGAATGTGCCTCACATCCACTAAATGTTGATCAAGCTCTCGGGATGTAGCTCTAGACTCCTCTGGGTTCTCAATGTTTGATGCGGAGCAAAAATCATCTGCCAGTGTGAACCACCCCATTTTCTATTTCTTGAGAATTAGCTGTGTTCTTCCTTTTTCAAGAGGGAGAATAGTTACGAGAGTAAAAAGCCAATGACCAATCTCATGAGCGAGACATGTCTTCAGTAAAGCTGTCAGGCTTGCAGATTTTTGTGATCCAGCAGAACTTTTCGCCCACAATGTGATATGGTGAAAAGAGATATATGAAGGGCCAGAGGTGATTTCGCCTTTGATGGTAACTGTATGCGATTACATCCGGGGGATTCTTGCGAAGGAGATCCCGCATCACATTCAATCATAGCAACTGTCCAAGTGTCAACTGGATCCTGTCTTCCAGTAGGGAGTCCCCTGACATATCGCCATCGGAAAGCGTCAATCACAAGATTATAAAGGGGAGAGTCAACGAGCTCAGTCAAATGGCGCTTCCAGAGAGTATGAAACGGATGATCACGAGGAAGAGGAGTGTTTGGAATGGTGTCCTTGGAAGATTCAGATGATAGAAAAACCTTCCCCATTGAAACTGGCTTTAGAGTGAGTTCAAGTGGCATTATATAGAAAGATAAGATTGATGAGGAGAATTTGGGTGAAGAAGATGGAGTTGGACTAGTGGCATTTTAAATACAAGGTGACCAAGTTTCAAATTTCGAACCTGCCTCAGCATTCGTGCATTGAAAATTACAGCGCCTATTACGGATTGGTGTGTGTGATGACGGCGGCAATTCCCGCCGTAATGATCACCGTAATTTCCAATGCATGAATGCCCTCGCCGATTTGGCCACTGCACAACCACTGTCCCAAAGTAGTGGCCTATAGCTGCCCGGCACCATAGATCCGGCGTTGGGCAAAGACTTCTGGAAGTATTTTGAGGATAAGGTAGTGAATGAAAATGTTCAAACGAAGGCGGTTTCCTGAATTGCTCCATTGGGGAATATATTTGCGCTTCAACAGAGCATTAAATGACTCCAGATTGTTGGTAACTTGGTTGTTGGGTTGATGATCTCTGTTTTTCTCAAGCCAAGTAGACCTAAGATAATCAATGTAAGAAATCCCAGCCCAGCCTGTTTCGTGTTGTTGCAACGATGGTGGAGAGGGAGCGATGTTCTGTTTCCAGAAGGGTTACTGCATCCATATGTTCGCTGGTGAGCAGGAGCCTAAATTTGCGAGGTCAATAGTTCCACCACGGTCATTAAAGTAGAAATCTCTCACAAAATTTCCAGTTGATGAATTCGGCTGATAATATGTTCACTCCAAAAGCCAGAGCCAGTGGAGTCGTAGTCTTGAGATTCCTTCAACTTGGGAAATGGTGACTTTATTTTGTTCGTCCAACACTAGCGAAGGTAGAAGCCACAAAGTAAGAGGAGAATACGAGGCCAGACAACAATGAGTGCTGCCCAACTCCTTAGCGTCCATGTCTGTGATTGCGACATCAGTAATGGAAAATGCAGCATGTAAATATTTCTTGAACGGGGGTTTAGCTTGTTGTCGAGATTGCATTCAGGGGAAATAGTGACGTCAATACCACACTGGGGTTGTGCTCCCAGTAAGTATAGCGAGGCGAAGTCTGTTCATATCGGTAATTTGCTTCCGTTGGATCGACCAGAATTCGATTACAACACGCACGACGAGATAATATGTCCACATTTCTCATTTGGACAGCACTGATACTGCAAAAACACAGAGAGAAATCTAGAGCGAATGAAAAGGAAACCCTGAGCCTTCGGTAAGCTGCCGCAATGCTATTTGAAAGACGCGGAGACGCAAGGGGATTGATGGGAGGTGAATCAAGACCGCATTAGAGCACTCCTTGTGCTCGAGGATTCCCAATATATAGGCTTTATCTCTCGAGATCCAAGGACATAAGTGACATTGGCATGGGCCAAACAGACATGGTACTCATAAGGCGCACGCTGTTCCCAGGGAAGTTCTATGTTCAAGCGACCTTTTGATTAGCGTCGCTGAGCATTCCGTCGTGCCTCTGTGTCATAACCGCAAATACTTCTGGGCAGTCCTGATTTAGTACAGTCATTCCAAGCTTTAAATTAATATATTTCACCATTGCAGAAGTACTCGACGTACAGAATCCCCCCACCCAATTCACTGGCCAAGAAACTGACCAAGTAACAATTCACTTGCTCATGAGATGTCATGTCAAGCCCGTGCTGTTGCAGGAGATTGGTAGCAATGAGTTGAGTGGTGGCGTCCGTATGAAAAGTGCAGCGATTGATCCCAACTTCACATTCTTGTACCTGGCAGGAATGCAGGATAATTGATCTGGGTTCAAGAACAATTTGTCGATGTGGTATCTATTAAACATTGTAAATGAAACGGGTGGTATGAGAACAAACCTGCAAGTGGAATTTCAGATGGAGCGACAGGGCCTTCATTGAGCAAGAAATTTACAGGTAACAGAATGTCGGGATAGTGGTTTCTAGTCACGTTTATTTCTTTATAGGAAAACACGTGACCGCTAAGCGCTAACACGAATTTCAATTTCCTTCCCACCACCGCATTGAAAGCGGGGACATCTCAAAGATGGTTTCTCAAAGTACAAAGCGGGCAGCCTTTGAGGGTGAAATCAATCCACCGTTTACCAAAGTATCATGCTAACCACCGAGCAGTTGCCCTCTTCCTTGCGTCTCAAGTGGGCATTTTTCCTTTGGTTTACCATATCACTTATTGAACGTACGTGCAAGGCAGCCTTGTATTATACGATGAGGGTGAGTCAATATCATTTCCAGAATTCCTTAATTGACCCATTGTGCAGTGGGCCGTCGATGCCTTGTCGTCACCAGACAAGAAGGACAATGTAGTGAAAGCGAAGCAGATGGAAGCGTTGAAGCGCCTTGGGCATCATGAACTCAAGTTGGACGAGTACGAACGTAAGTTTTTTTTTTGGTGTTGTTATGCGTACTTCTTTCATCTCAATATCGAAACTTTAGGCAAGGTCGCGAATGAGGTTATCCACCCTGACGACATCCAAGTTACCTTCAAAGGTACGTTCGGACCATCCTACAACTATTCTGCTGCCTCATCTCTCTCAATTCCGCAGACATTGGAGGCCTAGAGCCAATTGTGGCATCCCTCCGGGAATCCGTGATCTACCCCCTTCTATACCCCAACCTCTTCACCTCATCCTCCCTTCTCGGGGCACCGAAAGGTGTCCTTCTCTTTGGCCCTCCAGGTTGTGGAAAGACCATGATGGCCAAAGCCCTCGCCAAAGAGTCCGGGGCGACATTCATCAACATTGCCGCCTCCGTCCTCACAAACAAATGGTACGGCGAATCGAACAAGCTCGTCGCCGGACTATTTGGTCTGGCAAGGAAGACACAACCTTCGATTATTTTTATCGATGAGATTGACTCATTCCTACGGGAGCGGACGAAGGGCGACCATGAAGTGACAGGGATGATGAAGGCGGAATTCATGACGCTTTGGGATGGCCTACTTTCCGGAACGGACAGGATCCTCGTCCTTGGGGCTACGAATCGCCCAAACGATATTGACTCTGCAATCCTCCGCCGCATGCCGAAGCGATTTGGCATTGGTCTTCCGAACCAAGAACAAAGAAAAAAGATCCTTAATCTCGTTTGTATCAATCCCTTTTGTAACAAGCTATCCGCTGACCTGTTCCACTCTAGATGCTGAAGAGCACCAAATTGGCGCCTGGATTCTCAATCGAGGCACTTGCGGAAGCGACGGATGGCCTTTCAGGTTCAGACCTGAGGGAAATGTGTCGCAACGCGGCCATGGTGCCTGTTCGGGAGTTCATGCAAAGCACGAACGATAACCAAGAAGCGTTGGTCAAGGGGCAGCTCGAGGTTCTTTTTTCTTTTCTTGTTTAGTTTGATCTGGAACTCACAAGAGAGAAGGGATTCGATTTGCGACCTCTAACGTTGGGGGATTTTTTCTCAGAGGACGGCTCGAGTCCTTTACCGCCGATGACGAGGGTGGAAAACCATACCGAAATCTACGACGAGCCTCTTGACTAACCGACTTATATTCACTTCATGACTTTAGACGCGGGTATACTTATTATATACACTTCTCATAATTGCAGAAAACACCCTGTACGTATTCCCCACTCTCCGATATACATGTATTAGATACATATAATGCAAGCACATACCAGCCTAGCCCAAACACACTTCTGAGTGTTTGCATGGGGCCGACGTTTGAAAACCCTCGCCTAAGTCGCTATGCGTGTAATGTCCAATTTGTATGCATCGAGATTGCGATTTGACCAACATTAACAAGCTTCCTCGTGTAAAGAGGTACGTAGAGCTTAATTGTGTGGAAGAGGAATTCAATGAGAGCCAAACGGCGATATCAAGAGGACGGGTATGTATTTGGTCTTGCAGCTGGTATGGATACGGATTCCGAAACCTTGAATGTCGTCCAGGTCGTCGCAGAGGTAACACCTTTCGTCTTCGCCCACCCCACATCGATATGTCACGATTTATTTGATCCCGTTCTAGTGTTCGTCGATGGGGCGAACGAAGAGCTGGTCCTTCGACGCGGGCTCAAAATTCTCCTGATGCTCCACGATACTTATTTTCTAACCTCCTTAACGCTCTACAACGACCGTCCAAATCGATGTCCCTTCGTAGCGAAGGTGATAACAAATGACCGGCACCAACGCAGGTACGCTTTCGATCGAATCTTCGAAGTTGGTTATTGCAGCACAAAAATGCGCAGTAGGACGCCGATGCGAGGGAAAACGCAGGCAGCGAACCGTGAATGAGCTGCGGGTTGCATCAAGTGGAGGGGAGAAGCCGATTAGGACGAATGGCAAAGTTCGTGGGCCATGACTCAAGAATATCCTCTAAACCTCCTCCAGATATCCTTGCACGATTAGATGCTCAATGTCGGCTCTGCGGACCATAAATCTCTGGCCCTTCTGGAAGTCAATACTCCCCAGCTCCGTCTGTATAACCCCACAATCTTTCACTACCCGTACAAGAACATGCAGATCTTTCGGAGGGTTGGTGATGCTAGCCGTAATGTCCAATTCGTGTGAGAACTCGGATCGAAACTCCATAACAGAGCTGTTGTACTGCCGCAGATAATCGACCTCGTGTGGTGACATTTTACTCCTGATATCCTGGTTTGAAAGGATATGCGGCAGAGCACCCCCAACCGCCCAGTACATATCCCTTAGCCGATCCATGCGATGCGAATGGTAGGCTAGCAAACAACGTTTATTTCTGTTGATGGCGGTCTGGATTATGAGCAGCCCGGGTGGTGGAGCACGGCCCTCGACTAAAAGCGCGTCAATGGCTTTTTCCAGATCGCGTTGCTCCCGGATGATAGATCGAACGAGGGAGTCGTTGTATTTCATGAGAGTGTCGGTTTGCGTCGATCGTCTGGATTCCATGACGAGCTGGGTAGCAAGCTCTCCATATTGGCGCGTTTCGCTCATGGTTGGTGATTGTCAAAGGATGCTGTCACAGCCTAAACGCGTCGGAGCTACTGATGAAACAGGCAGAAGCTGAAAAGCTACGAAAATTTCAAGGAAGTATTAATGGGGAAAATCCTCGCGAAGTGGGGGAAGTGTGATAGTCGCGTTTGTTCTCGCCGATGTTGGTGTTGTGTTGGCGATATGCACCCCAGATTCTGCCGTATGTTGGAAAGGAGAAGGAGGCAGGTTGGAAACCTGAAACTTGGTCACATTGTATATAAAATGCTGGTACATAAGACATCTCCAACTCCACCTTCTTCCTTCACATATCTTATTTATTTCTCCTTTTTGCATAATGTCACTTGAACTCATTCTAAAACCAGTTTCAAAGGGGAAGGTTTTCCTATCATCGGAATCTTCCAAGGACACCGTCCCAGAAACTCTTCTTCCCGCGGATCATCCTTTCCACGCCCTCTGGAAGGACCATTTGGCTGAGCTCGCTGACTCTGCCCTTTATAATCTTGTGATTGACGCTTTCGTGGCGATATGTCGAGGGACGCCCTACTGGAAGACGGGAGTTGACACTCACACTATTGCGACGATTGAACATGAGATGCGGGTTCTCCTTCGCACGAATCCCCCGGACGTAATCGCCGTCAGCGGCATGATTGGCGCCTACGGCTACCACCAAAGGCGACATCACCTTTGGTCTTTTATCGGCATCTCTTTCGATGTTATTACCTTGTGGGCGAAATCCCCCGCCAACTCCGGAGAATACGCAAGCCTGACCGCTTTACTCAAAACATGCCTCGACCATGAAATTGGCCATTGGCTTTTCACCCTTGTAAGCATCCTTCCTAACTGAAAAAGGAAGAACATAGCTGATTCGCAAGAATTAGAAAGTGGGGTGGTTTGCAGAAGAGTACTACTCTGCATTAAACACCGATGACCCAGCGGCGACTAGGGCTGCGATCTGGACGCTTGATCAACAGTGGCCATGGGTTCTCAATGTGATGCAGGTTCGGCACACCCCAAAAGGCCTTCAAACCAATTGGGAAGAAGATAAGGGGAAGGGAGAGGCAGGAAGATATGTCGAGTTCCATAGTCGTGGAGGCATTATGGGCTACAGCACAAAAGCCAAACGTGGTGAGTTTTGAACGTATTTTCTTTCCCGCATGCTCTAAATTCATGATTTACAGCTTTCATGGAAACTGGCCCAGGTGAAGGCGACATACACTTCCTGCCCATGTCATACCTGTCTCTGTACACAGACAGCACTCCCACTTCTTCTCCTTCACTCCTTTTCACGCCCGAGGAAACACCCACTGCAGAACCCTCTCTGCCAAGGTTGTTCAAGGAGAAAATAATATTCTTTCCCTTCGAATCTGATGGATGCTCTCGTACACCAGGTTTAAAACCTGTTGATCTTACTGAGTCGATGTCTGAATGCCAACGTAGAGACCGAGGTCTGCTTGGTTTTACTCATTGACTTTATTACACATTATTGACTATTTTCATCCAGGTTGGAGGATTCTTCAGGAAATATGCCACGAAAGAGGAGAGGCTGATGCTCTTGGCATCTATCATGAGCCGAATGGGCAGGAGGCATCTTAGGGTCATGGCATTGAAAAGCAACTTTTCGGCTTTGGCAAATTCTCAGCGCTTTTGCGAGCCTGAGTGGTGTTCGGTTGCACTCAGCTTTGACTTTCTGTGCGATAGCCCCCACTTCCACTTTGCCTGCAACTCATATCTCACTATCACAACCCCCACTCATAACATTGATGCACACTTGTAATTATTTTTATCTCCTAGTTTTGCATACAGTCCTATTATAATAGGCCAGCAGATTGTAAAGGAAATCATGGTTCGAATCCCGAATGACAATCTTAGGGTTGCTAACTTGAACATGAATATTGTGGGTTTTGAAAACGGAAGCGCGATCACGAATCATGGGGTGGAGTTCAATAGTTACCTGAAATATATATAAGCTGAGGGTTCAGTGTCAAGCTTGAAGCTGGGACAAATGACGTACATTCAGGCCCTCTTGACCGAGATGCACGTCCGCAGTGCTCGAATCTTTTAAATTGGTAATGCCAGTCGTCTTGCGGAAGTAGAAAGCGACATCACGCATCTGCTCAAGTGTGGACTTGATGTGGTAAGGTGAAAACATGACGGAATTGTTAGCTTCCAACCCAACGATATTTCGCAAAAGGCTGCGGCATGGAAGGTCCTAGAAAGGATTAATTTTTTCGACGGCAAGGTCTAAAGTATCATCTCCATGCTCAACACGAGGAATGGGGATGTAGCCAACCTGAATAGGATAAGAGTAAGAAGAGATGAAACCGGAATTTATATACGCGAACGTTGATACATAAGGTCTTGAATGTCGTTCTGGAGCCCGAGTTTGAACGTAAGGCTGCCCTCACTGTCGAAGAGGGGGCCTTTGGCAAGACAGGCCCAATCCACGTCGAATCGCTTATTGAGCTAAGAAATAAGGTCAATGTCATTCCCAGGGAAAAAAGTAAGATACTCACACGATCTTTGCTCATGGCTTTAAACCTGTCCAGTAGGATTCCGTTCATGGGGCGCCGTTGTTCACGGCATAATGGTGCATCGTGAAGGTTTTATTCGAAATTGGGCTTTTCACCTGAAGAGATCGATAGTCACTTTCCGCTACGATAACTCTTTCTGAAGGATATACAGGTGTGAATGCCCAACCTGCGTCGAAATTTGAATCGAGGACCCCTTTGCCTTTACTAATGAGAGTGCTCGAGTTCGAACACTCTTATCACCACTGGTTTCTCCAAAACGGGACAACATCTAAATAATAGCTCAGGCATGAGATACATGGTTCAAGGTACAAAATATAGAACGGACCTGGATGAACAAAGGTCAAGGCTGATATGAAATCGAATGTTTAAATCTCTGCAGGTCCGTTGGGAATGAAGTCGAATTGAAACTATCCCAGAAGCAATTTCCCTGAAACGTTAACCTATCTGTGATGGCGTCTATTACCAGAAAGCAGACAAGGAACAACGAATGTATGGTTGAGAGGTATCAAGGAGCTCTCGCATTTGCCACTCTTGAGTGGACGAGTTCGTGCCCCAGATGAGCTGGGTCCAGAAACATGAACTGTCTGTGCGAATGCCTGCGGACGACTGGCCATGATATTGTTCAAGAAAGGTGGAGAAGGATTGGAATTTGGTGACGCGAGTGCTTGAAGCTCAAGTCCTCTGCCGACCGAATTGTCCTAACGAATTTGATGACTTGACCATACGTCACACCTGGTTGAGAACGAAATATTTTTGAAATCATTAAGGGCCTTTTGCTGGTAGGCTGAAGAGGAAAACATCAATAACGGGCATACTTTATCTGCAAAGGTTTTATCATCATAGCATAGACGTGCAACATTGACGGCCTACAGCAACTGTAAAGGGTTGTGAGCATCACACGGCAAGCATCAATCGGGTGACGAAACTCACCAACCCCGCACAAAAAAAGGTAGGACCCCACACTTATTCTGGTGGCAAGGCTGCTTGTGATAGTAACGGAGAATCTAATGAAGCGGACGCGTTGGGAACTTGCGTAGTTACAGTGAGCACCGGTGATGTCGCGCTGGGGGCAGTCGCTGTCCCAGTGGAGGATTGCGCCACAGTTCCTTGAACCAACAAATCAAGGGTAACAGATTTTATCAACATATCGATGCGCCCTTTGGTTAAGGTGAAAGAGCCGCGACGAGCCCGGGGTTATAGGAGTCGATTAAGTATGAGATGGACCGAGTGACTTGCGGGGAATCAGGAAATCGATCTCCACAACCTTGATAATTATTGGGTGATCATATTGGGTGATCACAAAGGGTGGTAAGTAAACGGTTTACCACTGGAAGCAGTGAGCTCCTGTAACGCGTGACTGGTAATACTATACTATGACGAACATTGAGCTCTTTCATTTGTTACGCGAATGCAAAGAATCCTAACAATTAGTTGGTTAACAACAAAGGGTATATTGCAGAGGTTGGTATAAAAAGCAGAGGATATATCCATAGCCAGACACTCTGAGATAAAAGTGGTGAAAGGGGAAGTAAAGAGTCGTGAGCAGTGAATGTAACGTAAGGACTCCGAGTCGGACAAAATCCACAGTACGGAAGCATAATCCGAAAGTGAGATGAGGCAACAGAAAAGAAAGGCTTGATATAGGATGTAAGGCAATCCGTCATGTTAGGAAGTAATCATATAAAAAGGAAAAAGAAAAAAGTGGTATAAGGGCAATGACCATGTAAGGTGTTGGTATAGTGCTCAAAGGCCGTGTGCGAGTACCCGCTGCTGATATCCGTCGCATCCTTCATAGAGTGTCTGTCGGGCGACTCGGTGGGGTATTGACTTGGACGTCGAAGAACAAGCTCCACTATTCGGAAATGCTTCACTAAAGGGTACGTCAGTGAAGGCGATAAAAGAGAAGAAAATACGAACATATGACATCACTTCAGGAGTGCCTGAGCTCGTTACTTCGCGTGTGGCCCACTGGTGGCGTAGCCAATGGTGGAACAAGAGCAGGCGTAGCAATCGAAGCCGGCAAAGCCCCGAGTCCAGGAAGAGGTGTCCCAAAAGCCAAAAAACGGCTGAAGGAAAGTAATCAACCGTGACCATCGAGTTGAATATGAATGGAAATACCGATTATCTCGACGTCGCGTGGATGAACACGTTTGGAAAAGGTGGAATGACAAAAATGCCGCTATTGCTATAACTTTGAATGCATATTAGAATGAGGCAGAGGGAGATAAAAAGGGAGAGGGTGCTTACCGAGACCTATCATCATGATCATGACTACGTGTTTTTCCATGGTGCAGGTGGTGGTAGTGGGGGGAAGTCGATGAGGTTGAGGAGACAATTTTAAGCCTATACTTATCTGCGAGAATCCGCCAAGAAACCACTGCCACTAAATCTGAAGATAGTTCCGTTTTCCGATTGGGGCAGCCAGGATTTGTGAGCCATCCTGTTGGGATTAGATAGAGAATCTGAGGATCATGAGCCCTGAGGGCAAGCCAGCGCCTATTGGTTCCCCACTGTATGTCATTCGCAGAGCGCCAATAAACTGGGGGATATTATCAAGGGGGTTTCATCATGACATAGAGAAAAGGTTGCAAACCCTAACCCGACCAACCTTGCCTTTACAACCATGACCGCCGCGACTGTTCCCCTCGTCTTGTTCACCTTCGCCATTGTTCAACCGTTACTCTACATCTTCGCCCTATGGGCCCTTCTTAAACTTTATGGTTCTTACCTGCGATCATCGAACCGGGCACATCGAGCAACACTTCTCTCTGACCTGGGTTACAGAAATCACGACAGGAAACGGATCGTGGGTTTCTTTCATCCGTATTGGTGAGCATATGTTACGATATGCTCCATAGCGCTATCTGATTCTACAACGTAAAGTAAAGTAATGCCGGAGGTGGTGGGGAACGCGTATTATGGACGGCAATAGCCTCCATGCAGAAGACGGATTCGGACATCATCAGCGTCATATATAGCGGAGATACCGATGCAACAAAAGCTCAAATTATTGCCAAAGTAAAGGTCGGATTTAACTCTTCTCAGTACTATATGCGAATAGTTCACTCAAACCCGTGTGCTATCCCCAAAGGCTCGGTTTGACATCTCCTTAGATGCAAGCACACTTCATTTTGTGTTTCTGCAATCTCGTCGTTTCGTCGAAGATTCAACCTGGCCTAGGCTCACGCTTCTAGGTCAGAGCCTTGGTTCCATGTATCTTGCATGGGAGGCTATGTCTAAGCTCATCCCAGATTTGTACATTGGTCAGAATCCTTGTAATACCAATGAATCCTGCTAACACTGGAATCCCGCAGATACCATGGGTTACGCTTTCACTTTTCATGTTGTCTCCTTATTGGCGCGTATTCCGATCGGTGCTTATGTCCACTATCCAACCATTAGCACTGATATGCTGGCACGAGTCAAATCCCGGAAGAGCTGGCACACCAATACAACCAATATATCCTCCTCAGCCATTCTCAGTAATATTAAGCTCTTGTACGCTTCTTATTTTTGACATTCCGAAGATTCCTAACCTATATTTATCTTGCTGTTAGGTATTATCGGCTCTTCATGTACTATTATGCAATTTCCCTTCGGACGCCCTCTTTTGTGATGGTCAACTCGTCCTGGACGAAAGCTCATGTCGACGCTATTCTCCGGCATTCAGACCTATTATTGGATGGATTGCATCTGCTTCCTCCTCTGGTTTTTATAAAACTATTCACCTCCCGAAACGCCCCCTCCTCGGCCAGAATAGTATATCCCCCGTGTGACACTCGGGAGATGGCGACATTCCCATTAACACCCCGACAACGAATGATTCTGAGCGTAGCCCAATTCCGGTTCGCGCTTTCTTTCTTCTCTTTTTTCTTACACGCCCAATAACTGTTTTCGTCAGCCCGGAAAAGGACCATCAGGCACAGTTGATATCCTTCCATCGGCTTCTGGAATTACATACGGAATATGCATGCCAAGGCGAACGGCACGTCAAGCTAGTTCTTATCGGTGGAAGTCGTAATGAAGGAGACGCACGGCGCGTCGAGGAGCTCCGTCGACTCGCAAAGCAACTTGGAATCGAGGTATACCTTTCATTTACCAGCATTTCTTGGCTCTGATTCAAGGATCAGCCTCACGTGGAATTTATCGTGAACGCATCGTACTCACTTGTCCTGGATTGGCTCTCTAAAGCCAGCGTCGGCCTCAGTACGATGGTTGATGAACATTTTGGCATAAACATCGTCGAGTTCATGGTTAGCGGCGTTTTCTTTTCGGTGCCTTACTACAGTTCTCATTCTATCTTTATCCCAGGCAGCAGGTGTCATCCCTGTCGCCCATGCATCAGGTGGGCCTCTTAAAGACATCATTGTCCCGTTCAATGGGGAAAATACTGGTATGTAAATGCCCGGTTGTTCTTGGCGCATCCCAATTTGTGAATAGGATTCCATGCACAAACTTCCCAAGAATTTGCGGAGGCAATGCAAGCGGCTCTCACACTATCTCCAGAGGACGAGCTCGCAATGCGCTGGCGTGCACGGGCATGGGCCGTCCAACGGTTTTCGGAGGAGGAGTTCGAGAGAGGGTGGAACCAGAGTGGGTGGAGGAGATTCGTAGACGCAAAATTGCCTGCTCAATGAAGCCATTTTGAGACACACCCACTAATTATAAGCACAGTATTTATCCTGATCCTCCGCGTACCCATAAATTGCGGCCCTGCACCTGAGCTTGAATTCCTGCAGAAAATGTATTGTCACCCCACATTGGGAGTCACCGCCTTTAAGATCCTACACACCCATCTTACTTACGTATCACGGCAAAGATCGTGTCGGTGCATTCGGAACTGCCTTTTTAACGTATACCTGGGGCATGTTGACCCGCACCCACCCGCAACTGAATTCATCGGATTTGCATACTAGAATGTTATACATACTTCCTCGTGTTTCTTTTCAGCCTTCTTTTGGTCAATCGTACACTTAGATAATTAATGACTACGATAGTAATTTATACTTCCGTCGTCCTCGTAGTGGCTAGGACCGTGACGCCAGACGCTTTCAATTGAGCACATGACGATCCCATGGAGTAGGAAAAAAAACTACATGTGTCCTTGTCCCTGGCTGAATGGCGCGCTGCCCAAAGACAACGAGGCGGTGACCTAAGGCTATACGGCATCTGTTGTCACGAGCGCTAATTTTCCAAAAAGAAATGTTGTCCTCAAAAGGACGCGTCTGTCCGGCACACAACATCGCCTGGGGTAGGTGGTGCCGATGCACTCACAGGCCGTAGAAATAGAAACAGAAACTTGAATGGCACGAACAACTAAGATCGTCTCCATAATCCACTTTAAAACTGACCACCATCCCGATGCCGTCGTAATATGCCTCGAGGCATGGCGGTTGGCACTGCCTACTAATCCAGAGAATTCGAACGAGAAAGTGCAAGGGTGCAGCATAGATTTAGATCGAACAGAACGCATCTACGAAGGGGCCGTAAATTTAGCCAGATATGGAACACTCGTATGGTAAATGCTGTGGGTCTATGTCAGAAAATGAACAGTGTTCCTGCCCAGGCTGTGTGTGAGAGAAAAAGAACACCAAATGCACAGACGCTCATGTATATGATAAATCCACCAACACTCATGAATATAATTCTGGGTAGGACACACACACAGCATACACTGTCATGAATTTAACACGGGTTCAGCGATTTCGAAGGATTCAAAGCTGTACTTTCTCAATGGGATTAGATCAACTTTACAATGATTTCTTCGCCCTTTCCTTGAATCTCACTGAGATTCGTATATCCAGCCAGTCCCAACGTGTTGTCCAAGTCGGCCAATGTGTGACGCAAAACTTGTTCGACACCAGCCTGGCCTCCAACGATCGAACCATACAACCAAGGACGACCCACTAAATTGTATGTTAGAAATGGAGGATATCCAGTGACAAAAACTCTGAAAACTTACAAAGAACTGCCTGAGCTCCTAGAGCCAATGCTTTGATGATGTCACTGCCCGTCCGAATGCCAGAGTCGAATAAAATAGTGAGTTTTTCGGATTGTTGGGCAGCTTTGATCTTGGGTGATTTCATGATCATTTCTAACGCAAGTAATGAAGGGATAGCACCGTCTACTTGACGTCCACCTAATTTAAATTGTCAAATTATCAGCATGAAAGGGGGATGAAAAATATTGGTCGGCCCATACCATGGTTAGAAACGATGATACCATCGACGCCATATTCTAATGCCTTTTCGGCGTCCTGATCCCAGATTTTTTAGCTAATAGGATCGCTTTCACAGAAAAAAAAACCAACGTACGTGAACACTCTGAATCCCTTTCAACACTAGAGGTCCCTCCCAATTCTCTCGCAGGAATTTCAAGTCATTCCAGTCTCGGTACAAACCTGAGTTTGCTTCTTTTAGCCATTCCATTCCAAAAAACGCTGCTTCCCGAAATTTCTGGTCTCCCTCCATGATTCTCTTGTCAATGCTGGCTGGATTGTAGGGGAAATCAGGGTGCTCGTCCATTACAGGTTGCTTTCCATATCTCGCCATGAAGACAGGATCAGATTTGCCAACCTGGATTCCCCAGCCGTGGGCAAATGGTATATAGGCAGTTTCCAGGTCACGAGGACGCCAGCCGAGCGACATCGTGTCCAGGGTTACAACAAGAGCCTTGTAGTTGTTCTCTTTCGCCCGTTTGAGGAGAGACAGGGTAACATCATTGGTACGAGGCCTATGGGAGAAAAAATCAACTAACATTCCAAGTAGTTTCGAGATTAAATATATCTTACCAATAAAGTTGGTACCACCGATATCCATCGCCGTTGGCTTCTGCGACCTCCTCTATGGATCTACTAGCGGCCGTGCTCAAAATGAATGGAACTCCGAGAGCCTTTCCAGCCTTCGCAGGATTGATTTCGGCTTCCGGATGAAAGATCGCCTGGACGCCGATCGGGGCAATGAACACGGGTGAAGAATGAGTGACACCAAAGATTTTGGTCTGAAGATGATCAGACGCATGTCAATATCGGGTAAAGCAACAGACCAATTTGTTTTCCTACGTACTTCCAAATTCCTTGTCGTCGCATTGACAAGCATCCGGGGAATGATCCCATACTTCTCAAATGCCTGGCGATTGGCTTGATACGTTGAATTTGTACCAGCGCTTCCACCAGCATACATGAATGCCCCTAAATCATGTTTAATCACTCTGGGATCGTGCAATCGCCATGCGAAGACACACCTCCGTAATCCTTGAGCTTCTCTTTAGCTTTCGCTTCTATTTCTTCAAACACCACTGTTTCGAGGGGTTGAGGAGCCTGGCGACTTCGATAGAGATCCAACATATAGGAACTCCATGGATTTCCTCCAGCTGTTGGATTAGCCATGCTCCTGCAAGGTGTGTGAGCTTTATCGAATCAAGAAACGGAAGGCGAAGGAGAGCAAGGGCGAGGAGAAATGGGGATGGTATTTGAAGGCCAAGGACAATCTCGTTCGGGTTGTCATTTCCCGGAAATCCGTTAAGAAGCAAAATGCGAGTGGTCATGAGAATCGTCGTGGGCAGGTGATGCATCCGCCAGATGACAAATATGATGTTGGTGGTCTTCCTTTCCCTGGATGGCAACAATAATCTTGGCCAACAGGAGAGTGCCATCTCGGTCGCGTATCACTGGCAAAATGCGAGCCAGAAACTTGTCAGAGTCCTTAGTGAAATTATATGTAGTACTGCAGGTGATCTCGTTTTTATCATTTTAAGATTTACATGTTTGTAAAAATAGGGGAGGCTAAGTGATGCCTATATTTATTTTTCGTCAGCAACGATTTCGAGGAGAAAGGGTGAAAAATAGATAATCAAAGACGCACTGTACTTGGGGCCACCTCCACCTTCTGGAACAGTCCAAGTAATGTCTTGGGTTGGTACTTTGATGTCGCATAGCTTGCAGTGGATACAGTTCTATAGTGCAATGCGTCAGCCCAACAGTCGAGATTCAAAAGATGTAAATTGAAGGTAACAGACGCGCACCTGCGAGTTGATGACCAACTTATGTCCGTTCCAACCACCGCTAACATCACTTCCTTCCTCAGCTACGTATTCATATACACCTGCGGGGCACGCCCGGCCCAACAAACCTGCGTACTCGCCGACATTAACTTGAACATGCTTCCTCCTTGTCTCTAGTTCCTCTTCCACCAATTCCTTGTCCTCAGCGGACAAAGCTCCCGCCTCCGTTTTAACTGCACTTACTCCAGCGCCCATTGCCCAGTTGCCTTCTTGCTTTTTCTGGACGACCTCGTTGATGAATTTGGTGGTCTTTACAACACGAAGATGGATTGGCTGGTTTTCGGCGTGGTTTGTACCAGTCAACGCAACACTGGTCATCAAGTCTGTCGACAATGGGGCTTCGAACGGTGGATAATCAATTGGCTTGTGTGCGGTTGCGCGCTCAGTGTGGGAAGCATCAAGGGAAGTGTGTGTTGACGAAGGGTTCTGTCAAGAGCATGTCAGTAGTTAAGATTTTGCGAAAAATGGGTGGTTCGGGGAAAAAAAAGCCGAATGATGTAGAAGTGCATTTGAATCGGAAGAAAACAGAAACGTACCTCTACCTTGCCATGCTTAAAGGTCCATGGAACCCGGCCTTTCAAGAACAGTGAATCAATTCCAGAGTATGCAATGCCGCCCCAAAGTCCCAGACCGGTGTTAAAAGAGGGTCGGAGGTTGCGCACTTCATACAAGTCGGAGTGTACCCACGAGTTGTGCAGAGCAGTGTCGTATGATTTGAGATTGGCTGCAGATCCGACATCCGACTCAGCGACGGAAGACGAAGGATGGACTGCATCCCAGGCTGCTTCGGCAGCCAGCATACCGCTCTTCATGGCGTTGTGGGTGCCCTTGATTTTGGCAAGGTTTACGAAGCCAGCGGAGCAACCTATCAAGGCCCCACCTGGGAAGTTCAGTTTTGGCACAGATTGCAGCCCTCCTTCATTCAGCACGCGAGCACCGTATGATAGTCTTTCGCCGTTGGAAAGAAGGGAACGGAAGTAAGGATGATGTTTCAGGCGCTAGTTAGAAACTATGTCAAAATGATATTGCTTTCCAAGACGAAATGGCAACAAGCGAACCTGTAGCTCCCGGTATGGGCTAAGATATGGATTTTTGTAATCCAGCCCAATAACTAGTCCCAGGCTGACAAGACCGCCGTCCATATGGTATATCCAGCCGCCACCGTAAGTTTGCGAGTCCAGCGGCCAACCCATTGTGTGCACGACTTCTCCGGGATTGTATTTCTCTGGATCAACCCGCCAGACCTCCTTCAGGCCAATGCCATATGTCTGCGGTTCAGATTCCTTCCTGAGCTTGTACAACGAAATGGCTTGCTTTGACAAGGACCCATGTGCGCCTTCTGCTAACAGTGTTACTTTGGCGCGGAATGCCATGCCAGGTTCAAAAGAGGACTTCATGTGGAAATCTCTGGTCAGACCCACTTCGTTGGTCACAACTCCCTGCACGCTGCGAACTTTGTTCCCCCAAGGATCGAGAGAGTTAGCTTCATCGCTGAGGAGGAGTTGGGAGCCCGCGAAACCGGGATATATTTCGACGCCATAGTCGTTCTCCGCAACTCCAGCAAGCCAACGCGTGAACTGGGAGAGAGAAACAACATAATTTCCCTTGTTCGACATTTGCGGAGGATGCGGTAGAGGGAAGGACATGTTAGGCGTGAAGAAACGCATACGCGAAGATGTCGCGGGCTGCGTAAGGGGGTGGTCCGGCATAGACCCCCAACTGGGAAGCAACTCATTAAGAGCTCTGGGTTCAATGACTGCACCAGATAGAATGTGTGCACCTAATGAAAACATCAATACGACTCCAAACTTTTCGAGGATAAGCTGCAAACCCATGTCCGAGCCTTTTTCCAAGACAACAACGCGAATTTCGTTTCCTTTCTCTTTTTCTATCTGCTTGAGCCGAATCGCTGCGCTCAAACCTGCGGGGCCTCCTCCGACGATGCAGACGTCTACCTCATCCTCTGCCCTCTCCACAGTAGCCGGGTTGAAGGCCTCATTCGCGCTTATCGTAGAAGTTCTGAACGACCTGCGCGTGGACTGTGCTGACCTAAGACTGGAAATGGATCTTGGTGGCTTGCACCGGATCATCATAGCGGTGAAAGAGAAACGAGCAACCAGGGATTACTGGTGACCGGTCAATGATGAAATTCACGAAATTCAGTTGGCCGGAATTCACACGTGATTCTGTTCCCGGCCCGTTCACCCGCACCCTGCAGACGTGGAGCGCTCAGCGTTAAGATAAAGTACAGTACTTATTCACTCCCTGGGGCGAGGGAATATAGCTGCGCTGGTAGCCAGCCATGCTCTCTGCGCTTCCTTCGGCTTTGCTTGCTCTTCTATTCGCGTTGCCTGTGTTTACAACAACAACGACAACGACAACGATTTCGACGTCACCGAACGACCCATTCAGAGCTGTAGCACTCCAGGTTCCAAAGCAGCCACAAAATCCAATATGCTGTCTCAAGTTAACACCGTCAGAGCCTGTTGATGATGGTATTCTGCTTTCATTTGAAGAATGGAAGTTGAAACAACAGGCGATACAGGAGTCACCGGTACAACCGAACGAAAAAGAGCCAACGAATCGTAGCACCACCCAGGGGCCTGGAGATGGCAGTCTGAGGGATGAAGCAGGGAATAGTAGTGAAATCCCTGCAAGTCCTGATGAAAATTCTCCTCTGTTAGCATCTTCCAGTCCAGAAGTTGCCGAGTGGGCAGACTTTTCGTTCCTGCAAATACCAACAACGGACCGATTCAATTACGCTAGCTTGGACTGCTCAGCCCGCGTACATACCGCTCATCGTTCTGCCAAATCCCCCTCTTCCATTTTGTCCTCAAAACGAGATCGATACATGCTTAGTCCTTGCGATACATCGAAGGAGAAGCATTTCGTAGTTGTCGAGCTTTGCGACGATATACGCATCGATACGGTTCAACTTGCCAACTTTGAATTCTTCAGTGGAGTGTTCAAGGATTTCACTGTCAGCGTGGCCAAAACGTACACTACCGAGCCTGATGGGTGGACCTTGGTAAAGAGTTACCAGGCAAAGAATATTCGTGGAGTACAGACCTTTCGACCTCCAACATCCCTGCGCGATTTTTACCGCTTCGTTCGGATCGATTTTCTTTCCCATTACGGTAACGAGTACTATTGTCCGGTTTCTCTTCTCCGAGTTTACGGCCTAACGCATCTGGAGGAGTGGAAATGGGATATCTGGGAATCGGAAAGTAGGCAGAAACAAGCCGACTTGCAAAAGAAAAGGTTGTCCTCTCTGGCCATAAGTGGGACTCCAGAACCCTCCATGGTGGTTGATCCAGCCACACAGATCAGCATGGAGGTTAATGGAACTAACAAATTGGTTGTGCAAACAACAATGTCCACTGTTGTAACTGGCACTGCGGTTTACCATTCGGAAAGCATTATTTCCTCCCCAAGCCCATCACAGCCGGATTTTTCTACGTCGAATGTCAAGAAAGCTGCGACTTCCAGACATCCCACCCCTACGAACGAGCCAAAACCGTCAAGTAGTATTACCCTTGGGCAAAACCAAAACCCCACCCATCACGATGACGACCCAGATATCCATTCTACGCACATACATGTATCACCATTCGGTACTAGTTCAGCTTTGTCATCTCAGGCGCACTCTCGAGACCAGGGATCAACTATACCACTCTCCGAATCCCTATCACCTACGCCATCTAATTCTCCAGTTGTTATTTCTACTGGATCCCATTTTTCTTCGGGATCAAACCAGAGCTATCCAGCCTCCGATTCTCCAACAATGATCATTTCTCCAAGTGCGCCCTCGGTCTCGGTCATTCCAATAGTCACAACTACGCTGCCTCCCGCCGTAAAAGGTGGTGAGTCTATCTACAGGACCATACTTAACCGGCTAGCAGAGGTGGAGACCAACCATACCCTCTATATGCGTTATATCGAGCAACAAAATTTTGCTGTAAGGGACGTCATCAAAAAGCTGGGCGAGGATGTCGGTCGATTAGATGGCATCGTGAGTCCTGTTACTTGATCATGACGATCTCGTCAATTATTCTACCTTTCCAGAGCCGAGCACAATCATTGACCTACCAGAGGACCCTCGATAAGTGGGAGAGACAGCGATACCAACTTGAAATGGAATATGGAGATTTGCTCTCGCGGATAGAGTCCCTCTCCGAAGAGGTAACTAACCTTTTTAATTTTTTCGGATAAATTTTTGAAATAGGCACGGTTCAAACTCATAGATTGTTCTCGAAAAGCGCTTAGGAGTCGCCCAACTTTGCCTTCTCCTGGCCGTTCTCGTATTCATGGGACTCACCCGAGGATCAAGGGCGGAGGCCCTTATCGACCAGAGCTCAACTCAGATCAATAGATCCGTCAGAGAATGGGGGAGGCGCCACTTCAAACTCAGTGGTGATTGGGCTGACCGTTTCAAAGGCAAGAACCCCGAAATGGGTAGGAGCGCTAGTCGCAGTCGCAGTACAAGTCGAACGAGGACACCTCTGCCAATCCGTCGGCCGCGACCTCAGACTGCCAAGTCTCATCCACCTAATTTACCATTGCACATCCAAGGTTCGTTGTCTTTTCCTCCAACATTCATTGCACTTATATCGCCTTCGCCTATTTAAAAGATGATAGCCAGTTTGCATTCCCATCTAGTTCGTCTCGGGGAAATAAGCCTCTCGAGACAATCCACTTGAACAGCGCTCCACCTGGAGGCGAGTTATATACACGACCACGGACTCGGACAATGTCCAACCCTCGTTCTCGCGCTCCGTCATTACGATCAACACCTGCCACGCGACGCATCCAACATATCGCACACCAAAAGCCAATTACACCGCTTACAACTACCCTCCGTCCGCATGTGGTCCAGCGCTGGAGCTCTCAGGGAGGTCCTATCCCAGTGGGTGGCTCTTGGGGTTCGATGAGCATGCCCAAGAGCGCCAAGAAGTGGGCAAGGACCGCCCATTTGCATGAAGTGAAAACCACAACCCCAACCCCGTCTGCGGATGGGCGTCAATACAAGCTCGGAGAAAACACAAGGCACGACCGAGAAAACAACCGGACCCCCGAAGAGTTCAATTTTGAAAGAGGTCGCGACGATGTTTTCTCTTCATCCGTAACAAAATTGTCGATAAATTCGACGCCGTTGGGCATGGATGGAGGAGCTGGTCGCTCGCCCACAATAGAACAAAGTTTACTTTTGAAACCAGAGGTCATCATGGATGACGGTGACCCTTGGGTCGACACGGATAGTGTTGATGGGTCAGAGAAGGACCTCGCTCCAATTTCAGCGTATCAATTCCAGGATCTGTGAGGTTGCTATCATTGCCGTAGAAAGTTCTGGAGCCTTTCAATTTCCACTTCATAGTATCCCTTGCAATTTTGTATCTAATTATAACGCATACATTTATCCAAAAGATCATCGCAACAACATCGCAATGAATCTTTCTTTTTGTCAACACCAATCAGTGGCTGCGAGACTTGAGACTATATACATAATACAACGCGATAAGGCCCATATTTTCAAATATGTGTTAAGGAGTAAAATCCTTTGAGAGTACAAATACGATAAGAAGAAAGGAAGGGGGAAAGAACAGTATGGAAGTTGATGGAATAAGATTAGACGAAGGTGGATCAAAACATGTGAACACAGCATCAGGGAAAACGTAAAATGGTAATAGCGCCTAATTACCTCAAATTAGGTTGACCAGCCAAAGTGCGGTAATTGAGGTAATTAGCTGTAATTGCTTCA
>Ga0307509_10003562_pt1 | contig 23435 bp, 20 predicted proteins | sample 10_EM_MG_FD_202245 | JGI IMG/M metagenome (GOLD analysis project Ga0307509, IMG submission 202245) | Populus trichocarpa ectomycorrhiza microbial communities from riparian zone in the Pacific Northwest, United States - 10_EM | ecosystem: Host-associated > Plants > Roots > Unclassified | place... | reverse complement strand
TGCTCCCAATCGATAGCGAGCTGGCCGATCGCCCCGTTCGCCAGACGCTCGCGCGCCGACGGAAAAGGGCCGACTATTCCCCCCTGTCGCACTGAACCCCCCAAGGTCCCCAGTGGTTTGACGTGGTCGCCGCACACTGTTCGTCCCCTGCGGGAGGCCCCCGCCCCCCGCACTGCAGCTCCCCCACGGAAGCTCGCACTCCGCTGTTCCCCCTCGGGAAGTCCGCGCCCCCGGCGCACGACGTCCCGCCCAAGTCAGATCCTCGCGAACAACCCACCCTGGCAACACCGGACCCGCAGGTCCTGCCAGCCTCTTGAGGCGCACGGGAACCCGTCGCAACCTCGGATGCTCTCCATGCCCCAAGCCCCCCTCGGGCTAACAGAGTTGATCACCCCCACGTCCGGCGTGAGAGCCACAACCGCTGGCCATCCGCATCGCCGGACCCATAGATCATCTTTTGTCGCCTGGTGTCACACCGTGCGAAGCAAGGTCAATCTAGACCATGTGTGCCCGCCTGGAGAGAGGTCTGTGTGGAATTTGTGCACAACATTTGACGCCGAGTCGATAGATCCCTGACTGCCCGCAGGTGCGCCGGGGACGGAAAACCGGCCCTGCGCCCAGTGACTGCGGGAGTTCTCCGGACCGTTGGCACTGGCAACCCAGGTGCCCTGACACTGATCGACGCTGATCGACTGTGCCAGGAAAGGGGAGTTGATCGCTCCGGGTACGGCCGAGGCAGTTGGCGCGAACCCGTCGGCCCGGCCGTCGCGGACGCAGCCGGGGATTGGCGGGAAAACGACGGTCGAAGGGGAGTTGGAGGCCGTGGGGGGCGGTGACGGTCCGGCTCACCGTGATGGTGGCCGGGGGTTCCGGCCTCGCCGGATCACCTGCCGCGCTGGTGCCGCTCGATGAGTTCCTCCGCCACGACCAGGTCCTGCCAGGACATTCCCACGCTCTTGAAGACCGCGGTGCGGTCCGGGGGAAGCGTTCGCGTGCCCCGGACGAGGTCCGCCATCGGGATCAGCTCGTCGGCGTGGAGGTGGCCTTCACGAATCGCCAGGACGACGTCCCCGGCCTCGCGCAACGCCGTGCTCACGTCTTCGACGACGACGTGTGCGCCGGCCATCAGCGGGCCGTCGAGCTCACGCGCATCGGGCTCATGGGATCCGACCGCGATCACGACCGTACCGTCCGTCAGGTCCGCGGAGTCGAACAGCGGGGTACGGGCGCTGGTGGCGCAGACCACCACCTGGGCTCGCCCGAGCCGCACCGGCACGTCCGTCGAGTCCGCGGCGACGACGGTGGCGTGGGGTGGCAGCTGCCCACGGGCCCGGTCGGGGTGGCGTACCACGTAGGTGACGTCGGCCAGTTCGACCGAGTCGACGGCCCGGATCGCGTCCACGTGACCGACCGCCTGCGGACCCGCACCGAAGACCACCAGTTCGATCGGCCGCGCGAACCGGGTGAGCAGCGGAGCGGTCGCCGCGACGGAGACGGCCGGTGTCCGGAGGTTCGTCACCGCGATCCCGTCCATGATCGCCCGCAGTTCGAGCGTCTCCGCACCGAACAGCAGGTAGACGCCCTGGATGCGGGGCAGTCCGCGGCTCGGATTCCCCGCGGCGAGCGTCACCGTTTTCAGGCCCACGGCGGATGCCCCCGCCGACGGCATGAGCAGCAACTGGCCGCCGGTCACTTCGAGTACGGACCGTTGCAGGTCCTTGCCGGGCTCCAGTCCCGCCCGAAGCGCGCGGGTGAGGGCCGCTGCCGCCTGCTCCCGGGTCAGCGCCCGCTCGACGTCGTCGGCCGAGAGGATCGGAAGATGCTCGAGGGATGTCATCGCAGCACGAATCCTGACGCGAGGGGATCTCTGGGATCAACGGTGAACCGGCTCGAACCGCAGCGGTAGGCCATGCCGGTCACGCTCGGTACGACGGCCGGCGTTCCGTCGTCCACCGTGGTCCCGGCCACGACCGTGCAGACGAAACGCGACCCCACGACGGACTCGTGCAGCAGACACCTTCCGGGCTTGAGCGCTCCGCGTGCCGCGAGTACCGCGACCCAGGACGCGGAGCCGGACCCACAGGGCGACCGGTCGAGCGCGCCGTCGGCGAAGACGGTCGCGCTGCGCTGGTGAAGATCACCGTTCGCCTCTTCGTCCAGTTCGTCGTAGAGGATCGTTCCGTAGATCCCGTTCAGCCTGTGGTCCGTGGGGTGTTGGGCGTACGGCGTCCCGGTGAGCAGGGACTTCACCTCTCTGCCGACGGCGATCAGCGCGTCGACGTTGCGCGGTTCGACGCTGAGGCCGACGTCCGCGGCCCGGAGGTGGGCGTAGACGCTGCCCGCGTACGCGAGGTCGACGAGGACGTTCCCCCGGCTCGTCCTGATCTCGACGTCGGTGGCGAGCACATGGCTGGGCACGTTGACGAAGTCGACCGCGGTGACCTGCCCGGCCTCGGTGTGGACGCGCGCCACGACCCGGCCGGACGGAACGTCGATCGTCACGTCGGTGACGCCGGTCGGGTCGGCCACGACACGGCCGCTCTCGACCGCCCATGCGCCGAGCGCGATGGTGCCGTGCCCGCACGCGGACGAGAAGCCGTCCTTGTGCCAGAACAGGACGCCGAAGTCCGCGCCCGCGTCGTCCGGTGGGGTGAGGAAGCCGCCGAACATGTCGGCGTGGCCTCTGGGTTCCAGGCAGAGCAGCCGCCGCAGGCCGTCCACAGCCGGGTCGGCGATCGCCCGGATGTGGCGGTCGGCGACGGAACGCCCGGGGATCGCCGCGGGTGGTTCGGCGACGATACGGAACGGCTCCCCGCCGGTGTGGTAATCGACCGTGTCGACGTGGTCGATCACCGGGTCACCGAGAACCCGCCGGACAGCGGATCACGGTCGTCGACGACCCAGTTCGCGAATCCGCAGATGAATGCCTCCCCGCGAATTTCGGGCACCACCGCGGGATTGTCCCCGACCCGCGTTTCCGAAAGGACCCGGCCCTCGAACACGGAGCCGATGAACGACTCGTTGACCAAGGTCTCCTCCTGCGACAGCTTGTGCTGAAGATACAGCTGGGCAACGCGCCCGGCGGTGCCCGATCCCGTGGGCGAGCGGTCCAGTTCCCGGTCGGCGTAGACGCAGGCGTTGGCCTGGTGGGAGCCGGGGTGCCGGGGCGCTCCGGAGATGATGGTTCCGTACACTCCCCGGATCTCGGGGAATTCCGGATGGACGACGTCGAATTCCGCGTTCAGCGCGTCCTTGACCTCCATCCCGAAGTCCTTCAGCCGGCTGGCCTCCGACTCCCTTATCTCCAGTCCGAAGGGCGCGCCTTCCGTGTAGAAGTAGAAGGCGCCGCCGTAGGCGATGTCGCCGGTGACCCGGCCGTAGGACGGAGTGTCGACGGATACGTTCTCCCGCCAGATGAAGGAGGGGACGTTCACGAAGCGGACGGCTCCGGCGTGGGTTCCGTCCCATTCGACGAAGGCCTCGATGAATCCGCAGGGAGCGTCGATACCGACCCGTGTCTCGGGGGATGTCCTCTCGACCCAGCCCAGTTCTACGGCGGCGGTCGCCAGCGCGATGGTGCCGTGGCCGCAGTGCGGGCTGTAGTCGACGTTCTGCATGAAGATGATGCCGAGGTCCGCGCCCTCGCTGATGGGCTCGGTGACCAGTCCCCCGTACATGTCGGCGTGCCCCCGGGGCTCGAACATCATCGCTTTCCTGATGTCGTCCGCGTTCTTCTGCAGCCAGGCGCTGCGTTCCAGGATGGTGTTTCCCGGAACACGCGGAGTGCCGCTCGTGATGATCCTGAACGCCTCACCCCCGGTGTGGGTCTCTACCGTGGTGACAAGTCGACTGGTCTTCACTTACTGGCTCCTATTGGTTGTTGTGCCGAATCGGCCGTCATTCGCTGTGGACGTTGCTGGTCAGCTTGAGTACGTCGCCTGCCGGAAGGCGCACTGCGAGGGCCCAGTAGTAGATGACCAGGCTCCAGGCGGAGACCGCCGCGATGTCCCACCAGAAGGGAATGTGCGCGAGTCCGAAGAGGAGGTGTGCCGGGCTGTCGTACTGGCCCACATAGGAGAGGGCTGCGAGGCCCACGAGCCAGGGCACTACCCAGCTGCCGGACTTGAGCGCCAACTCCGGCCGCTCGTCCGGGCGTTTGGTGAGATAGGACGCGGCGAGCAGGCAGTATCCGAAGGCGACCGCGCAGAAGATCTTCCAGTCCACCGTCCAACCGCCCCAGTAGACAAGCAGGTTCACCACGATGAAGGCGAAGGGGGCGAGCACGTCGGCGTAGCGGAGGCGGAACGGGCGGGCGTGGTCGGGGAGTTCACGGCGCAGCGCGCCGAGGGCGAGGGGTCCGCCGGCGTACATGAGCGCGAAGGCGGAGGTGATGAATCCGACGAGGGTCTGCCAGCCGGGGAAGGGCAGCAGGCAGATGAGGCTGACGACGAGCGTGACGAGCACGCTGAACACGGGCACCCCGGTCCTGGGGTTGACCTTGCTGAAGCGTGAGGAGATGTAGCCGTTCCGGGACATCGCGTAGGAGAGGCGCGACGAAGTCGTCACGTAGATGAGGCCGTTGCTGCCGGGCGAGACGATGGCGTCGAAGTAGAGAATCCACGCGAGCCAGGTGAATCCGAGCAGAGTGGCCAGGCCGGCGAACGGGCCGAAGATTCCTTCGAACGTGATGTCCGACCAGCCGTGGGCCAGTTGTTCGGGGCGCAGGCCGCCGATGAAGACGATCTGCAGTCCGAGATAGAGGACGGCCGTGATGAACAGGGACCCCATGACCGCCCGTGGAATGTCACGGCCGGGATTCCGGCTCTCGGCGCCGACCTGGACGGCCTGCTCGAATCCGACGAGCGCGAAGATGACGCCTCCCGCGCTGAGCGCCGCGATCGTTCCGTGGATGCCGGAGGGGAAGAATCCGCCCGGGCTGGAATGGCCGAAATTGCCGAAGTGCATTTTGGTGGCGAGGACGCCGATCGTCAGGACGAGCGTGATGATCTTCCAGACCGAGATCGCGCCGTTGAGTTTCGACAGTGCTCTGATGCCGTAGAGATTGACGACCGTGAACAGGACCACGAGAAGGGCCGCGACCCCGATGCCGGGGGTGGTGAGTGACACGGCGCCGTTGTCCACGTGCGTGAGCCAGTGCACGTAGTTGCTCGAGTACTGGAGGACTGCCTCGACCTCGATGGGCACGGTCGTGACCCCGGCGAGCCAGGTGGCCCATCCCATCGTGAATCCGGCGATGCTTCCGAAGGCGTAGTGCGGGAACCGGGCGGTGCCGCCGCTGACCGCGAACATGCCGCCGAGTTCGGCGTGCACGAGGGCCAGCACGGCCACGGCCGCGGTGCCGATGATCCAGGTCAGTACGGCGGACGGCCCCGCGACCTGGGCCGCGAACAGCGCCCCGAACAGCCAGCCGGACCCGATGATCGACCCCACGGACACCCACAGCAGCTGCACGCCGGAGATGTGACGACGCAGTCCCTGACCGGCCACCGGAGGTGCCGTCGCTATGTCTTCAGTGGTCATCGTCTCTACCTCGTGATCATGGTCCGAGCCGTGCGGCCTGCGGATTTCCGTCCGTGGGTTTCCGTGGGCGCAAGTCTCCGCGTGGCGTTTACCGTCCGTCCAGCACATATATCCGACGCGTATCTGTAAGAAGAACTGACAGGTACGATGCGCGCATGGCCCGCCACTTCGATCTGCACCGGCTGCGACTGCTGCGTGAGCTGAAGCATCGCGGCACGATCACCGCCGTGGCCGCCGCCATGTCGTACAGCCACTCCGCCGTCTCACAGCAGCTGACGGTCCTGGAGGACGAGCTCGGGACGCGGTTGCTGGAGCCGGACGGCAGGCGGGTGCGTCTGACGGCGCAGGGCGAGGTCCTTGTGGAGCACGTCGAGGCGGTGCTCGAACGGCTCGACCGGGCGGACGCGGATCTGGCCCGGGCCGCGGGCCACCTGGCCGGGACGCTCAGGGTCGCGACCTTCCAGACGGTCATGGTGGCCCTGATGCCGTTCGTGCTGACGACCCTGCGGGGCGCGCATCCCCGGCTGACGGTCGAGCTGGCGCATGCCGACCCCGATGTCGCTCTCTCGGGTCTGCAGGTCAGGGAGTTCGACCTGGTGGTGGACGAGGTGTTCGCCGGCCAGCCCCTCGTGCGGTCGACCGCGGTGGAACAGGACGTCCTGCACCGCGATCCGCTGCGGCTCGCGCTGCCGTCGGCCGGTGCGGGCCCGACCGGTGCCGAGCGGGTCGCGGACCTGGCGGCTGCGGACTGGGTGATGGAGCCGGCGGGCAGCCCGGCACGGGAGTGGTCCGAGCGGATCTGCCACGCGGCCGGATTCAGGCCGAACGTACGGTTCGAATCCCCCGACATGCTGGTGCACGAACGGCTCGTCCGGGGCGGACACGCCGTCGCCTTCCTGCCCGACCTGTACTGGGTCGACACCGTGCCGACCGTCCGCCTGCGCGAACTCCCGGACGGCGGCTACCGCGACATCATCTGCAGCGTCCGCGCCGGAACCTCCGACAACCCCTCGGTGAAGGCCACCTCGAAGGCACTGCACGCGGCCTGCGCGGTGGCCGAGAACACCATCACGGCCAACCTGGCGGCGCAGCCGCACTGAAAGCGGTCGTAAAGGAGAGAACGGCCTCCGACCCGCTGCAAGGCTGCTCGGGACGACAGCCTCGCACAGCACCTTTCACGGATCCCCGGCTCAGGTATGCATTCTCTGAACCTCAACCGCCGAGATCGGCCCACGAGTTGGCGTGTTCGCAGGCATTGGCGGTCTCCGTCCGTGCTCTGGGCGATCCACCGTCGGGTTCCCACGCGAGGCGGGCCAGACCATGGTCGACTGCGAAACCAGCGAACCGGGGCGATGTACGCCGGTACTCGGCGGCCGGGATGGCGCTGGTCGGCCACAGGCCGAGAGTGGCGGCCGGATGGTGGTGTGCGCGGGAGTGACGACCCCGTAAGGACGGTTGCGCGCACTCGATGCTGAGGCGGTCTCCTTCCAGCACCTCCGGGACGATCACGTCGGTGGTCAGTTCCTTGTCGCTGTCGATGATGTCCCCCAGGACCCGGTGCTGCTCGGCGAGCGTGAACTGACCGTCGACCAGAAGTGCTTCGCTTTCGCCCGCGCCGAGGACGGACCAGACACCTGATCGGCCTCGGCAGGCTGCCGGAGCGTTTCCCGGACACCCGCGGACTCGGCACGAAAGACATCCGGGCCCGCGCGCACTTCCACGATCGTGCCGCACCATCGGCGCACTGCGCGGGCAACGCCCCTGACCAGGCCGAAGATGTGCTCGGCAGGGAAACCGAGTCCTCGCGGATCCCCATGGGGCGTGGCCCCCGCTCGTGGGGCAGCCCGTCCAGGAGTTACCGGGAGGCGGGGTTGTCGATTTCGAGGCCGTCGAAGGTGGCGTAGGTGCCCGAGAGCTTGGTCACCACGATGGTGTGGACACCGGCGGCGAGTGCGGTGTCGGTGTAGACGGCGGCATCGGTGTGGCGCGCGCCGTCGGCAGGCACCGTGTCGACGACGGTGGCGGGCCCGCCGTCGATCGACACGCCGATGTCGCCCTGATCGGTGAACTCCTCACCGAACACCTTGATCCCGGTGCCGATGAACGTGTACGTGATGCTGCTGCCGTCGGTCGTCGCGTAGTGGACGTCGTCGTCGTGGTCGCCGTAGCCCCGACTGCCCAGGTAGTCCCAGGAGTTGTAGACGATCGACGCATCGGTGTCGTTGAGGCGTGCCGCGGCCGGCGGGGTGCCTACGTAGACGAGGACGGCTGGCGACGGCTTGGACGTGGCTCCGTCCTTGTCGGACTGCGTGGCGGACAGGGGCTGTTGGCCGGGCGCGACGTCGGTGAGCGTGCACGACCAGGCGCCGTCGGCACCAGCGGTCGCGGTGCAGCCTGCCTGGTTCGCGCTGTCGGTGACCGTGACGGTGTTTGCGGCCACTGCTGTACCGCGGACCGTGAAGGTGTCCGCCAGGCCGGTGGTGCCGCCCGTGGGGGCGGTGATGACCGGACGGGGTACGTAGGTGCCGACGGTGACGTCCGTGCCGTCGGCACCGGTCGGCACCGTGGCGATCAGGAATCCGGAGGAGACCCACTGGACGTCGGTCGCGCGCCGGTTGCCGAAGTACACCGGGGTGCCGGGCGAGAAGCCGGCACCGGCGATGAGGACCCGTTCGGTCGGGGAGCCGGCGGCGAGGGGTGTGGGCGCGGAGATGTAGCCCGCGGTGAGGGGGAGGCCGTCCACCAGCGCCCCGTATCCGTCGGTGACGCCCGCGCGGGCGAGGAGGGAGACGGGGATGTCACCCGGGCCCGGGGACGCTGGGATGGTGGTGTTGTCACCGGCGTGGGAGTCGATGGGCTGCGTGCAGAAGTAGCTCTCCGCGGGGTCGGAGAAGTAGTTGCCGGTGACCCAGAAGTGGCCGGTGGCCGAGCAGCCGCCCTGGGCGCCCAGTGCGGCCAGCGGGTGGAACTCGACGTTGCCGCTGAAGCTGATCCACTCCGAACCGGCGTCGTCGTACAAGGCGTTGAAGCGCGAACCGTCGTTGTAGACGACATTGCCGGTGACGTTCAGGCCGTGGGCCAGGGTGGCCGCCGAGTCGATGGTGCCGTCGGACTGGTGGACGTACTGCGCCTGGTGGCCTTCCATATAGATCGCGCCGCCGTCGTCGAGGACCTGCATGACGTCGAAGATCAGGTTGTCGCTGATCGTGTTGTCGGCGTTGATGTTGGTCGAGTTCTGCGGATGGTTGGCATCGTCGACGTGGCCCTGGATGACACCCGCGGTGATCCCGGTGTACGGCAGGTTGTAGAGCTCGTTGTGCGTGATCGTGGTGTGGCGGCTGAACAGGAGCGTGATGCCGCAGGCCGAGCGGTAGTCGGTGCCGACGTCGTGAATGACGTTGTTCGAGACCGTGGTGTGGTCCAGGATCTCGTTCGTCCCGACCTGGTCCGCCTGCACGGTCTTCGGGTCGGGGGTGCAGTTGTCCTTGATCACCGAGGCCGGCGTGTCGGTGGGAGTCGGGTCGTACGTGCAGCCGAGTGACAGCGCGGTGGAGGCGATCGACGTGAACTCGTTGCCGTCGATGGTGTTGTGCGATCCCCCGTACATGAAACTCAGGCCGGCGCCCCCGAGGTTGACGAACCGGTTGCCGGTGATCGTCACGTGACTGGCCCCGGTGAAGGCGACGTTGGCGAGGGGCTGGGTGAGTGCGCCCCAGGGGCAGCTGCCGGCGGGTGTGGAGAAGGTGCACAGCCCCTGGTTGCTGTCGCCGGTTCTGTGCAGGTTGCTCTGCACGTCGGCGAAGCCCGTCGGCGACGAGGGGGCGTTCCAGGTGGCGTACGAGAACTGGAGGCCCGCGAAGGTGATGTCGTGCAGGGGCTTGGCCAGGCTGCCGGCACCTTGCACCAGCTTCTCCAGCCGGGGCAGTTCGATGTCCAGGCCGGCCATCCGCCGACCGCTCCTGGGCGTGTAGTAGAGCGTGTCGGTGGCGTTGTCCAGGAACCACTGGCCGGGTGTCAGAAGGCTGCGGGCGCCCTGGATCGTGGCCGGCAGTTGCGAGGTGGGCATCGACGGCAGGCCGCCGGTGCCCTCGCTGAACGGGGCGATGTCGGTGATGTTGGTCCAGCAGGGCTGGTCCATGACCAGCGTGCTGCCGGACATCCGTGCGACCCCGCACTTGGAGTCGGTCCACGCGCCGTTGCCCGCGGGATAGTCGAACTCGACCTGCGCCAGTTGCGCGGGCGTGAGGTGTGCGAACCAGGCCAGGGCCGTGGCGTCGTTCGACAGGTCGTACCCCGTGGCCGACCCGGCCCAGTTGCCCGTGAAGTGCAGGGCCGCCGGGGTGGCCTGGGCGATGGGGGCTTGTCTGCCATCCACGTAGAGCTGGCGGGTGGCGCTGCCGTGGGGCACGTGTGCGGACCACACACCGCTGCTCCCCACCTCGTGCCAGGCGGTGACCCGTGAGGCGCCGGAGATGACCGGGTGGGCGCCGGGCGCGGCCTCCCACACCACGGGGTGCGCGGGCCGGCCGGAGTCCTCCGCGCCGAACTTCCACGTCTTGCTCAACCGGTAGGTGCCGCCGAGGAGTTGAACTGTGGGGCTCACCGGGTTCCGGCCGTGCTCAAGAGCGCGTACTTCGGCCTGCGCGGTGGTCAGGGAACAGGGATTCCTCGATGTGCACGCCGCACCGCGACCGTCAGGCGCTGCCCACAGCACCGATGCGGTGACTGCCCGCGCCGGACTGGCCGACACGCCCAGCGCTCCCGCGCCGACCAGTCCGAAGGCGAGTACAGAACCGAGGATCTTGCACGCCGACGCCATCCGTTTCATGACCGCTCCGGGATCCGTCAAGCCGCGGGCATACCCACAGGGGAGACCGAGACATCCGATGAGTGGGGTTAACGTGGCAGCACGCGCTTGGCACTGTCAACAGACTGTGTGCGGTTTGACGCGAAAGAAGCGGCCCTCGCGTAGGCAAATCCGGAGCGATAGATCGGATGTATAGGTAGTTTACGCACCGAAGGTGACAGGCCTTCAGTCCAAGGGTGAGCCGCCGCTGTTACGCATGGAGAGTGCCGGCAGCCGGACAGGGGCGGCTACGTAGCGCCCCGATCCAGAACCCCATACGACGACGCCGAAGTCGGCGCGTGTTCACTGCTCCGCCCACCGTTGTATCGGACGCGGCCGGTCCCTCGCCCCTGTTGCACGCTCACGCGGTCGGCAGAGGAACTCCAAGGGGCCGGACAGCGCGGCGCGGGGGCTTCGACCCCTTCCGTTTCCCGCCGCGCGCCTTCCGAGGAGCTGCCCAACAGGCCCGGCCCGGACACCGGCGTTGTTGATGACGATCGTCACGTCGGCTGCCGTTGCCGCCGCGGACGCGATCAGAGCGCGCGAGAACGCCGTCCCGATTCCGCGGTTCGGTCCGGTCACCAGCGCGGCCGATCCCTCGGTCTTCATGGTCGGACACCTCGTTTCACAGGTTGCTGCAGTTGTTCGGTACGGCACCGGCTCACGTACGACAGACCGATCCCTGCGTGGTGCTGCGGGGGCCACGTTCATGGTTTTGCGTGCGCGGGTCGCTCACATCACGTGGGGTTCGTGGTGCGGGCCGACGGGTGACTACGTACGGCCGGGTCGGAGCAATGCGCTGCGCACCGCTCGTTCGGCGACAGCGCCCGCGTAGTGCGTCCGCGCCTGCGCTACGAGCGTCACGGGATGCCGTCGGGGGTGGATACGCACCGGGCTCGAACCTCTCGCCCGCGAAGACCCTTCGCACGGTCGGAACGACAGGAAGCGGGCTGATGTCTCCTGCAGTGGCCGGTGCTGTCGCGGTCAACGGCACTTGTGGTGGTTGCACTTGGCGCGGGTTGTCGGGGCGCCCGGCGTCGGGGCAGCGGTGGCCGTGTTCTTGCCGGGCTTGCCGTCGTGCTTGGTGGGAGCCGTGGACGGGGAGGGCGAGGGCGAGGGGGCGCCGAACTCGTCGGTGCCGTCACCGAGGGAAGTGGGCGCGGAGAAGGGGGCGTCGGGCAGGCCGGTGAGGGCGGCGCGCATGTACTGGGTCCAGATCGCGGTGGGAATGTCACCGCCGAACACCTTCTGCAGACCACCTACGCCCACCAGGGACTGAAGCTGTGGGTGGTTGGAGTCCTCGCGGAAGAGGACGACGGAGGTGGCGAGTTGCGGGGTGTAGCCGATGAACCAGGCCGAACGGTAGTCGTCGGTGGTTCCGGTCTTGCCTGCGGCGGTCCTGCCGAGGGCCTGCGCCTTGGTGCCGGTGCCCCGGGCTATGACGCCTCGGAGTACGTCGGTCACGTTGTCGGCGACCGCCGTCGGCAGGGCCCGTACGGGGGCGGGGGCGGTGAAGGCGGTCAGTGCCGAGTCGTTGTGGGTGACCTTCGTGACCGAGTACGGGGCGGCCTGCATTCCGGAGGCGGCGAAGGTCCCGTAGACACTCGCCATCCGAATGGCGCTCGGTGTGGAGGTGCCGATGTAGAAGCCGGCGCTGGGGGCGGCGAGGCTGTCCGGGCGCAGGCCGAGGGTCTGCGCCGTCCTCGCCACGTTCCCGTAGCCGACGTCCTCTCCCAGTTGTACGTACGGCGTGTTGACCGAATCCTCCATGGCCTTGCGCAGGGTGATGTAGCCCCAGCGCTGGGAGGTGTCGTTGTGCTGGTGGAGGAGGCCGGTGGGGTCCTTGGGGTCGGCGACGTAGGTGCCCTGCTGGTCCTTGATCCTGATGCCGTCGTCACCGTTGAACTTGCTGGCCGGGGTGATCGGCTCCGGGGACGTGCCGGGTTGCAGTACGGCGCCGTGCTGGAGTGCGGCGGCCAGGACGATGGGCTTGAAGGTCGAACCCACCGGGACGCCGGAGGTGTCGGCGTTGTCCGAGTAGTGGGCGTGGTCGAAGCCGGGGCCGCCGTAGACGGCGAGGATCCTGCCGGTCGCGGGGTCCACCGAGGCGGCTCCCACCTGGACGTCCCGGTCGACCGACCGGTGGGCCGGGTCGAGGCGTTGCTTGCGCACTGCTGCGACGGCCCTGGCCAGAGCCGCCGTCTTCGTCCTGTCGAAGGTGGTCTGGATCTGGTAACCGCCCCTGCTCAGGCTGCTGTCGGTGATGGTCGGGTCGTGTGCCTCGGCGTACGACCTGGCGAGTTGGACCAGGTAGCCGGTCTCGCCCGTGAGCCCTGAACCGCGGGTCCACTTCGCGGGTGCGGGGAAACCGGCGGCCGCGTACCGTGCCCGCTGTCCGGGCGTCAGCCTGCTGGTCTTCACCATCCGGTCGAGCACCCAGGACCAGCGTGCTTCCGCCTGTGTCCTGGCCGCGGGGTCGGAGTCTGCGTACTGGAAGAGGCTCGGCTCGTTGACCGCTGCGGCGAGGAAGGCTCCCTGACTGACGTCGAGCTTCTCCACCGGGAGGTTGTAGTACATGTGGGCCGCGGCCTGGATGCCGTTGGCCTGACGGCCGAAGAAGCAGGTGTTCAGATAGCCTTGGAGGATCTGCTCCTTGCTCATGGCTGCGCCGATCTTGGTGGAGATCAGCAGTTCCTTGAACTTGCGTGAGACCGTCTGCGACTGATCCAAGTAGGTGTTCTTGACGAACTGCTGGGTGATCGTCGAGCCCGACTGGACCGAGCCGCCCTCGGCCATGTGGACGACAGCACGGAGGATCCCTTTCGGGTCGACGCCCGGGTCGGTGTAGAAGGAGGCGTTCTCCGCGGCGATGAAGTCCCCCTGCACGTCGGCGGGTACCTGCGCGAGTGACACGTTCTGCCGGTTGACGCTGCCGTCGGTCGCCAGAACCGTACCGTCCGACCAGTAGTAGACGTTGTTCTGCAGCAGCGTCGTGGGATTGGGGTCGGGGATGGTGACCGTGGCGTAGGCATAGCCGACGGCCGCGGCCGTGCCGCCGACGAAGAGCAGGAAGAGCCCCAGCAGTTGGCGCACCGAGGGCAGCCAACGGCGCGGGCCCGTCCTGCCTCGGTGCGGGTAGTCGATCCAACGTTTCTTCTGTGGCGCCCTTCTCCGGGAGCGGCCACGCCCGGCATGCGTGCCGCCGTTGAGGCGCTGCGGCGGTCGACGCCGGTGTCCGCTCATGGGCTCTGCTCACTGTCCTCTCAGTACAGATAGTTTCGATTGGCTACGGATAGTTGCAATTCAGTACAACTACTGCGTCTCATACGGATATTGCTGCGGGAGGCCGGGGTCCTGTCGAGGGAAGTCCGTGCCGGGCACCTCCGCGCCCGCCGGGACCCGCAGGCTGCCGTAGCGCTCCATGCGCTGCCACCTCAGTCGTGAGCCGGACACGGCGGTGACGACGGACTGGATCACCACCAGGTACATCAGCTGCCGGTAGACGAACTGCTGCAGCGGCAGGGTCCACAGCGGGCCGGGGCGTTCTCCGTCCAGGCGGAACGCGTACAGGCCCATCACGAGTTGCAGCAGCAGGAAGGCCAGCCACAGCCCGATGATCCGGAGCGGATCGAGGAAGAGCAGCCCGTACAGGGCGAAGATGTCCACGACGGGTGCGAGCAGGGGCAGCAGTACCTGGAAGAGCAGCAGATAGACCAGGCCCCGGCGGCCCAGTTTTCCTGCCGCACCGCGCTGCACCAGCGCGCCGCGGTGCTTCCACATCGCCTGCAGGGTGCCGTAGCACCAGCGGTAACGCTGGCGCCACAGGGCGTCGAGTGACGCGGGGGCCTCGGTCCAGGCTTTCGCGCGCTCCTCGTACACCACGCGCCAGCCGTCCCGGCACAGTGCCATGGTGAGGTCGGTGTCCTCGGCGAGGGTGGTGTGGCTGACGCCGCCGACAGCCAGCAGCGCCTGGCGGCGGAACGCGCCGACCGCTCCCGGTACGGTCGGCATGCACTCGGCGAGGTCGAACAGGCGGCGGTCGAGGTTGAATCCGATCACGTACTCGATGTGCTGCCAACGGCCAAGGAGGCCACTGCGGTTGGCGACCTTGGCGTTGCCCGAAACGGCTCCCACTCGGGGATCGGCGAAGGGCTGCACGATCGTGCGGACGGTGTCGGTCTCGAAGACCGTGTCGCCGTCGACCATGACCACCAGCGCACAACTGGCCGCGGCGAGCCCGGTGTTGAGTGCGGCGGGCTTTCCCGCGTTCTCCTGGCGGATCACCCGTACCGGCAGGTGGAGCGACGCCACCAGGTAGGCGGTGCCGTCGGTCGAACCGTCGTCCACCACGATGATCTCGACCGGATGGTCCGAGGCGAGCAGTGAGCGTACGGCCGCCTCGATCCCCGCGCTCTCGTTGTACGCGGGGACGATGACATTGACCGGTTCGGTCACCGGCGGCCCCCAGCCCCGGCGCCTCGTCCGCAGTCGCCGGTACCGGTGCCGGTGGGCCGTGACGAGCACGACCGCCGCGCGCAGCACACTGATCGCTCCGGCCGCGTACATCAACAGCCCCAGCAGCCGCACGAGCCAGTCGCCGGCCTGCAGCACCCGGATGAGGGCCAGCCCCTGCAGATGGTCCCCGAGCCCGGTGGGCTGGACGGGTGCGGCCATACCGACCGCATCGGACACCGTCGCGAACCGGAAGCCCTGTGCCTTGAGCCGTGGCAGCAGGGCACTCAGCGCGGCGACGGTCTGGGACCGGTCACCACCGGAGTCGTGCATGAGCACGATCTGTCCGGCCCGGCCGTGCGGGGTCGCGTTCGCGAGGATGCGGTCGACACCGGGACGCTGCCAGTCCTCGGCGTCCCGGGTGGCGAGGACCGTGACGTAGCCCGCCGCGTCGGCCTGCTCGATGACGGACCAGTCGGCGTCGTCCAGTGCGTCGTTCCGCGAGGAGAACGGCGGCCTCAGCAGTGCGGTGGTGAGCCCCGTGGCGCCGGCCACCGCCAACTGCGTCTCGCGGAGCTCCAGGGAACGCTGCCATGGGGCGAGGCGGGCCAGGTCGGGATGGGTGAAGGCGTGGATGCCTATCTGATGGCCGTCGGCGACGATCCGGCGAACCAGGTCCGGGTGGGCCACGACCTGGGTTCCGACGACGAAGAAGGTCGCGTGCACATGGTTGCGGCGCAGCACGTCCAGGATCCGTGGCGTCCAGACGGGGTCCGGGCCGTCGTCGAAGGTCAGCGCGATGGTGCGTGCCTTCACGCGGGCGGTGTGCGGGGTCGTGGCGGCGTTCGCGATCACGGGTCCGCCATGCACCACCTGGCTGGGTACGGCTCCGTCGTGGCCTCGGGCGCCCGTCGCATCGTCCGAGGCGATGCCGAATGTGTGGTGGGTGTAGCCCTGCAGCAGCAGGGCCGTCGACAGGGTCACCGCGAGCACGCTCAGCAGCAGCCAGTGACTGCGGGGCGTGATCCGGCGGGTGCGGCTGTGACGACGGGAGGGAGCGGCGTTGCCGCGTCGGCGGTTGGTCACGGCAAGGGGCCCTGGATCACTTCTTCACGGGCTTGTGGGACGAGCCGATCGCGCGGCCCTTGGATGTGGAACCGGGGGTGACGGCGGGGGTCGAGGCCGACGACGTGGGTGCCACGGCGGGCGCGGGCGCGGCGGAGGCCGTCGGCTTGTCGGTGGGGCGGGAGGTCGTCCGTGTCGCCGTCGGGTCGGGGGTCTTCCGGGCCGCGGTCGGGCTCCCGATCTCCGGGGACCGGGCGGTGCCGGGCGAGGAGTCGGGTGTGGTAGCCCGGGGCGTGGCAGGGTGCGTGGAGTGCGGCTGCGGCACGAACGGAGCGCTGATGGTGGGGCCGCCCAGCGCGGAGCTGATCAGCAGGGCGACGTAGCCGCCGGCGGGGATCACCAGGAGCCGGGCGGCGCGGAGCACGCGACGCCGGCGGCGCCCCGAGGAATCGACGAACACCGGCCGCACCGACGGTCTCGTCGGCGTCTTCGGTCCTGATACGGGAAGGCCCGACGGGTCGGCCTCCGGGAGCGGCACGGTGAGGACGTCACCGTGGGGAGAGTCCCACTCCGTCGTGACGGGGTCCCAGGTCAGCAACTCCGTGTCGGCCATCGCGCCGCCGTCGTACTCGTGGCCGTAGGCATACGCGTACCCGGAGCCCCCATACGGCTCCTCGCCGTACGCCCCGCCGCTTTCGTTCGTCCGCTGCACGAGTCGTGCCCCCTGTCCTGTCCGACCGACACGGTCGCCCGCATGGACAGAGCGAACGCGGCCGGAAGTGTTACACCTCGGTTTCACATAACAGACCAATGAGACCTATATGCACAAACCGAACAAGAAATTGACCGTCGGCCTCGGGCTTCCGGCCCAGACCCTTCGCGTGCCTCAGGCCGGCAGCCACTTCACCACCGCGTCCCCGTGCTCGGCCGTCTGCGCGTAGAACGCCTTCAGCTCCTGGTGCGCGGCCGCGAACGCACCCCAGGTCTCAGGCTCCGCAGTCACGCCGCCGTAGCGCGGTACCAGTTCGTCGCGGGCGACATCCCACAGCGCGTCGAAGTCGGCCGTCGCCAGGAACCCGGCAACCCGGCGGGCCTGGGCCGCCGTCAGCACCAGGAGGGGCGGCTTGTGTCGGTCGGGGCGGAACACCGGGCGGCCACCGAGCACCACCTGGGTCCGTGGCCGGTCCTCGGCACGATGCGAGAGAGCACCGGCGTAGATCCGCTCCTGGTCCAGATAACGCTTGTCCAGCACCTCCTCGTGGTGCCGGACGAGCCGGTGGCGGACGGCCGCCGAGCTGTCCCCGAACAGTCGTTCAAGCCAGGTCGCGCTGTTGCGCAGTGCCGGGGGCGGCACCGCTCGCAGTCGGAGGTACGTACTCATGCCAGAAGGAGCGCACGGGGGCGCCGAAGCATTACGCGAACCGGCGGACCCGGTTCCGGCAAGACCGCCGCGACCGTCGTGCGCGCGAGGGTGATGTTGTCGGGCGTACGTGGGTGATGTCGCCCGCGCCACGCCCGACTGCCTGCCGTCCGCATATCGAATTCGCGGGGCGCCAAGGAGGTGTCGAGCCGCCCCTTCGTGCCGACGGCGGCTGCGCGGCGGAGCGCCGACGATGCCGTGGAGGAAGCTGATGTGTTGTGACACTTCTGTGAGCACGGACGCTGGTCAACATGGGGCCGTCGATGCGACCGGAGCACGGCGGACGGCACGGACCCACTCTGAACGGTGCGAACGAGGACAGTTTTGGGCCAGCTACGGCGACCCCGGCGCGTGCAGACGTACGACGGGGAATTGGGCGCGGCAGTCGAGCGAGCCCAGGACGGCGACGAATCCGCCTTCACGATCCTCTATCGGATCGTGCAGCCCAGCCTGCTCGGCTACCTGCACGGGCTTGTCGGCGACGACGCGGAGGACGTGGCATCGGACGCCTGGCTGGAAATTGCCCGTGACCTCGAACGTTTCAAGGGAGACGGGGCCGGGTTCCGTGGCTGGACCGCGACCATCGCCCGGCACCGTGCGCTGGATCATCTGCGGCGCCAGCGTGTGCGGCCCCGGGCGGGCGGGACCGAACAGGACGTACTGGACATGCCCGGCCCGCACAGCACCTATGACCAGGCCCTGGAGTCCCTCTCCACCGAGCGGGCCCTGGACCTGGTCCGCGGGCTGCCGCGGGACCAGGCCGAGGCCGTGCTCCTGCGGGTCGTCGTCGGCCTGGACGGTCCCGCCGCCGGCCGCGTCCTCGGCAAGCGCCCAGGAGCAGTGCGCACTTCCGCCCATCGCGGCCTGAAACGCCTCGCGCGCCAGCTGGGCGTCGGCAGCGAAGCGGACACGGGTGTGACGGATGAGGCTTCCCGAACGCTGGTGCAGTCGAAACGAACAACGACAGCAGCCGAAATGAACATCGACGGCCGCGGTGGGTCGATGTACAGGCACCAGACGGACATGCCGAACGAATCAAACCTGTCGGACAAGAACGGAAGCGGACATGGGTGAACGGCTGAGCGGCGACGGAGTTCCGGGCCGCCAACATGTGCACCCTGGTGACGCCTCGTCCGACCCGTGGGACGAGCGGGACACCACCGGACTGGAAGCGACGCTGGACGTCGTCATCCGCGACAGAGATCTCGACCCCGAGGCCGAGCAGCGCGCCCTGGTCGCCTTCCGGACCACCCGCAACCCGGGCACGCACCGGGCGCGGACCCGGCGCCGGGACGACTGGCGACTGCCCGCGAAGCGGCGTGCCGGGCGACCCGTGAAAACGACGTTCGGCGTGGTATTCGCCAGCCTGGCCCTGGGTGGCGTCGCGGTCGCGGCCATCGGTTCCGCCGGCTCGTCCACGGACGGCGCCGGTACCGGCCGGGCGACCGAGCACCCGTCGGTCGCCCCGGACCGGCCGGGAAGTGCGGCCTCGTCGGCGCCGACCGGCACCGACCGGCCGACGGACGGTTCGTCGCCCGCCCAGAACACCGAAGCCCACTGTCGCGCCTACGAGCAGGTCAAGGACCGCGGCAAGGCGCTCGAAGCGACGGCCTGGCAGCAACTCGTCGCGGCCGCCGGCGGGAGTGACAAGGTCGCCGCGTACTGCTCCGAGCAACTGGCGCAGGCGACGTCCACGCCGAGCAAGTCGGTCGGCACGGGCAAACCCAGCCAGGCCGCAGGCGCCGGCAACGGCACGGCGGGCAACACCGGTTCCTCCGGCAACGGCCAGACAGGTGGAGCCAAGGGCAAAGAGAAGAAGCCAAAATAACGCCTCGTACGCGTCAACTCCACCCACCCCGAAACCCCCACCGACCTCGCCGGCCGGATCCTGTCCGTCCCCGTCGGGGCCGACCACCTGCTCGACGCACTCACCGCGCCGCACCCGCACCCGGCCCTACGGCTGGCTCAGGTGATGGCGAACTGCTGGAGAACGGTGGTCGGCTCCGTGCCGTCGCCGATCGCGTTCCGATCGCAGGAGCCCGCTGTCGCCGACGCGGTCAGTGTCGTACGAACTGGAATCGCGTGGACTGTATGACGTCCGGCCGTAGAGCGAGTCCGGTGACGGTGAGTTGTTGTCCGTAGATGTCGGTGAGCCTGATGGCGCCACCACACCCGCTGCCGTCGGGAGAGAGGAAGTAGTTGTAGTCGGTACGGGCCAGTTGGCGCCAACTGCCGCCGCTGCGGACCTCCAGCTGGGCCAGCGGGTTGCGGTGGCCGATCGCCTGGATGCCGCACCAGTAAGGGCTGGACCCGGTCTTGTAACGGATCGAGATCGTGCCCGATGTGTCGGGGCTCAGCAGGCTCCAGGTGATCGCGAGCCGGCCGGTCGAGACGGGGGCCAGTTCGGCGAAGGCCTGTTCGCTGAGGTCGAGTTGCCCGGGCGCACAGGGTAGCGGGCATTCGTTGGTGATCCGTACTGTGACGGAGGCGCCGTTCGCCGCGTGGACGCGTATGTACGCCCCGCACGCCGTGGACGTCTCGTAGTCGGTCGTGTTCATCGCCGCGATCATCATGTCGCTGCTCGGACCGTACGAGCAGGCGCCGTCCCCGACCCCGGCCTTGTAGACCGTGGCGACCCCCGGGTAGGTGACCTTGGGTCGGATCCGCCCGGCCGGCGAGGTCGTGACGGGAGCCTTCCGCGGGGAGGTCGATGCCGGCGTCGCCGACCTGGACGGGGAAGCCTTCGGCGGGGTCGGACCGGCGGACGGTGTCACGGAACTCGTGGAGGTCGTGGACGGGGACGCGGAGTGCCCAGGCGAGCCTGCCGGGAGAGTCTCCTGGGAGTTGGCGACGGCAGTGGCCGCAGCCGGCCCTGCGTCCTCCTTGCGGTCTGGCTGCATCGTCATGACCAGGCCGACGAGAAGTCCTGTGACGATCAGTCCCGTGGTGGCACCCACCATCAGTCGGCGTCTGCGCCTGCGCTGCCGCGCCGCCTGACGTGTTGTCTCCTGCATGTCCATCCGTTCGAAAGAGCGAGTCGGTGTTGCACTGCTCAGTGGTCACAGGCGGCGCAAAGGTTGCCGCCGACTTCTCGGCGGGCCGAGTACCGGCGCATGAGCAGCCGGACAGATGTGCCGGGGCACGGGACAGCACCATGGCTTACGGCGTCTGGCTCCGGAGGAGGATCCGCTCGCCGTCGACGCACTCCTGGTGACCGGTCGGCCGCTCGCATCCCGCGCTGTCACCGCCAAGGCCCCTTCCGCACCCATCCGCGGAATTCCGCCGTGCGCACCGGCCACGGTGACGCTCCCCGGCCGCATCGACCGCGGGTCGTCCTCCAAGTCCCGTCCTCCATATGCCCGGGGACCCGCTGTCGCTCTGGGCACCCATGGGCCGCATCTCCCGTACCCGCAGGATCAGCAGCGTTCGGGCCCGGAGTCGGCTGCGGGCAGAACCAGGCGGAAGGTGCAGCCGCGGCCGGGGGCCGTATCGAGTTCGAGGCGGCCACCGTGGCCCTCGGCGATGGTCGCGGCGATGGCCAGGCCGAGGCCGCTGCCGCCGTGGATGCAGGAGCGGGCGGGGTCGGCGCGGTAGAAGCGCTCGAAGACGAGCTCGGCGTCGACTGGTTCGAGGCCCGGCCCTTCGTCCGCCACCTCGACCACACTGATCGGCAGGCCCTCCGGCAGGGGTGGTGAAGCGGTGGTGCGTCCGGGCCGGTCCGTGCCGCCGGTTCCGCGACCCGCTTCGGTCATGCCGACACGAACATGGACCCGGGTGCCCGGCGGGGTGTGGGTGCGTGCGTTGGAAAGCAGGTTCTCCACGATCTGCTGCAGTCGGTGCGGGTCGCCGACGGTCTCCGCGACATCGAGTTCCGCCGCTCCGGTGGGATCGGCGGGGGTGTGCAGCGGGCCGAGGTCGACGGGATGGGACTCGCTGTGGACGGCGGCGGCGCTGACGGCGTCCGCCGCGAGGGACAGCAGGTCGACCCGCTCCCTGCGGTAGGAAGGTTCTTTGTCAGGGTCGCGAGCAACTGGAGATCGTCGACGAGCAGACTCATGCGTTCCGCGTTCTGCGCGATGAACCGGTTGGCCTCGTTTCGTTCGAGGGCCGAACGCGGTTCAGGGCGAAGGGCGAGTTGGGCGTAGCCCTGGATGGCGGTGAGCGGAGTGCGCAGCTCGTGCCCGGCGTCGGCAACGAACCGGCGAAGGCGGGCCTCCGAGGCCTCTCGGGCCAGCAGCGCCTTCTGCAGACGGTCCAGCATGGAGTCAGGACCCGGCCGAGTCGTCCGATCTCGGTATGCGCATCGGTGTCTGCCAGCCGCAGATCGAGCCGGCCCGCGGTGACGTCCTGAGCCGTCCGTTCCATTCTGGTCAGGGGCAGCAGCCCCAGACGAACCACCCACCGGCCCAGGGCGATCAGGGCGACGATCGTGACGGCGAGCAGTACGGCGTTCAACCACAGGAGCTTCGATGTGGCGCCGTCGACGGTGTCGAGCGGAAGGGCGACCACCGCGCTCATGCCGTGCGGACCGGGGTTCAGCAACACCCGCCACCGGCCGTCACCACTGACGGCGGACACAGTTCCGGGGTGCCCGCCCTGCAGCCCGAGGCCCTCCGCTTGACCGGCCAACCGAGGTCCTGGCTTGGTCTCGGAGCCCAGGGAGTTGTTCAGACGGCTCCCGGAGGAGTCGTAGAAGTAGATGTGGAAGTCCGAGGGAAGCACATCCTGTTGTCCTCCCGGATCCGGGAGCCTGCCTTGGAGCGCGTCGTAGTAGACGAGGGCCGGTGGATGGAACTCGACGAGCTGCTCGTCGACGCGGTCCAGCAGCCAGGAGTGAAGCGGCGGGTTCGGTGAGGTGGGGGGTGGGAGTCATGGCTTCCTCAGGCATGAGGGGACGGCAGACTGCGGCTCAGGACCCTGGCCCGGGGCCGCGGCCTCACTGTTGCCGTGACGCCTGTGGGGGTCGGGAGAGAACTGCGAGAACTGACGGGGAGTCAGATCAATGACCGAAAGCGCTCCCGAGATCCGCCTGGAGAGCGACCGCACCAGGGTGTTCCACAGCCCGGTCGCGGTGGCGAAGTCGAAGAGCAGCTCCGAGGCGTTCACCTTCCGCGTCATGCGCCGTCGACGAGGCGGTTCATCGCCGGGCAGCGCAGCCACGCTGCATCCCGCGCCGTGGCTCAGGGCCGTTTCAGCCGTCACTCCATGGGCCTGGCGCCCCGTCAACAGTGGGAGACGTCCTCAGGCCGGTGGCGCTCACCCGTCTCGCCCCCGGCCTGTTCCCGCCGACCGTCACCCGACGCGATCGACGCTCCGACGTCCGGGTGCGGCGGCAGCACGCAGCGCTTCCGCTGACAGACGCGCGGCGGAGGCGCGGTCTCATCCTCGCCCCGCCGGATGTTCGCCGGCGCGAGGACGAGTCCGTCACCGGCCGCCTCGACGGCGCAGGGCGAGAGCTCCAGGGGCCAGGGGCGGATCGGCGCCGGTACGGTCCGCTGCGTCCGTGCCTCGACCGTGCGGGCGGATGCGGACGGCGCCGGAGCACACCTCGACATGCACACTGGGCAAGGTGCGGACGCAGGCAGGACCATCAGCACGACGAGGTTCCGGGCCAGACCGGGCAGGCCGGCCACGCGCGCCTCGGACGGCTGGAGCGCGTCCGCCGACACCGGCCCTCGATCAAGATCCGGACCATTCTCGGGCCGACAAGCCGCTCCCCGCTTCGATTGAGGCTGTTTCCGCTGATCAACGACCTGGCAACCGCGTACCACCAGCAGCCGAAGAACCTGCCGTTTCCACGCCTGGAACGCCTCGACAGGCGCGCGACTGACGCCGGCCGGGCCCTCGGCCGCATCGTCGGCCTCCGGGCCCGGTACATACCCCCCAGACAGCGGCCCGAGTCCCCAGAAACCCGGCCATGTCGTCGACAGCCCCGCGGTCATCCTCCCCAGGCCCAACGGCGGCATCCTCGCGAAGCCTCCGAGCAAAGGCACCGACGAGCGGCATGCTCAACCCCGAAGACCGGCAACGACCCATACGAAAAGGGCCCCCGCAGACTCTCGCCTGCGAAGACCCTTCGCACGGTCGGGACGACAGGATTTGAACCTGCGA
>Ga0307509_10003561_pt1 | contig 23439 bp, 28 predicted proteins | sample 10_EM_MG_FD_202245 | JGI IMG/M metagenome (GOLD analysis project Ga0307509, IMG submission 202245) | Populus trichocarpa ectomycorrhiza microbial communities from riparian zone in the Pacific Northwest, United States - 10_EM | ecosystem: Host-associated > Plants > Roots > Unclassified | place... | reverse complement strand
TGGAGAGCTGAGGAGAGAGCCGCACGAAAGGGCAAGAGAGGGGGGACGTCCGCCGGATATGGGAGGAGACGGGCTGGGATCAGAGGGTGGAGGAGGAAGGGCTGAACGTGTTGAGAGTGATGAGGGCGCAGGAAGTAATGACGGGAAAACGTCCGCCGAACACGCGAGAGGACTGAGGGAATCCAGGAGTGTGGGAGAAGCGGAGGTGATGTTGGTGGGGTTCCGGATGAGAAATGGATTCAGGGAGAGGTTAGTGACGAGGTTAAAGGAGAGAGGGTATCATGGAAAGAAAGCTGGCGGGCGGGGGTATCGGGGGGGGAGGCCGGGAGGAGAGATGTCGCGGCCGCAAGAGGTCCGCAAAAGGGCAGTATGGGAACGGGTGCATTGGGAGCGAAGGTATGAAGAGGCTGGGCGCTGGGGGTAGAGAATCAGCGGGGTGGCTGCGCCAGGGGGGGTCAAATGCGTCAGGACGCAAAAAGGGCCGCGTCCAATGCGTCCGGATGGTGACTTGCGCGTCCGGACGCATTGGACTCGGCCGTTTCACTTCCGGACGGAATAAGCCCGGGTGGACGCACCCAGAACAGGAGTTTACGTTATAAGCGCCTGGAATGTCCGGCGCACAGGGTGAGCGGGGAGAGACAGAATGCAAGGTACTTTTTTTTGCTGATGTACTTTTGGTATGTAGGCATTTGGACGGCATATTCATATATAGTCTATCATGACAAAGAGATTGAAGACTGTCTACTGGTGGAATGGGACACCCGCAGATGAAATAGCAGTTCAGATGATTCTCACAGTTGAGCTGGGCAAGTTTTCAGGGTCAAGCAGTGTTCGCACTTTGTTCTGAAGAACAGAATTCTTCAGAAGATACTTCTTAACTAAAGATGTCGAAGTAGCATGAACAGTAGTATAAATAGTAGGACTCTCCACTGGTGGTTGGAGAACAATCAAGCAACAGAGAAGAGACCGTAACAATATAACAAGTTAAGCGAGTTATATTTTAACTCTTTGATATTTGACTATACTTTATTACTTTACCTTTACCAAACAATTACCTACGAGCCTTTCTGCGTCATAATCCGTTGTCGTGAAAATCCTCGGCCTAGTTAGCTCGGAATCCAACCCTGTTAGGTACCCCGTAATACTACATTGTTATTCTTCTATTACCAAGGCTTATAACCTACCTCAGGCTATCAGACCTGCTTGCCTGTCTGATTTTATACTATCTTTTTTCATCCTGAACGACCATATGGAGACTGCCATTGTCACATCTTAACTAACTAAAGAATCTTTGGAAGATTGGGAACTAGAATTAGAAGGAGGAGTCACATTACCATGCTCCACTACTTCACCCCCACCAACCCTCCCATTTCTATGGTTAATCCCGGAGACCATGGTTTCTTATTCTCCCCCTATTGATGACTAAGATCAAATCTCTAAAAGCTACCTGGACTTGATCCATTCTCACCAACCAAACTGGTGGTACACACAATACAGATCTTTTCGTTACCTTTTTCCTTCCAAGAGAGGAAGAACAAAAACCTATTCTTATGAGATTTGTTAAATCGGACATCTGATACCTTTGTATAAAATGACGGAATACTAACAACATTCCTCTTATCTCTTCGAAACCTCTGCCATTGACTAATCAATTGGAGATGATAGTAGCTCAACACCTCATTCTTCATTGTTCGCCCCAGAATCTGGACTGATAACGATTTCCTCTGCCCCAGGCTCGTTAGCAATGAGCCAATCCACAAAGCGCACCTTTCAGTATTGGAAAATCCACATGTGCAAATTCCAGACAACACTTGAGGAACCCCACAAATCCTACTGAACTCTTTAAAAGACAAATTGCTCCAGCATTTGAGTTTACTTTGTCCACCATACATGAAACCCACGATGAAAATCAAGTAGCTTCGGTAGCCTTATCAGACGATGCCAGGATTCAGTATGTCAACTTACAATTGCTACAAACCTGATTAGCAAAGGGCGAATCAATTGTTGATAGAGAATTAAGTAATGCCAAGCAGGCATAAGTGACATTGGAAGGGGCAACTCGAGTCCAACGAGATCGTCTAACAGCAGAGATAGCTGGAGAATTTAGACCACAAGAAGTGCAATAGAACCAGGAAGCGGAGATGGCATAAACCGCGACAATATTCTGGAACGGGAAGTTATTGTTCACAAAAATGAGTGCAAAATACAGGATACTAGAAGCCCCTCGACCGAACGGTCAAGCGTGTACTCATGGCTGAAAGTGTAATGTCTGATGTAGGAATAGTTAGACGTTGGTATAGCTGTCCAATATCGCTTATTAGGTGATATATTAGAGGTTGAGGAAATAATATTGTATAGGTAGTAATTAAACCAGCTGATTGGGTCACATTTAAAAAGCTTAAACTGTAAAGTGACTTTGAATTATTAAAATAAATTAACATGAGTAGAGACAAGACAGGTAATAAGAAAACAGAAGCACAGCAGACGAGGAAAGACTTGGTTGAATTCACAAAGTGTATTCAGCCAGAGATTGAATATAAAAGACTAAATATCAGAGAGAGGTGGTAGAAGACACATACCTGAATACGAGGAACCTGCCAGGTGTAACTGTAACCACAGGGTAGCAATCTAGCTAAGTAGTATTAATATACACAGGCAACTTGGGAAGGACCAACAGATATGACTTACAGGTAGGAAAGGAAAGCCAAGCCAATAAAGAGGCTATAAAGAGAAAAGAAGTTCAAACCAGAAGATGTTAGGTGGTAGCTTTGGCGTGCGGTATTCCGACAGCTAGGACCTTAATCGTGATTATATCGGAGAACTCGTTAAGAAGACACGAGTAATGTAGGCTAGATATAATAATTCACTTCGGCATAGATCGTCGAAGTATTGGTAACGATAAAAGTGTAGATAACCTATTATATTGATAAGATCTCTTCTCCATGCTTGTTGTTTCTAAATAGCAGCGAAGATGCTTCGATATTTATATTCCGCGTCTGAGCAATCGCGGTATACATGCTAACTCTATACTAACTAAGTACCTTGCCCGCAACTCTGTGAACTTCACCTGAGTGCGAACACTTGTAGACCCTGAAAACTCTCTACCACACCATTTTGCTCCCATGGTCAACTTATCGGTCTGGGCGTATGTTATCCCTGATGGTGTGGAGATCACGTCAGGTGTCAGCTCATCCGTTTATCCGTTGACAATGATGGTTACGAATTATCTTGCCCCCGTGCTCACCGAGGGTAGTCTAACTTGCTGGACCGAGGATGGCCATTCTTCGTTGGTTGGTTCCGTCGAGAATTCGACACGCGACTGCATGTCGTATTCTGGTCTTACGGCATTACACGACTTGTCCTCGGGATCGTACCTATGGGCTTCTTCCCTCGGACTCCATATTTTACCAACTTGTCCTTTGTGGATGCACCCGATCCACTTACTGGGCATAGTTACCTCCTTCATACTCTACACGACTTAGTAGGTATGAGGGTACTAACTTTCGTGCCAAACGTCCCGTTACTTTCAACCCACTCTTCCGACTGTCTGTCTTCAAGTGTCTGTAACCTTATGCGCCGTCGTCCGATTTACCTGCTTCCACTTGCATAAGGTGTCCGGAGGTCTCCCCTCATATATCCTGCGAACAGGATCCGGTCGGACGGACGGCCGCGACGTATACGGTGTTATAGGATGTGTTCCGTTGATAGTGGTGTTTGGTGTTGGGACGCGACTACCCAGGCGGCCAGTGATGACGCGCCGTCCCAACGCCGGGGCTCGAGGGGGGTGTTATATCTTTCCTTCGAAGTTCGTATGCGCCAAGGTAGGGTAACCTTGCCCTGTAAATCCTTGCGGGGAGTCCGTGCGCCTAACAGAAGAGTTCTGTGTAGAAGACTAATTACAGAATGAAATTAGTATTAAGATTATCATATGACAGAGGAGGATAGCGAATAAGGAAGACTTACCAGAGAGAAATCATAGAAGCACTTCAGGATATACTACGTTATCCGTCTCGATCTGGGATTGCTCCAAGGGCAAGAGTATTAGTCCTTCCAGGAATGTGACTCATGACAGAGCCATATATAGTTGCCCATAACTAAAGGCAGGGATGCGTAAATTGACACCAACCTGATCAACGGACTGCCCCTGAGATTTATTAACTGTCATGGCAAAGCAAAGATGGACAGGAAACTGAGTATGCTCTAGGATATAAGGCAGATCCTGATCCGAACTGGTAAGCTTGATCTGTGGGAGAAGACGGATAATGCAATCAAAGCATCCAGCCAGAATAGCTACCTGTAGACCGGTCCGCCAGATTTCCAGTGCCCTCATCCTCGTACCATTGCATAAGCCCTGTATGGGACTCAGACTATGGATCCAAATTAGAGGGCCACAAATCTTGAGTGGCAGGAAGGATGATGGGATAGATCCAAGAGAGATACTCTACAAATGCTCCACCGCAAAGGGCTCTGCAGCTGCATCATCTTCAGGTACATTGACATAATTGATAGCTTCAAACACGTGCTCCTTGCCAGGCATGCTTCCCAGCAGTCCATGATTGAAATGGTTCCCAGTGTTATTGCCAAAGGCAAGAATAGTTCTAGCTGCGAGAGAGCTGTGTATTGTGACTGTCTTCTTCAATAATGAATGTAGATACAGACAATTACATAGTTGATCAACTGAAGACACCCGAGAAATATTGGCAGGTAGTTGAAGCTTACCATGCAGGAGAGTATTAGTAACCATGGTGGTAGAGTTAGTACCTGTTCAGAAGTGTTAGATATTATAGCCTGCTATTCAGTCAGAAGGAGCAAACCTTGACTAAGCTGTCTTCCAGATTCCTCAGGTTCATCAGGTAGAGGTTGGCCTTCTGTTTTTCTGTTCTATCTTTGTTGTGTGGTTTGCCTCCCCTAAAACATATATTCACGCTATTAGAATCCTATATAATTATAAATAGGAAAATCACTGAGTGATTAGAACAACTAACCAGACATGTATGACAAGTACGGTATAAGCCTCATCTGCGATTGTGATCGCAGTTGGCATCCTCCAGAGTCGGCCGCCAGCTTCCGCATCATCGCATCCAGCTATAATCTTATTTGAAGTTTTTCCTTATTGTTGAAGTTTGAAAATTGTAGTTGTTGTTGTAGGAAAAGCAGTATGTGAGGGGAAAGAATGATGTGGAAAGAAATGATAGTAGAGAGTGATATATAGAGGAGGGAATGTGCATTGCAAAGCCAATTTCTTGGAATTATTACCCAATACATATAGGAGCATTCCGGAATATGTCACTGTGATCACAAATACGCTTACTGTACTTTATATAACACTTGTGCCAATATTTTGATTATGTAACCAGCACATTTTTGGACAATATTTTGGTTGCGGTCATTTTGATGACAAATCTTCTTATTTTTTGAAGGAACTGCCTGGTACATATTAGACTAGGTGCCCCTCGACTGACCGGTCAAGCGCATAGTTTCGATATCTCATATTGGATAGTACTTCAAAGCTTGAACTTAATTACAATTATTTGAAAAAATACCCAGATTAGGAATCGGCTCCCATGGTCGCCTTGTTTCCATGGGACTACAGAGGAGACAATTACAACAGGCAGGATGGTATGAACAGGGAGCTATGAGTGGGTATAGGCAGATAAATGCCAATGACAGCAAGTAATGTGTTTACAAGGCTGCAGAACATGCTTTTGCTATCTGCGGTGAGATAAACCACCTACTCTATGTCTGTTCAATTAAACTGGAAGCTCCAAGGCATCAAGAATGCGACAATGCCGACATCTCCTGATAATCCGAGTAGGCTTCGTTACGGGGCCCTGTTTCCGAGGAGCGGGGACAAAACAACATAGGTTATTCTGATTAACTGGCCGAAAGAATCATCCAAATCGGACCAGAACTGACAGAGATAGAGCTCTTTGAAGTTAGACAACTTCAAAGAACCCTATCTCACTCAGTTTTGGTCCGATTTGGACTATTGCTTTTTTAATCTGCAGTTAATAACCTGCTCTTGGCACCCTGTTTGTCAGAAACGGGGCCCCGTAACGAACGCTAAATCCGAGCTTATTATATCACCTGCGTAGGGTGTGACTGCCATTGTCTTGCCTACCAGTGCTCAAGTAATTGCTTGAACCGAGTATTGTGACAACTGCCTGGTGCCCACTCACCACAGTTGTTTTTGCCATCCACCTTTGAAGTGTTAGGGTAGACAGTGAGCTCCGCAATATTTCAAGCTCTCCCTCCCTCCTATTCCTCAAAGGTCGCACCATAATCTATTTGTTTTCTAAGGGTGATAACACCATGTCTCAGAAATATTTTTACCACCCTGTTCTGAGCCTGTTGAGTATCACTACAAACCAGCATTTAGATGATCTTGTCCAATTTGTTAGTCCTAATATCATCCTGTCCAAGTAGTATCTCCATTACTCTCTGAGGCCCATTTGAAGCAGCTCACCCGACCGTAGTTCCACCCATGCAGTTTGTGTACTCTATATTATAACATTCTACCCTGACGAAACCCACAAGTATTTCAAATATCCCGCGAGCAGCTGGACAATAAAGACGGCTAAATATTATCAGCCTATGGTAATTAGTAGCTGACGAAGGCGGCCTCCCCTCTTCCAAGAGGATTTGAGTGCATATGTGATTATCCCAGTCATCATATAACTTCAGAGCAAGTAATTGTATGGATTCTGAAAGGTACCTTTTTGGCTGTCTTCTCCAGTATAATGAAGAATATTTCAGGAAGTGTCTGTCTCAGAGATCAGGATAGGTATTGGTCACAAGAGCGGCAAGCTGTTTTGAATACATATAAGGTAGGCTGATTACCCCTGTTGTCGAGTCAGCACGACCGGAAACCTTGGAATAGGTACAATGGTATTTTTGATGCATAAAGGGAATTTGCAGGACAGCCGAAGCCTTGTGGTATAAGGCAACGATTTCTTGGCAACCGGCAAGCCTGTGTAATGTTCCAATTGCTCAAACATTGTTATTATTGAGATATGAGGATGCTGATAGCGCGTGACACCACTTACCCAAATGTAAGAATCATCTTATGTACCAGATCCACACTGAAGCTGCCATGCCGAGTCTCCCCTTGTCACTGCAGTGCCTGTTTCTCCGACCTAATCTTACACTATAGATGTCTTTCAATGCCACACAATCGAACCGTCTGTTCAACTATTGTCACATGCAGCAGATTGTGGTTTCTTGCTAGATTGCATCAAGATTGCGCAAGATAACCACTAATCTATACATGTATTCATTAGTGCATCATTGGGGTTAGCTCCCTTACCACACACACTCCCACATACAAATATGTTTGTATGATTTTATAGAGCAAACCCCAAAATCTGATGCGTTCATGAACACCTCCAGGATAAGCACATTTGCCACAGAATCTATTGTAGCTATAATTAGAGTTTTTAATCGGTACTTGCTTATTTTTGCAATTATTGCCTGCTTGGTCTCCTGGATCAAATGTTGAATAAATTTCATGTATCGGAGGAACCGTGTTCTGATGCACAGTAGGTCACCATTGCATATCTCGTTAGCATATTTCCACTTAAATGACGTCTTCTTAGAACCTGAGCTGCTAGTAAGTGCAGAGGCTCACGCTGTATATTTGCAAAATTGAAACAGAGGCAGCTAAATAGGAAAGTGGGTAACTGTGAAAGAGATTGATATTTACAATTTCCTAAGTAGTGACTTTGGTGTGTCTATATTGATTGCAATAGTTGTTAACATCAATGTCTTTAATATAGTTACCATTTACGATATAAATGTGACTCTTGAATATTGTTTTGCTAGGTTAGGCAGATATGTTTTTCCTACTGTCTATTAAAATTAGCAAATGTAAACCTTAACTATTGAAGGAATCTTTTCACCAAAAGAACCACCAAAATCAAAACATACATGAGCTGCCCAATGGCCTCAATGAAATTAGACAAGGTTCAGGTCGTTCTGAGTATATAATAGGCTTTAGTGTCATAGCTACGAGGTTAGATGTAGACATTTGTGATGGTTTGACACTGTGTTCACAAGAGGGCAGTGGATCCGTCTGGTGGGTAGGACCCGGGCAAACTATAAATTGTAGTCTGTCTACTCCTGAAATCAATTTTGTAGTGGGAATATCGCCGTAAGCCAGAACAGACTGCCCGCCCTACAACATGTTTTCCTAGTGTCTCAAAGTGTGAGGCCAGGTAGATCCCCACAATATTCTACTATTCTTGTCAGGGGATCTGGAGCCTAGTACAGTCCCCCATAATCCTTCTATTATAATAGTACAATAGTGTCACACCAGGTGAGGCCCGTAGTTCTTATTCGAACCTGGACACTTAAAATGTCGCAGGAAGACACGGAGTAAACATTTTCATCCTGGCTGATCCTGTTTTCTTGACAGGTTCCCCCTCGTACCCCTAGTGCCCCCTGACAGTTATGAATAGTGGTTTCACACTATGGCTCAAGGAGAATCTGCTTGGAGACAGGGAATCCTGAATCGCTAGTGAGGAAGGAAGGATGATTTACCAACTGAGCAGGGGACCACATTGAATCAAGTGCAGGTCGTAGACTTAGGTATTCGTATACAGGATGCATGAATAGATCTTTGATTTACAAGCATAGTTTGTGCTACAAATATTTAAGATCCTGGTGATAGATGGGGACAGATGCCAGGAAGTACAGTTCTGCAGGTCATGACAAGGGTGGTGGGTGCTTTAAAATCTCCTACTGCAATGATGTCAAGAACTTTGGCTATTTGATCCCTGATTTGCAGGATTTCGATAATAGACTATTGAGTAACTTTGTTGTGGTACAAAGTTGAGGTAATTGTTGTATGATGAAAAAATAGTGAATGGTAGGAGAATTGATTGTAGGCTAGTTTATAGACAATCGGACAAGAAGAAAAGAGGCAGATAATTATGTAGAGAAGTGTGTGAGGGGAGGTATGTAAACGGGAAAGGGGGGGCATTGCTGTGCTACGCACTACGTGAGGAAAATCTACTTCATGATCAGAAATACACAGACTGTACTTACCATCACACTTGTGCCAATATTTTGAACATGTGACCAGCACATTTTTGGATGAAATTTTGATTGCGGTCATTTTGATGACAAATCTGCGCAGATTTTGAAGGAACTGTGCAGTATGGTGCCAATCGTCTAAAGCGTGTACCACTGGTGTTGCAAAATGTAATGCTTTATGTAGTCAGGATTAGGATCCCTAATAGTGTAAAAATGATTGCTCAAGGCCTGCTGTTCAAGTCTCGAGATCAGTTTATTATTTTTGTACATTTTGTAAAATTTCTTCAAGTAATATTACAATAATAATTAAACAATTGAGCACCCATAGGTAGCTTTAACTATTACCATAACCCCAATCCTCCCCTGAGTGATAGACTGAATATACCTATATGAGTTGAAGGTGTATGTAAATCTTCCAAGTAGAAACTACCACTGGCAGTCATATTGTCATGTAACTGGTTAGACTGCAATGTACTTTAATTGAATAATATAAAAGGTATAATAGACTCTTCTTGCAATTAAAATCGAACTGTAATTAAATACTTTCATGGAAATATTCAATGTAAAAACAATACCATAATAAGTAAACTTTGTTCAAGACTTGAACAACTGACCTCGAGAACCTCCAGAAATGATTTTTGCCTTATTAAATAATCTAGCCCTAATTACATAAAGCATTACATTTTGCAGCACCACTGGTACACGCTTTAGACGATTCGCACCATACATATATGATTACCTGGCAACGAATCCTCCAAGATCATCAGGAAAGAGCTGATCATCTACTAATGGAAGAAAAGGACCATGCCGCCGTACGGCAAGGAAAGGAGTGGCAGGAAGCCAAAGAGCTTTTCGCCAAGCAAGCATTCAAATTCCCAGCGTTAATTCAAAATTTAACAAATAGAATCGAACATGCTGAAAAACCTCACAGTAGGATTCTGCCAAGCAATGGTGGTGATGGCGACCCGAACCTTCTAACCCTGGGCAACGAAATCCTTGCATACCACCTGATGGTATCAATCCCAACAAGCAGTCAGCATCAACTCACTGACAAAACAAAGGAAAAGCAGTTGATTGAGAAGGAAACAACCAACCACCACCTACACCAGGAAATACTGGTGGAGATCCCAAAACAGACAAGGATGACGATAATGATGATGACAAAAATGACAGTGGTGGCAGGGGCAGGAGATGCGGTCGTCTAGACTGCAATGCTCGAAGACCATCCGTTTTACAAGCTATTTCTCCCCATACTAGGAAGATGCTTGAATTCATGCCCGGTCTCAGTACTTCTCAGCGACCAACGAAGAATACTGCAGAACCTCCCTATTGCTTTCAAGGAGAAGATAACCTAGACGTTAGAAACTGGTTAACTGCATGTGAAGATTACTTCAATCACAACCCTACCCAATGGGAGAACCACTCACATCACATTGTATTTGCCCTAGAAAAGACTAAGGGAAATACGGTAGTACCTGTTTCGGAGAAATATCACAAGTCCTGGGGGGTTTAGGAGGTTACACCCGTGACCCAAGCTATTCCACTTGGCAAAGTTTTTGGCAGGAGATTATGAAAAGGTACATTTGTATCGAAGAGGAGCCACGAGCCCAAGAGGAAATAGATAAAATTATCTACAAGGGCAGAATCGATACATACCTTTTAGTTTGCGAAAATCTCTCAACATTAAGGCTGGTCTCACAGGAATAGCATTAAAGGTTAAGGTTGAAAGCAAACTTCTGCAGGATATCATCCATTGATCATCGTATTTTAAGTTTGACAGTGACGATCACGTGAGAGAAACCTTGCGGGAAGTTGGATGACAGGAAGAAGAACTTCTCGAACGTGGAAAATTATCGAATTCCATATCAATCCCGCACAACCTGGCTCTAAAGCGCAAGCAGGAAGGGTCTGAACAAGGATTCAACACAAACTTTGAGAAAAACAATGATAAACCACGAAAGGATAATACGTCTTGGTGGCTATCTTCATGAACAACAAGTACGAAATGAACCGGAAATAATTCCAAGGCTGAGCATATGACGATAAAAAAGCTCTTGAAGGAATTGCTGAAGATGTGGTTGAAAAATGAAAGAGGGAAAAACAATGCACCCATTGCACCCACGGGAACCATACCTGGAGAAAATGTCAAAGCCTGATCGTAGTAGCAACTACCTGTGCCTATAAGGATAGGGGAAACCATAAACCTTATCAAAAGCCACACACTTCAATGCTGGCTATTCACAATCCTTTACCATGGCGTTCAGAGCAAGTCCCTAAGGTTAACCGATTATATTGATAAATGTTTACACAAGTCTGGGAATTAACCGACACATACATGTCATAGGTATACATGTCGAACATCATTTGAAGTATTTCCTTTCCTAAGGCTATAAGGCCTTATACTGCCTCACTTAGTGGCCAAACTTGTGAGTATGCCACTGTGTTTTTAAGAATGACAGGAACATGGCCAAGTCATGTCTTAGATTCGAGAAGCAAGCCCGTACCACTTATTATTAAGGTAAGCAGGAAGTGAATATGAAAGAAATTTTGGTTACACGTGAGTTACACCTTGGCATGTTTCGGAAATTCGTGCCAAAGTCTTGGCACTAGTAAAAGATTTCTCGCTGCAGAGCCTGGATAATCAAACCGAACTGCAGGGACTGCTACTATGTATAGAATTAAGGAACTGATATACTTTTTTGTCCTCCTGAAGGAGGACGGAGGTTGCCTTCCTTGGAAGGACTTGGGGTGCCACCTGAAGGTGGACCTTTGGTTTCAACACTAAGAGGGACTTTAACGTCATTTATCACGTAACCGCTGGGTACCGGGATCCAGCTCGGTGCCACAAGCATACCCCGCCTTCTTGTGAACTCATTGTCAACAATGCAAATTCACGACAAAATACCGTGCGAAACTTCACATTATGGCCCAGATTAAGCAGGGACAAAAGGATGTGAAGGAGGCGAATATTCAAGGGGCCATTAAGCATTACCGCCAGAGTGATATGCTATCAATTCGCAACTCAGCTGAGAAATATGGGCTCGCCTACTCAATACTCTGTGGAAGGTTGGTAGGAGGTAAATCGTAGGGTGGTGGGCATCGTAGAATGCAAGTACTCACAGAGTATGAGGAAAATTCTATTGTGAGATGGTGTGAAGGCCTTGATGAATGGGGTCATCCTGCTCGATTACCCATAGTCAGGAATATGGCACAGGCTATCCTGGCTCAAAGGGTAAATGGGCGCGGTTTGGGTAAGCATTGGGTATGTTGATTCCTGAACCATCATCCCAGATTAGCTCCCAAGCTCAGTACCCGACTCGATCGCCAGCGTGCTCTTGCCCATGATTCTTTAATCTTAAACGATTTTTATCAAAAGGTATACCAAGAAACTTAAACAGATTTGGACTTTGTATTAACACTTACTGTAGCTTCGAAATTTAGTCAAATTTCACCACATATTACCTGGTAATACCTATAATATGGATGAGAAGGGTTTTCTCATGGGGGTTGCCTTACGGTGAAAGATGATTTGGGGAAAAGACCGACGTGGGCCAAAGTTGACCCAGGATGGCTCTCTAGAGTGGGGGACGGTAATTGAGACTATCTCAGGCGATGGTGAGGTACTCCGGCCCATGATAATTAATAAGGGACAAGCCCACTATATGGGCTGGTATGCAAAACTAAACAAAAAGGATACGGCTACGTTTGGGGTTTCTGGGAAGGGGTGGAGTAATGAGAAACTACAACTACAGTGGTTGCAAGAAGTGTTTGTTTTTGAAACACGTGAGAAGTAAGTTGCGAGCTATTATCTACTAAATTTCACTGTCAGAGTTTGCTTCTAACTTCATGATATAGAGCTGGGAGTGAGTATCAGTTATTGATACTTGATGGCCATACCTCCCATTTCACCTGGGAGTTCTTTGACTTGTGTCTAAATAACGAAATTGTGCCCTTCTGCCTCCCTGCACACTCCACACATTTGCTGCAGCCCTTTGATGTAGGTCTATTCGGCCCACTACAGCGCAACTACGGCAATGGTTTGGACGAATTCATCCGTAAAGGGAACATGGAGGTAAATAAAGGAGAATTTCTACCGTATGTTTACACCTGCCCTCATTTTGCATATTGACTACGTGTATTGAATTAGGCCAGCCGAACCCTTTCTTTATCAAGTACTGTAATCTAAATAAGAGACTTTCAAGTTGTTTACTTGGATGAATTGTGACTACTATGCTGATTGTTGCTTGCTTCTTCATATAGCAGTGAGTACTCAGTGGCTGATTGGAAAAGTATATAGTGTTCGGTAAGGGTGGGGCTGGGGCAACTATGAACTTTGCCTTGTTTTTTGTTAGTGTTCAAATGGCTGATACTAAAAATCAAATTCTGATTAAGATCTTAATACCTGCCCAGCGGTTGACCTTTACAGAAACTAATATTCGAGGTGCATGGGAAGCAGTTGGTATAATACCATTCACTCCTCATCGCGTTCTGGCTGGTGAGTGAAAAAAGCGGCAGAAGCTTTCAGATGCTGTGATTCAAAGCCCCTCCCAGGCCCTCCAAAGACCACAAGCAGTCAGCTGAGCAACAAGGACAGCCTTCTCTGTCGTAACTCGCAATACTCCGGATTCTCAAAAGGTTCAGTCAATCTTGACCAATCTTTCGGATGGCCTTCAGCAAACTATTTCCCACAAGGTGTTAGAAGAGGAGTCCCATCGGCAGTACCGGCAGCTTGTGGGCAAAGAAAAAATAGCAAAGACATCGGACCAGCGAAAGCTTACTGCAGCTATAGTAGTCATCTCAGAGACCGTACTACAGCCTCGTGAGCAGAGAGAGCAAATTGATGGGGAAAAGGCAGCCTGGAAAGCAAAAAAGCCTTTACAGGCTTCAGACACGATTCTCCCTCTTCGAGTCAAAGCTACAGTTGGATCTAAGTCAACCAAGACGGCATCCATACCACTACCCATCATTCCTACTGGCATTCTGGATCAGATAGAGGCAGTTTGGGAGGATTTGGAAGATTTGGAGCTTGGGGGTAATACCAGGAGCGATAGCGGCAGGGAGTATGGGGGTCCTCAGCTGGGAAGAGCCCGGTTGAGTTGAAAAGACATGAAACAAGTATCCGATATACTTCAACCGGACAAGGATGTTGGTTTCCAAGCTGGAGACTCGGAGGTCATGCCTACAGGGCTAGGGAGGATGGAATCTGTAGATAATGGGGGCGGGGTCTGAGATCCCAAAAGATGATCAGACTAATTGCGCCATAAGGGCCGAGCGGGATCTGGATCTGGAGCGGTTTCATGATAAATGACGTTATCATCTGCCAGGAGCAGGTGGAGCCATTGATGACGCCAGTACATATTATGTTTGTTCTTGCCTGTGATAGGAGTTGAACGCATGACCTTACGGTTAATACTGGATGACCCAATTCCAGAAAGCCATGAGACCAGAGGGGACGGTAAGGAATTATGATGAGATTATCACGCCTTATACCTCATCCCCAAGCAAAAAATGGGTTTAGTCATCCACACTTGTTGCTATACAAACAGATATCGCTATAACAACCATGTTACACAAAGGATAAGTTTTCTTTTTACTTCTGCATTGTTTGGCGTTGGTATTTGGCTTGTTTAGGCTTTATAATTTGGGGAACCTCTCAGCAGGGGGTAAAGCCCGGTCGTAGTGGGTTGCACCAAAGTATAAGATATTTTTAAATTTTTATTGTGAGAGTTTGTCTGAGGCGACCTTTGAAGTCGAAACAAGGCTAGGGTTGTCACCAACAGCCGCAACCTTACTATACCTAGCATGTCTAAACGAGGCAAGCAACAATTACACCGTAAGCGAATGCATCGACAGGCAAATCCTCATATACGAGAACCCGAATGATATAACTGTCCAGCAGGACATGCGCATATTTATATCCTCGGCAAACGCTATCGAATTCCAGCTTTGTTAGACTCTAGATCAAATATTTTTCTCATCAACAAGCAACTGGTTAATAACCTACACATCCCGTACCACTCGAGTACTGAGGTAGTCCAAATTCATGGCTGCACTGGGGAAACTATTTCGTCTTGCCCAACCAATTTCGGGAAACCGCTTTTCCTTGAAATAGGACACAATCAACAGCTTGCTGTTGTTTCCTGCGAAATAGCTCCAGCAGGAAAATATAGTATGATAATACCATTTGGATGGTGGCATCAGGAACACCCTATCACAGATATCACAAACCCATAAAACTAGTCCTTTGACCATGACAAATGCCGACCACATCTACTTCGCAAAGAAAAAAGGATTTGGGTAGAATGGGATGAACATGTGCTAAATGACCCAAATGCTGTGGTTATTAGTAGAATAGAAACCTTTGATGACGAAAAGATTACAATTATTAACCGACTACCCGACAGGTGCCACGAGTACCTTGACCTATTCCGTCCCTCTACAGCAGAGAAATTAGCTTCGCGCCCTACTTTTGAGCCTGCGATCGGCCTCAAACAAGATACCTAGCTGACATGGGGTTCAATGTACCACTTATCGCAAAAGCAACTTGGGACGCTATGCAAATACCTCGATGATATGCTCAAATAAGGAAAGATTTCCCCGCGCAAATCACCACCATGCGCACCCATCCTTTTCGTTGCGAAACCTCATGATCGCCTAAGACTTGGCTTCAACTATCCTGGACACAACAAACTTATGATTCACAACAAATATCCAATACCCTTGATGACCGAATTGAGAGATCAAGTCCGTGATACCCAAATCTTTAAGAAGTTAGACCTGAAAGACTGTTTGTATCTGATAAGAATTTGTAAAGGGAATGAATGGAAAACAGCTTTTCGAACACTTTACCGGCATTATCAACACTGAGTTATTCCTTTTGGTCTGGTTAATGGACCAACTACCGTTCAAACAATGATGAACCAGATCCTTCCCGAATTTCTTGACCAAGGACTTGTGGTATCCATTGACGATATTCTTATCTACTCCAAGACGGTTGAGGAACAGATTATACTCATTCGAAAGGTTTTACAAAGGCTCTGTGACTACCGAATGGCCATCTCCAGGGAGAAAAGCGTGTTTCATATTAAAATGATGGACCTTTTGGGATTGGTTGTGGCAAGAGATGTGATGACCATGAAAGAGAAGAAGTTAGAATCTGTCAAGCTTGGAAAGCTCCAGTATCGGTTAAGGATGTCCCTATTTTTATTGGGTTCGCCAACTTTTACCGAAGGTTGATCAGAAATCTTGCAGCTATTTTGTGTCCTGATCACGAATCTGCTGAAAGGAGACTCCAAGAAATTCTTTTGGGGCAAAGAACAAGAAGGATAACCTCAAATGCCGCTTCATATCAGCACCAATCCTATGTCATTTCTACCCACAACATGACACTGTTGTGGAACAGATGCCAGTGACTACGCACTAGGATGCATCTGGTTGCAGCTTCATGGAAAAAGACTTGATCCTGTTGCCTTCCATTGTCGAACACTTACCCCAGCTGAGCACAACTACAACATTCATGATAAAGAATTATTGGCCACTCTTGTTGCCTTCATGGAATGGAAACATTACTTCGAAGGAACTGAGAAACCAATAACTGTCAATACCGATCATCAGAACGAACAATATTTCCTTATAACAAAGGCCTGGACTCCTAGCCAGATTCGGTTAGAGTTCGTTACGGGGCAGACGGGGCCCCGGAAAACGCTGGCCCCCAGCCCTTTTCCCCGCCCTGCCCCGCTCAACGGCCTGGGGCGGGGTGTCTTTTTCGGCATTCCCGGCCCCTCTCGCGGCTCAGGCCCCCGCCCCACCCATACCCCGGACGGGTCCCCGATAAAAATGGGTGGTAACAAACGGGGCCCCGTGCAGGGAATGAGTGCGGCTGGGCCCAGGGCGGGGGCGGGGCCTGGCGAGTGAAAACCCGCCCCGCCCCGCCCCGTAACGAACACTAGATTCGGTGGGCATAGGAACTGTGTGTTGTGAGTTTCAATATCATCTACAAACAAGGCATCAAGGGAGGCAAGCCCCACACTTTAAGCAGGCGACTGGACAACCGCCTCGAAGAGGGTGCTATGCATCACAAACAACAAATTTTGAAACATCAATACTTGGAAAATTCCAAATCGCCATTGTATGGGGAATAGATTCCAAAAAGCTCCAACATGAATTGTCTCATATGGAAAACGTAATGAGTATTCAGCTTCAGAGTCTCGATGAGAAAGCTTCAATCCTAACAAAAGGATCAAAGCTTGTAGCATGACACGACCTCTACAGTATCAAAGACATACTTTTCTCTGCCAACAACCTAGCGCTAGTTAAAATCAACTTCGAAATTGCAGTACCAGCAGGAGCCTAGACTGGCATAGTAACAAGGAGTAGGTTGACAACTAAAGATATTACGGTAAATGCTGGAGTTATCGATGCAGAATACCAAGGTGAAGTCAATGTCCTACTAGTTAATCATTGGAAGATGTATTACGAGATTAAGCTGGGAGAACGCATAGCCTTGTTGATGGTGCAAAGCATTTATGAGTAGGGGTGGATGGAAATGGATGGACTGTAGGAGACAGAGAGAGCCAGAAAGAGTTTTGGTAGCCTAGGAACAGGGTTGGAGTTGAAAGAAACTCAACCAACAATATGCTTCCTTCAAGCAAACAGCCACTACCAGTTCCACGATTCCTCCGATATTAACCAACACCCCATCCTACACAATGGACAAGTGTTATTATCGAATACCATTATTGCCAAAGCAAATCTCAAAGGATTTGAAACTGACTTTTTAGCTAAAGTTTGCGAGTTGGAAGAGGTAGATTTAGGTTGGATGCAGCGAAAGGAAGAATTGCAATCCATAAAGGCAAAAAGAAAGGAATTGCCTAAGCAATAGTCGAAATCCTATAGCGTTCTCTACTACAAAGATTGCCTTTGTATCCCTGTCAATGAGGACCTGCAAACACCTATCGCCAAGGGATGTCATGACTCCCAAGTAGCAGGTCACTGCTGGGAAGAGAAAACCTGTGAAAGCATCACACAGGATTTCTACTGGAAATGATTAACCTACTGGGTAAATGATTATTTTCGTTCCTGCACCACCTGTCATCAGGCGAAAGCCCACCGACACAGACACTTTGGATTGCTTAATCCACTACAAGTACCCTAGGCTGCGCGGGCCTCAAACTCCGTAGACTTCATCACGGAGATACCGAAATCAGCAGGATATACCCCGATCATGGTTGTTATAAATCCTTTCACCAAAATGCCCTACTCTATCGGATTTGAAGCACAAGCGATGGCAAAGGACGTGGCAGAGGCTTTCCTTAAGGAACTATGGAAACTTCATGGGTTACCTTCGGAAATCATCTCAGATATGGATGCGAAGTTCGCCGGGGAATTCTGGGAATTATTGTGCAAAAAACCTGGCATTAAATGAAAAATGTCGACAGCGTACCATCCTCAGATTGAGGGACAAATGGAACGAGTTAACCAAGTGCTGGAAGGCTACATCTGTATATTTGTCAACTACGATCAAGACGACTGGTACTATCTCCTACCCTTAGCTGAGTTCGCTTATAACAACTCATTAACCAACGCATACAACATGACACCTTTCTTCGCCAACTGCCAAGATCATCCTCAAACTGAATTGCTGACGGAACGTGAAGCGCAAAATCCAGGAGCAAACCTTTACACTTAGTGGATGCAGATGATACATCAGCAAGGGAGCCAATCTCTGCCAAGAACTAGGGAAATCATGCGACCCTATTAAGATTGGAAGGCTAAGCAATAACCTGAGTTCAAAATAGGCGATATGGTTATGCTAAATGCCAACAATATCTGCACAAAACGCCTATCCAAGAAATTTGCGCCTAGGATATCTGGCCCCTCCAAGATCCTGGATCAATATGGAGAACTTACATTGAAACTCAAATTATTGGAACATTGGAAAATCCACCCAGTATTTCATGTATCGCTACTCGAGCCTTATCGAATATCTGTTCGACCAGTGCGAGAACAACCACCTGTGGCACCAGAAGAGATGGATGGTTCACATATCGCACCGGGTAACTGCCCACGTCCGGGAAACCGCCCACATGTGGCAACCATGGAAAACCAAGTTTCCCTTTGATTAACTCTGTTAATACTTGAGAAACAACCTTGAAAATTTATCACCAAGTACTTTTGAGTATGGAGAATTTAAATATGTAATTAATATTTGACAATAAGAAACAGGGCTCCTAGAAAAATCATTTAAAGACCAATTACACATAACAAACCACTCAATACTCTAAGGAGGATAATATTAAAACAGCTACAAAGTGTATTTCGGTAACCCTATGGAAAGATTGCATAAGGCTATTAGGTTTTGAGTCACATGTTGTTTTAATCAAATTCATGACTATCTTTCAGTGTTACAGTAACTAATAAGCTGCTGAAAGCTTTAAACAAGTTCAAGGCTCTTCACAGTAAGATATCTTGTTATTAAATAAACCAATAACTCCATTTTATTGTAATATACTTTATTATCATTATTTTAGTTTCTTCATAAAGTTTAAGGCTAAACATAGATGTTTTTAACATTTAATGCCTTAGTGTTTATCCAAGATAGAGATTTGCATCTTAGTATCTAAACTGTGCGCAATGTTTGCAAATAAAACTGCCAAACAGCCTAAAATGTATTTTTATAGTATTCATAGATCTAGTAAAATATAATATAACATTTGTAAGATATTATTAGAGCTATTTACTTGATCTACTACATATTTAAAACTAATATCTCTTATTTATCAATACTACTTAGTGTATCAGAGATTATAGGGTTTAAGGTTTCGATATTCTTGAATTACTACTCAAATCTTAGTAGTCATTGTGGAAACTATACAATATAGCTTAAAACTTATATTTAAGCTGTTATTTAGTTGTTCAATATATTATAAACTAATTATTGTTCATCTACTAGTAATGAATCATCTTTATAGTAAATATGCATACATATATATATAAATTACATTTAATAAATCAAGCATTATAATCAAGATTAGAAATCTATAGACTACATAATTTGAAAATATCAGATTATTTCGAACAAATTTTGGAAATTTTGTTAAATATTCTAACTGAGTTTTGAACATTAGCAGAATATACGAAAATTACATGAAGTTACTCAAATCTGCGAGACTAGCACATAAAATCTTATGCTTACCTAATACTAGCAAGCTAATAGAATCTATTTTACACCTATTAGGTACTTGCTTCCTAAGTTCTTATATACTTTAACTCTTATTATATAACTATTTACTCCTTATAAAAATTAAGGTACAGAAAATAGAGATTCCCTCTATTTAACCTAAAACCAGGTGACTATGTTTGAATAATAAGTGCAAAGCAACTCGTAAGGAATTGGATTAATCAGTCAATTCAATAAGCAGAAATCATAGTATCAAGTTGATTGAATTTGTGTACTGTTTTCTACTTGCTATTAGTTATTATAAGTATGAAGACTAGCTATAAATTAATGTAAAAAATTTATAACTTAGATCAAGTAAGACTTATACAATCCCTCTATTTATCAAAAAGAATTGTTTTTGTAAAGTTTTCACTTTTATACTACTTAGAGCAATTAGTGATTTATTTTAGATAATTAGTCTTAAAATAATTATACAAGACAGCCAATTTTGGATTATTAAATAATAATTACATATTCAAACTCTCCATACCTGAAAGTACTTCCTGATTAATTTTCAAGGTTGTATCTCAATTATTAACAGAGTTAATCCAAGGTAAATTTGGTTTTCTCTGGTTGCCACATGTGAGTGGTTTCCCGGTCATGGGCGGTTTCCCATGTGATAGGTTATCTTGAATGGGAGGTGGAAAAAATCATTAAGAGTCAAATAATCTCTTATGATCAAAGAATCCGTGGCAGGACCAAGAGCTTCGAAGAACTTCCCTACTTTGTGAAGTGGAGAGAGTATTCAGAAGATACGAACACCTGGGAACCGCCTGAGCACCTAGAACACGCAGAAGGAATTGGTAGAAGATTTTAATAGAGAAAATCTGGATATGCCAAGGTTAGGCTAACTAGTATTACTCGAAAAGGTTTTCCTGCCGTGTCAAGCAAAGGCAGAAGGTTTTTCATCCAACCTTGTGGAGTACTAAATGGATTTAATGTTTATTATGTATTACTTCGCATGTATTATTAAATAAGAGATTTGAGGACAAACACATATAAGGAGGGAGCTAATATTACCCTAGCGGGAATAGTTTACCTAATATTTAAGAGTGAGGTATATAGCTTCATACAATGACCATATATCTGAACCTAAGCTCCCGAAGTTATGAGCTGCCTAGAGGCATCAGGAAGACAACACAGACCACTAGATGAGAGCACGTTTGAACATATGTTAGGCTGATTGGAGCGATGTTCAGAAAGCATTACTCCTCTTATTTTCTAGTTGTATATGCATATTGCTACATAGTGCTTTGATAGCCGAATATCGGAACTGATCACTCTAAATTTCATATTACAATTGGTATGTAGGCATTTGGACCGCATATTGATATATACTCTATTATGACAACGAGATCGAAGATTGTCTACAGGTGGAGTGGGGACGCCCTCAGGTGAAATAGCAGTTCAGGAGATGCTCTGAGTTGGCCTGGGCAAGTTTTTAGGGTCAACCAGTGTTCGCACTTTGTTCTGACGAACTGAATTCTTCAGATGATACTTCTTAACTAAAGATGTTGAAGTAGCATGAACAGTAGTATAAATAGTAGGCATCTTGTTACAGTCTATGGATGGCAGATTAGATATAAGGCATATTGGGCCAGAAAATAGCTGTTACATAGCTCCGTCTTTGGGATATGTAAAAGGTCCTTGACCTCAAAAGTATGCTAGCATGAAAGCACACAAACCCCTGTATTCTTAGCATCCGAGTTTGCCTTAAAAAGTATACGAAGTATTCCTTTCTTGTATTTCTTGTATTTCTTGTTCTTTCTTGCTTAGTCTGTATCTTTTGTATTCTAGCAATAGAAGATATTACCTCTTCGTCCGGCAATTGGGTTTTAGCCCAGTTCCTCCTCATTTCTCCACTACAATACTCCTTGACTACACCTCGATCCCGTCCTCCCGGTTACAATATACAGACTCAACTATAGTCAACCGGTATCACCATGTCTACAGATCCTTGCGTTGGGACCCAGTCTGTCGCCTCCCCCCCTGGTCATCATCCAGCATCCCCTTTGCAAGTACTCACCAAGCTCCGTATTACCTCGGGTAATATTCAACCCCCAGCCACTGTTAGCGAAGAAGTTAGAACCCAGGTGGTAGGTTTTCTCCTCATAATTCCTGATTTTATTATCTCTCTCCAAGCAGAACAGGAGAGGTCCAGTGAGACCATAGTCACTCTACAACAACAATTTGAGGAGCTGCAGCAGGAAAACTATGGGCTTGAGTCAAATGCAGTTCACCTTGGTGCTGACTTAGAGCGTTCTAATACCACTATTGACCAACTGCAACGAAGCCCAGTACTATTACCAATGAACAACCTTACCTCCTCAGCACCTAAACAGCAAAATATTGCTAACCCAGAAAGGTTCATGGCAGAGAGAAAAGAACTGAAGTCATTTCTGTCCCAAGTGCGACTTAAGCTTCATGGGAATGAGAGTATGTTTCCGACTGTAACAATCCTATTGTTGAGCAGTAGTGCAACAGGCAACGACAGTTGTCTTCTTGGTATGCGAGTGTCGTTTTCTTGCACCAAGGCGTATAGGAGTACTATCGTTTTAGATAGTACGAGACTGACTTGCTTGTCATGAGTGACCCGTCGAAGGACCCTATCTCTTCAGATAGTAAGATGGGTAGATTGTCGTGCTTGATAGAACAATGACAATAGTTCTATTGTTGGGGCGGCCCGTCGAGACTATCACAATAGTCTCCGGGTTCTTAGAGCGTAGGCTCTCGTAGGGGAGGAGTGTTTATGTAAAGAGAGTAAAGCGTGATCATATTGCAATATCTTCTAGTATAGAAAAGTACTTAGATGGTTGCGTGAAGATCCTATCTCTTGGTAAGTTTTTTTCTTTTTTTGTAATCATGCGTGATTTGTTTTGAGGTACAAACAGCCGCATGCAGCGCTAGCTATGGAGAGAAAAAAACCTATAAATCAAACGTCTTCCCGCCCGCTTCACCTCGTGATAGGAAAAATCAAACCCCCCGAAACAATAGGAAAAGCCCCCCTCGCCTAGCACCTAAGACAAAACCTCAGACACGTAGGGAAACAATTCATAGAAAGGTACAGGAGAGAGACCCAAACCCTTCAGCAGGCCCCCAGGTAACACTAAGAAAAGAATCAAAGAAACGCCTAGATACAACTACTATTGCCAATATGCCAAATCCAAGAACCCGTACGGTGAAATCCG
>Ga0307509_10003560_pt1 | contig 23448 bp, 27 predicted proteins | sample 10_EM_MG_FD_202245 | JGI IMG/M metagenome (GOLD analysis project Ga0307509, IMG submission 202245) | Populus trichocarpa ectomycorrhiza microbial communities from riparian zone in the Pacific Northwest, United States - 10_EM | ecosystem: Host-associated > Plants > Roots > Unclassified | place... | reverse complement strand
ATAAGTTAATCTCGGAAAGAAGAACACTCTCCCGAAAGACCAAAGACTATAAAGATAGTCTAATTCAAGCACGTGAGTAATTCGTTACCTGTTGCATAAATAACCGCATTTGTGTAGGATTGTTACACTATCTTATGCCTCGCAGCTGTCGAGTGCAGAAAGGATCTGCAATGCTGAGAGGTTCGACAACAAAGCTGGCCCCTTTGTTGGTTCGATCATGGAGACCATTTTGCATATGCAAATGGTAAGCCAGACTCCATGCCGACGAAGATAGATTGCAACTAATGGACTGATGTGTGGGAGCACCGTCAGGAAATTTCATGGTGTTGCGATTCGGAAGTCAAAGTGGGGTAACAGAATTGTCAGAGTCAAAGGGTGTTCGCACTTTTTAGAAGAAGCTGGAATTTGTTAGCAGGTACTTTGTTAGTATAAGAACTAGATGTAGCCCACGACCACGCAGATGCGGCATATAAATATTGAGGTGCCTCCCGAGCTATTTGAACATTATCGAGCAACGGAGAAGAGATCTTATCAATATAAGTTTTTATGCTAGAAAAATCTTGATTACTTTACCTACCTTTATTTGAACATTGAGCTTTCCTAGACAATGTCCGTCTATGATTAAGATTAGTGGCCTGAGTTATCTCGCAAGACTTTGAGATAGGCTCCCGCCTAACACTTCCTATCAAAGTCATACCAGTAGCTAACTGTTATGACAACAACCGGAGTCAATACCTTGGTGGTGGACTCACTGGCCCAGTCGTAGTTTTGTCTATACAAGCTATGCAGTCCATCATTTAATCTACGCGACTATCCAATATGATAAAGTGACATGCAAGCTCCCCCGGTGAGATGTAGCCGATGGTTGCCAAAGTGGACGCTACCCATAGCCAGCTTCTCAGGACATACTGTACCGTGATAAGACTCATACCTCTAGAGTCCAATAACAACCCATAGTTATGCTACAAATCAAGGGGAGAAGGTCCTGGCTGGTTACGGAGATATTTGTCCCGAAAGCTCCCTGTCCTCCTTGGACTACCTAAGTACCACTAGGAAGACTACCCTACTACCCGTAGGCTAAGAGAGACTCCTGGATGCCAGAGTGACCATATATGGGCGACCCCCATTTTGGCGGTTACCCATACTCCCCTTATATATCCTGCGAACGACATTCAGTCGGACCGACAGCGACGACTTATACGGGGTTACCGCAGCTGCTCCAATGACCTCTTTTAACTAGCAAACGAGCAACTCCACAGCCGTCTGCCTAGATCGCGCCGTCCCAATGCTGGGGCCAGAGGGGGGTGTTAGCTAAACCCCCCCAAGTTTAATAGTATGTTCAGGCCACTCTTATATAGGTGTGTGGCCTCCCCGCGCAGCTGCATGTGCACCCAAGAACATCCAAGAGCCCATAGAATGTGAGGCAATCCACCTCTAAGTTCTAGGATGACCTTGCCGGTGAAGGTAGGGTCACTTGGACTCCTCAGTAGGGTAACTGGGGTCCATGGGCATAATGACCAAATTCCAAGGTAGGGTAACTTTGCCCTCTTATGCCATTAACTGCTTCGGAAGTCCTCCAGTCGACCACAAAAGTCGTCTCAGAGCTCCGTGTAACATTCCCATAATTCTCATTACCTTATATTAATGTTCTCCTGAAAGGTTACCCTGCCTAATCGAGTACCCAAGGTTACTCAACTACTCCCTAGACTTTGTTCTAGGTTAACCAGCTATTTGTATACGAGACCATACCACCTCTGGTCACCACTTGGTATACCATTTGGGCTAAGTTGGCAGTTATTGTAGCTACCTATCGTAGGGTCATTACAACAGTTAATAGGAAGCTTGTCAGGAGCAGGCGATGAAAGATGAATTATTGGGTGTCACTGGACAAATTCAGCCCACCAGAGGTGGCAGGGTAACGAGAAGGGCAGCAGGTGCTAGGGATCCAGGATGAGTACACCTGGGTCCGCTAAGGGAGAAAGCAGGGGAGGTAAAGGTAATGGGTGCAATTGGGATAGAATGAGACCTGAAGAAGCGCGTTGGGTGCTAAGGACGGAAATAGGGGAGTTGGGAGGCACCCAACACAGGAGAATGGACAAGGGAACACTCAGAAAATCAGGAGGTACAGGACGCAGGGGACGGACACACCGACCATGAGGGAGTACAGAGCAGTGGGGGCCGATGCACCCCGCCCCAATACATGGTTTATGCGTCCTGAGTAAACATTTCTTTTGCTAATGCGATCTTGAGTCAAGAGGTAAGGAGAGAGTATCAGACCACATGGGAATTACGTAGAGGTGATTATGAGTAGCTAGGATAACAGCCCTGAGCACCAGACACTATCAGGACACAGTAGCCAGGCACCAGACACACTCAGGATGCGCAGGGCCAAGAGTTCTGTGTCCGAGGAGCATCGGGTATCAACAAAGGAAAATCAGGATAAAACGTCATATCCACGTGGTATCCTGATTCACCATTGACGTCCATTGCATCAGGTGCGTCAGACCCACTGGATACACAGGATGCAAGCTATTGTTTTTGATGATATAGGAAGGGTTTTTCCACCTGCAGTTGTATTGGATACATTGCAGAAACTCATGTCCAATTGACGGGGTTAAGCTGTAACGGGGGCACCCTATAGAGAGATGAACTTTAAGGTTGCGACTGCACCCAATACTCAAAGTAGAAGATAAAGATGAGGTAGAATAATTCAAAAGAATCAAACTGTAAAACTTAATATCATGAGGCTGAAAGCTTTACTCAATAAGTTCTCTTATGCAGACTTGGTTATCTATGTAGAATGCTAAACACTTAAACATAAGTAGATATCAGATTTAAGCCTTTGACATTCACCACTACTCCAACTTTGTGCCAGCATCCTACCCTGCTCAAGTACTTGCCCGAGGTCTACCCTTGATCAGCAATTATCCTGCTGGAAGTTTCAGACCAACTTGGGTACACTTAACTCTGTCAATAGGATATAAGTTTCTGCAATGCATCTCCAATACAACTGCAGTTGGAAAAACTCTTGCTATCAAAGTCATACCTCTGGCTAACTGTTATGACAACAACCGGAGTCAATACCTAGATGGTGGACTCACTGGCCCAGTGGTAGTTTTGTCTATACAAGCTATGCAGTCCATCTTTAAATCTACAAGACTATCTAATATGATAATTTGACATGGAAGCTCCCGCGGCAAGATGTAGTCAATGGTTAGCTAAATGGGCACTACCCATAGCCAGCCACTTGGGACATACTAAACCCTGATAAGACAGATGTCTCTAGAGTCGATTGACAACCCATAGTAATGCTACAAATCATGGGGGGGAGGGCCTGACTGGTTACTAAGGTATTTGTCCCAAAAGTGCCCTGGCCTCCTTGGACTAACGAAGTACCACTAGGAGGACTATCCTACTACCTGTAGGCCAAGAGAGACTCCTAGGTACCAGAGAGACAATATCTGGGTTACCCTCATATTGGCAGTTACACATACTGCCCGTATATATCCTGCAAACAACATTTAGTTGGACTAACGGCAAACATATACGGTGTTACGGCCGCTACTCCAATGTCCTCTTTTGACTAGCAAACGAGCAACTACTGTAACGACCCTACAATAGGTAGCCACAATAACTACCATCTTCTCCCAAATGATATACCAAGTGAGAACCAGAGGTGGTATGGTCTAGTATACTTGATATACAACAATGCTGGTTAGCCATGGGGTAATTGGTAAGGGTCACATGACTTTGTAGAAGGTCACATGTGCAACTCTCCATGGAAGAAGAGTTATTTTATACTAAACATGAATGTTTATTATGTGAAAGATTCAAGAGGAATCGAGTAGACGCTAAACATTTTTACACGACATAAAGGTACCTCAGTAGGCAGTACCCAAGTTACCCTACCTTTACTGGCAAAGACATTCTGGAACTCAGAGAGGTCATTTGCCTCACATTCTATGGGCTCTTAGAAGTGCATAGGCGGACAGAAAGCTGCGTAGAAAGGCCAGCAGCCTGAGCAGTGATGGCCCGAAAATATTATTGAACTTTGTAGGGTTGAGCTAACACTCCTCTCAGGCCCCAGTGTTGGAACAGCGTATTATAGTGTAACGACACTACCATACGTAGCTACAATCACTATCACCTTAGCCCAAATGGTATACCAAGTGGTAACCAGAGGTGGTATGGTCTCGTATACTTAGTATATACATAGCTGGTTAGCCGTGGGCTAATTGGTAAGGGTCACATGACTTGGTAGAAGGTCACATGTTCAACTCTCCATGGCGGTAGAGTTATTTTACGCGTAACGCGAAGGTTTGTTTGGTGAAAGATTCAAGAGGAATCGAGTAGGTGCTAAACATCTTTACACGGCATAAAGGACTCCTCAGTAGGATGTGTCCAAGGTACCCTACATTCACCAGCAAAGTCATCCTAGAATGTAGAGGTCGATTGCCTCACATTCTATGGGCTCTTAAATGTTCTTGGGCACACAGGCATCGGCGCGGGGAGGCCCCACCCCTGTGGAAGAGTGGCCCGAACATGGTATTGAACTTGGGCGGGTTGAGCTAACACCCCCCTCTGGCCCCAGCGTTGGAACGGCGCGTCATAGGCAGACAGCTGTGGAGTTGCTCGTTTGCTAGTTAAAAGAGGTCATTGGAGCAGCTGCCGTAACACCATATAAGTTGTCGCTATCCGTCCGACCGAATGTCGTTCGCAGGATATATAAAGGGTGTATGGAAAACCGCCAAAATGGGGGTCGCCCATATATGATCTCTCAGGGATCTAGGAGTCTATTCCAGCCTACGGGTTGTAGGGTGGTCTTCCTAGTGGTACTCAGGTAGTCGCAGAAGGCAAGGGTGCTTTCGAGACAAATACCTCAGTAACCACCCCGGACCTTCTGCCCTTGATTTGTAGCATTACTATGGCTTGTTATTGGACTCTAGAGGTATGAGTTTTATCACGGTAGAGTATGTCCCGAGAGGCTGGCTATGGGTAGCGCCCACTTAGCCAACCATCGGCTACATCTCGCCGGGGGAGCTTGCATGTCAATTCATCACATTTGGATAGTCGCGTAGATTAAATGAAGGACTGCATAGCTTGTATAGACAAAACTACCACTGGGCCAGTGAGTCCACCACCTAGGTATTGACTCTGGTTGTTGTCATAACAGTTAGCCACTAGTATAACTTCGATAGGAAGAGTTTTTCCACCTATGGTTTTATTGGAGATGCATTGCAGAAACTTACATCTCATTAACAGAGTTAAGTGTACCCGAGTTGGTCCGACACTTCCAGCATGATAATTCCTGATGGAGGGTAGACCTCTGACAAACCCTGAGCCGGGCGGGGTGCTCGCACAAGGTCGGAGTAGTGGTGAATGTCAAAGCCTTAAATCTGATATCTACTTAAGTTTAAGCGTTTGGCATTCTACTTCGATAACCAACTTTCCTCGAGAGAACTTATTGAGTGAAGCTTTCAGCTTAACGATATTAAGTTTAACCGTTTTTATTCTTCATGAATTATTTACTCTATCTTTATCTTCTACTTTGAGTTTTGGTGCGGTCGCAACCTTAGAGTTCACCTCTCTATAGGGTGCCCCGTTACACATAGGCAGACGGCTCTGTAGTTGCTTGTTTGCTAGTACAAAGAGGTCATGGGAGCAGCTGCTGTAATACCGTATATGTTGTTGCCGTCCGTCTAACTGAATGTCGTTTTCAGTATATATAAGAGGAGTATGGGTAACCCATATATGGGCATCCTTCGTCTCCTCTACACCTCCGGCGATTGAAATCACAACACCACGAGAAATCATCGTCACTTCCATCCACCCCTGTCTCCTCAGACACGCCACATTGCCACTGTCTGAGTGAAGCTGTCACCCTCCCCTCTTCCTTTCCCTTCTGATGGTCAGGCCTGCCAAGCTTGTTCCTAGAGGCTGGTTGAGTCTGCCTTCACCCCCTCTTCCCAGGGCTCGCTTAGGCAGCCCAGTACAGTCAGCAACCCCTCACTTGTCAACGGTCGGTCTTTAGTCTCGGTTGATCAGTAAAGTAGTTGCCACCAGTGGCACTGCTCTCTGGTATTGCACTATCTCCTCTGTGCTCTGCTGGTACGGTCGGACCTTACGAAACATCGTGATCCCGCTTCCATCGGCCTTTCTTGTACTTCTCGTGTTTGCTAGCCCTCCGCCCTCCCCCTCCCCGATGTTTGGATCGGCTGGCACCCTACTGCTCGTGGCTCTACGCCCACACACAGCCTTTGTCTCCCTTCTGATGTCCTCGGACTAGCGGAGTTATGTTATCCTTTCTTTTCCGGCTCCATTTCCCGGAATAGCCGACCGGATATTCCTCCGACTGCTACAAGCCTTCCTTCATTTGGTGGCATTCTCTTGAACTCGGCTGCTCATCCTGAGCCTCGGCTGGCAGGGGTATATGCCTCCTGGAGCTTTTCTCCCCTGGTTGTGTCCCCAAGACCCATCATTCAGGAGTCCCTATTCCCTCAGGAGCTAGGCCCAGTGGGGTTCTACTAAGGTTTAGCTTATAGGTTATTTAGCTAGGGGCAGTGGGTTTCTTTTCCTTTGTTGGTTGTTTCTACTATCGGTTGGAGATGTTTTTCTTTTAGGCTAGGCTTCCATGCGGTTTTTTGATTCGTGGCTTTCAGGCCCGCTTTCTCATCTCCTTGTAGTTTCTACCCATAGTACTGGGCGGGGTTTTCTCTGTCGGGCAGGGTCAGAGGGTTTTACCTTGAGGGTGGCGGGATGGACTGTAGTTGGAGGTTTTGGACTACGTGGCCCATGCTTGGTTGAAAGTCCGTTGTACCTAAGACCGTGGGATTGAGCACAATTGTGCATTCGCCCCGATAGAAACAATTAATAATCGAGATTCAAAATAAAAATAAAATAAAAATAAAAAAAGATAACCCATATATGGCCCTCCCGCACCAGGGAGTCTATCTTAGCCTACAGGTAGTAGAGTAGTCTTCCTAGAAGTACTTAAACAGTCTAAGGAGGCCAGGGTACTTTCAGGACGAATACCTTAGTTACCAGCCCAGGCCTTCTCCCCCTGATTTCTAGCATTACTATGGGTTGTCAATGGACTCTAAAGGTGTAAGTCTTATCACGGTAGAGGATGTCCTGAGTGGCTAGCTATGGGTAGCGCCTACTTAGCCAACCATCGGCTACCTCCTACCCAGAAAGCTTGCATGTCAAATTATCATATTGAGTAGTTGTGTAGATTCAACAATGCACTGCATAGCTTGTATTGACAAAAGTACCACTGGGACAGTGAGTCTACCACCTAGGTATTGACTCCAGTTGTTGTCATAACAGTTAGCCACTAGTTTGACTTTAATACCATGAGTCTTTCCATGTGCAGCTGTATTGAAGATACATTGCAGAAACTCATACACTATTGACAGAGTTAAGTGTACCTGAGTCGGTCCACTACTTCCAGCAGGATCATTCCTGATAGAGGATAGACCTCAGACAAGTTCTTGGGCAGGGCAGGGTGCTCGCACAAGGTCCGAGTAGTATTTAATGTCAAAAGGCTTACATCTGATATCTACTTAAGTTTAAGTGTTACCCATTGTACTTCAATAACCAACTTTCCTCGAGAGAACTTATTGACTGAAGCTTTCCGCTTAACGCTATTAAGTTTTACTGTTTTATTCTTTTGAATTATTTATCTCTTCTTTGTCTTCTATTTTGAGTGATTGGTGTGGTCACAACCTTAGAGTTCACCTCTCTATAGGGTGCCCCCATTACAACTACACAGCCGTCTGCCTATGACGCACCATCCCAACACTGGGGCCAGAGAGTGGTGTTAGCTCAACCCTCCAAAGTTCAATAGTATGTTTGGGCCACCCCTGCTCAGGCTGCTGGCCATTCTACGCAGATGTGCATGTGCCTATTAACATCTAAGAGCCGGTAGAATGTGAGGCAAATTGTAACTGCGCCCTGGGGGTAGCGGTCGTGCAAGAGGTAACGGTATTGACTCTAACCAAACCGGTGGTATAAACGAGATCAAGTACCAGAGACGCCAAGAAGTAATTGAATAGACTCTATTACTTTATCGAATTCTACTAAGAGAGGCCAAGTGCGTAGGGCCTGTGCGAAGCTCAAAGATTCTCAAATCAAACTAAATTGAAGATAACTGTTCAAGCAAGTATATTGAAAACTCTGTCTGTCGAAGTCTGATCTCTCTAAGTCCGGAGAGATACAGGTCTTTAAATACACTTGCTATAATCCATCAAGCATCAATCATAGCAAAATCCTAAGGCATCAAATGATACCTAACCCATAAACAATCAAACAATAAACAAGTCTTATGAACTTCCCGAGTTCGTATCCAGAAAGAATACAAGTAACAAATAACTAGGCTTACATGTCTCCTGATCTTGTATCCTAAAACAAAACATAACACAAACTAACAAGGCTTACGAGTCTCCTGAACTCGTATCCTAAAACAATACATAAAACAAATCCATCCCTAACCTGGTAACCTGTACCGGTTACACAAATAACCTCTCTAAGTTTCAGAATGACTTTGCCAGTGAAGGTAGGGTAACTTGGGTACCTCAGTAGGGTAACCTGGTCCCATGGGCATAATGGCCAAATTTCCAAGGTAGGGTAACTTTGTCCTCTTATGCCTTTAACCACTCTGGAAGTGCTCCAGTTGACTACAAAAGTCGTCTTGGAGATCCATGTAACATTTGTATAATTCTCTTGACTTTATGCAAACGCTCTCCCGAATGGTTACCCTGCCTAATAGAGTACCTAAGGTTATTCTACTGTCTCCTGGGCCTTGCCCTAGGCAAAACAGCATTCTTGTATACCAAGTATACTAGACCCTACCATCTTCGGTTACCACTTGGTATACCATTTGGGCTAAGGTGGTAGTTATTGTAGCTACTTATCGTAGGGTCGTTACATAAGCATACCCGACCTGGTCTGATACTTCCAGCAGGATAATTCCTAATAGAGGGTAGACTTTGGACCACCCTGAGCAGGACAGGGTGCTCACACAAGGTCGGAATAGTGGTCAATGTCCAAGGCTTAAATTTGATATCTTTTAGGTGTAAGCATTTGGATTTCTACTTTGATAACCAACAATCCTCGAGAGAACTTATTGCGTGAAGCTTTCAGCTTACGGATCATAGGTTTTACCACTTTGATTATTCGTGAATTATTTACTCTATCTTTATCTTGCACTTTGAGTTTGGTACGGTCACAACCTTACAGTTTACCTCTCTACGGGGTGCCCCTGTTACACTGTCTTCCTGATTAGGTTCTCTTTCTGACTCTTAATCTTTCTCCAATTATTATAGGAATAAGCTGAATTTGGCAATTACAACTGGTGAATTTAGTTTCGGGGCCAGGAGGCCTAAATTGAAGTGAGACAAGACTACACTTGAAGTACTAAACTACTAATTACATACCGGTAATGTTATAGTGCTGTTTTTCTTTACTGAACATGCTAGTATCATACTCCACCCTCTCTTTATTCTATGAAAGATCATTTTGTTATCCATTGAAAAGTGTATTATTCAGAAGAGCATAAACCTCTACACGATTCTTTCCTTATCTTTTGCTTGTTTCTCAAGTCTTAGTCATCTAGACATACTCTCCTGCTAATACAAATAGAGTAAAACTTTCTAAATCCCTAATTGGAGATGTTAAGCCTGATTTAGCTCCACTCTGACTTGGACCTATCTAGCGAACAAACTTAAGCTCATGATGCCTCTTAATCCTCTCCAGCATCTCACATGTACTACATATACATATATAAACACTCTTTTTCTCTGATGGGGATTTGCCTTATTTGTTTGTATCTGGGGGGTATTATACAGTTGGAGGCTCAACAAGTAGGGTTAGGTAATTTGTTTCTGGATGGGGGAATATATCCTGCTCTAAAGTTGTGAGAGAGGGTCCGTCATCGGCTGCCTGAATGTGGGTAATCAGCAGTAAGGGGATTGCTCCAGTGCTTATATTCTATATCTCGTAATTAGTATGGTAAAACTCAAATAGAAGAAAAATGTTCTAATTAGGATGTTGCACTCGCCTCTCCTAGTAAGGGGCCATGCATATTCCTTTTGTTTTATCTCAACTACTAAAGGCTAAGTTTGCAATGCTTTCCCTCATAGATCAAGGAAATTCTAACGTCCTAGCATATTTTTCTTCTATTCCGGTACTTAAAGTATCTAAAACTAAATCTGTCGCTAACTTATCCAGTTGTGCTCTAGAAAGCCTTATTTTTGACAAATGGAACAACCGAGGTTCACCTTTGTTAGGCACTATGCATTCACTCAAGCACTCGAAGCTTTATCAGTGCCCGTATCATACTTGGAACCGACCTACCTTATGTTGTATTCAGACGGGGAAAGAAGAACACATGTTTGGTATATCAAAAGGTTCCTGACTTCGAGAGGTGAAGGTTGCACAGAAGTAAGCCAATAGACTAAGAGATTTGACCTGGAACTCAGGCACTCCGAGGAAGGAATATGGAACGTAAGTTTACCGCCTATAATGCTTCCCTTATTCGCTCTAGCTTGCTCTGCTCTAACAGCTCTCTCTCTGCTTGTCGTAATCATTTTAATCCCTAATGAATCACCGTCCTGCAAACCGGGCTAGGGTGCTGGTCGCGAATTTTACCTGCTCAGACCGCCCAAGGGATAGGCTTTAAATAGCATGTAGAATACTAGACAGGTTTCAGTTTTCAGAGTTTTCATTTTTGTCTTAATTAATTACAAAGTCTTATAAAATACATAGAAAACAATATTCATCTACATTCTACTCATTGGTGGTTGGTTTGTGTGAATATCTATAACATCTTATAAGCCGTTGCTACCGTGTTCCCAAGCGGTCAGTCCGGACCATGGGTCGGCAGTCCGGCCAGTCCAGCCGTGGTTTTGAAAAAGCCTGGGTCAGTCCGGCGCTGCCCAAAGCCGGACGGACTGGCCGCTTGGGATCACTGCGTTGTTGTGGGGTGGGGATTACAGTGGTTATGGTTGCAGCCCTAAATGATGGGTCGGCTTGTGGTCAAACTCCCTAGTGTGGTCAATAACCCGATTGGTTACGTTACCCTCTAGATAGGTCTAGAAAGGCTATTACAAAACTGGTGCCTAATCTTGGCAGGGAGACACGAGCACGTCTTTCATCAACGATAACTTCACCCTCCTATTCCACCATTCACAGGTTTCCTGACTCTACCTACATAGCTTGTGAAATCGCGCTCACTTTTACAACCACCAGCAATACTTGCAATGTCTATCAATCGCTCCGGGCTACGGAATGTCTTTTTTCATGATGCTTCTCACCCTGAGGTAATCCTTGGAGGGGTTTTTCAGCACGGAACTATAACGGAAGCGAACTGTCTTGACATCCTGGGAATTATACTGGTTATTGGAACGTGTCCATTTCATGTTCAAGAGCGAGCATCCGGCCATATTATATCCACAACCGACACACCCGTGAAAAAAGGAATATATGACATCTATTCCGACAGTACGTACTCCTTTCAAATATGCAAGGTGGCCCAATAGCTAATTATGTCAGTACCCATCCAAGTCAGTGAGGAGCCGTGGGTGCCACGTGCGGTCCCATATTGTATGAACAGTTTCGAGGACAGGTTCACCAATGAGATCAGAAATCGAGACAGGAGATGTGTTATATCAGGAAGCAGAATTTCTGAAGCCAATATCCTGGCCGATAACTGGACTTTTTTCGAAGCTGCGCACATTTTTCCTCCAGAGCAGGAAAGCCTTTGGGTTGAGGCCAATTACGGGCAATGGGTCACAGACATAGATGATACTCCGGGGGCCTCTCAGATTAACTCATGCCAAAATGGGTTTCTGCTCAACATAGGCATACAGCAGATATTCAATATGTACCTCCTTGCGGTAAACCCGGACGACGGTTACAAAATTATTGCATTCGATGCCAACGATCACGGCTTGAATGGTAGGATCCTCGACCCTGTGTGTCGCAACCCCGAAAATCCTCACTCTGTATCCGACCAACTTCTAAGATGGCATTTTCGCCAGTCAGTTCTTGCAAACGTGAGGCGATTAGGGGAGCCGATCTTTGAGCACGACTTCCCTCCTGGGACCGACATGGCCGGAGAGATCCTTAGTGGCCCTTATGGGCAAGAGAGATTTGCGTTGGAGATTGCTGCTAGGCTAAGACAAGTTTCCTAGGTACAACTATTTTGATTCTATAAATATTTTTTAGACACCAATAAATCTGAAAATATGTTAGAAACACCAGTCAGAAAGAAATCTCCCCTAGGGACCAAGTCTTCCGCTAAACGCTGCAAGTCTCTAATCACCTCCGACAGTACCGTGCTAAGCTTATGGCGCTTAGGTGGGGTTACTCGTATAATAAGGCCCGCCAGATGATATACCCGAGGTCAAAGTGCTCAGATCGAAGCGGGGAAGCTGGCTGTGCCCAGTTCTGCGAATATCATCCACATGTACCTATTCTCAGTGTTAGTAAGAAGGGAAAAGGGGAAGGGGAGGGGGAGGAAGTGGGGAGGGGGGAGCTACCAAGTTGTGATTTCTAGGGCCACCATTATAACTTCATTTAATACCAGTACTGTGAAGCTCAGAGATCCCATGCGATCGAAATGGTCGAGGCCGAAGAGGATTTGTGAGAAGCTTTGGATTATCTCCCATATGTGTTTTCATAAGCGCTCTCCCCGTCAGCCATAATTATCGGAGGGAAAGACAAACCTTGATGAATTCTAATAAGCACTCAAACAAAAAATGTCCAATAACTCAGCGACTACCCTTAGGTAAGTTCCTGAAAAAAGCTCCTGATAAAGAGAAAAGATGCGCTAGACGCTCATCTACATCAGCATTCAGCACCGACAAGAACATAGGAGTAATAGTATAATGCTGGCGTACCCAACAAGCGGTCACCCCTCATGCAAGCCGGTTGGCTCAAACTCCGAAGCAATACTCAGCATGGTGTGGCAAGCGCTAATCACAAGACCCTTGTGCATATCGAATTTCGCGAGCTTTGACCTTCCTCTGTATGAGTTTCTTCTATCTCAAATTAGTAGTTTTGTTAGATGGCAGACTTTCCCGATACTAAAGTCCCCCGTAAGACTAGTCAGATGGCCTTCCTTCCCGACGATATCGACACCTACTTCTGCCACTTCGATCATAGAGACGTCCTTCTCACCATCGCCGATGAAGCATATGCGTTTCCTAGTGAAGGCAAGGATGAGCCGGGCTACGTCGGACTTTGGGGGGAGGGGGGGTGGTGCAACGGAAGGCTCTTACTCCTGGGAGTTATAAGGCTAAAAATATGAACTCAGATTTATTTGTGTGTAGGAAGAGCGCGAGGGATCCGCCGTCGATGAGGAGACAGGGGCCTGTCTTATTGTGGAAGAATTCAAGGCATCGTAGGCATGGCCTTTTTATTTTACTACATAGCCGCACACCAGTTAGTATAGCCAGAGGCAAAAAGAATGGAGTAGGCAAACAATTGGCGATGGTGTACCATATCGTCCCTTTGACACCAACTTTGCGCTAACAGCAACAAATCTCGCTGCCTCGACCTTATCACCAGTCAGCATCCAAATCTTTATTCCCGCATTCCCGAGAATCTCCAAGCTCGGCTTAACATCCTTCTGCACCTTACCCTCCACACCTTTCACTCCCAAAAGCGCCAGGTCATACTCAAGATTCTCCAGCACGACTTCTCCGTCGCCACCTTGCCCATCTCCCTTGTCCCAATTAACAAGCGACCACCCAGCAGATTTGCATTTTCCAGAGAATTTCTGGTCGTGATGGATGGGTAACCTCTTCCTTCCAATAAATAATGTCCCTAGTCCCTCCCGGGCCATATTACTGCACTCCTCATCCAGCCAGTCGTTAGCCTGGACAGTTGAAGTAATGACGGTATCCACCCCCTTCCAATAGAACCAGATTTCCCTAGGGTTAGATTCTTCCTCCTCAGCGCCGCCACCAAGAAAATACGGTCCCGTTCTCGTTTCACTGGCCATAAATTGGTCCACAATCCCCATTCGCTCTCCCTCACTCGTTAATGGGAAAACCTCCAATACCTCGACACGGATGGCAACTTTGCCAGTATCGAGACTTTGTAATTTCATCCTTTTGCGATCCCTAGGCGACAGACGCAGCCCAAAGATCTCCGTCCGTCGCAAAATAGCAATCTCACCCGTACTTGATGCCTGATAAGTAACTGTAGTTTCCAAAGCACCCTCGTAGGTAGTAGTAATGGGTAACATTGTGACATAACGCAAGCGCAAGAACAATATCCCGAACTCTGGGCCCAATCTCCCTCAGTGTTCTTGCAGTAGCACCATCCAGCTGGATCCCTTTCGGGAGCACTCCCGGAAGTGCCATTGCCACCATCAAAGGATCCGAGTCTAATATAGTCCCTTACTTGATCCATAGCTTCACCGGCATAACTAACAGTCAACACGAATCTTCTCCAGTCCTGTGTCGTTCTGCATCAAGACCCCAGTCTTATAGCTGAGAAGGTACTCCACTCTCACAAACCTCATCGGGAATGTTGCTAGTCCTAACAAAAGTACAGTATCCTTAATCCCCTTGTCATGTTCGATGTACCATGTGCACGCACTCTTGCCCGTGTCCAAGTTGACCCTCAAGCTGATTGGAATAATAGTCGAGAAGAGCACAGAGAAGCCGGGGTTTTTGATGTACCACCAGCTTGTACTTATGATTTTGCGGGGACTTCGGGGGTCTATAGCACTTGGCTTGTTTTAGTCATTCTCAATCAAATGTGCTGCCACCAAAGCTATACTAAATGAAAATGTCAGAAGGCAAAGAATTTTTGTCAAGTCATTGATCTCTTTTTCCAGCTATCCAGTCTTATTACAAGAGTGAGATATAGACAAAACGGCTCACATCTCCGAGTGAGTGTAAATGGGAGTAGCCAGAGTGATTGAATTGCTGGCCAAGATGCAGTATTATTAACGGATAATCCCAGCCCCGAAAGTGCCGCCGCCAGAAGTGCCAATAGCGAAGACGAAGAGGTGCCAGAACCTAAAGACATAGATTAGCCAGGACCTAAAGACAGATTAGCTAGGACCTAAAGGCAGATATTAAGCTGGAGTCGATACCTGTTTGAAGAGCTTGCCAGGCGGGTAGGGTTTTGCCTGTGTGAGAGAGGTGAAGTGGAAAGACAGAGAACAGAGGGAAGAGGGAAAAACCACCGGTTGGTTTGGTGCTTCTCGCCAGGTGGAACCATAGAGAAAATTTCCGGACCCCTGCTTTTTCACTTCCAGTAATAAACGACCATCTCTCTCATTGAAGCATTACGTTGCTTAAAACCAATTTAACTGATCTCCTTCTCGCCACTGCCACCAAGCAATACCATATTGACTAAGCAACACTTTTCACACCATACCCCCGCTTTGTAGATTTCCCCATAGTGCTCCTCCTTTTACTCATTTCATTGGAAAAATTTAATAAAAAAAATAAAAACTAAATACCTGTAAAACCTAGTTCCTCTCGCTGCGTGCTCATAGTATTCCCCTCCCTATTTATTTCCTTTACTTTCTCCCTTGTGATTCATTGTTACCAATAAATGCCCTATAATAATCAGTAATTCCGCTCCGAATCCCTAGCCCCCTCCCTTAAATTTTCAAATTGTATGATATGGTAGGCTAAGAATGTGAAAATCCTTATTTCTCTGTTAATTCTTCATTCTATAATAATATTATGATATACAGCCACATTCGCAAAATTCTTATACCCTTCCGAGTACCACTAGACATTGGAAACGCTTCGCCAACACTCTCCTTCTATTATTTAGTAGAACAAATTGTGATAAGAGTTTACAATGTCCCTAGAGGCATATCCAAAAGGGGGAGTTATCAAATCTAGCTGGCTAGCTGGCCGGTTGTTGTCAATAGGTATTGCTCTTGAGGTATAAGGAAAGGTATGATATAACTTTTTTTTATCAAAATTTGTTCTCTTCGGGCTTTATATGGCACTAATATCTCGTCTGCGGGTATGAGAACTTTACGAACGCGAGTGTATATTAACACTGATTTGATTCCACCAGTCAGGTGATTTTCTAACCATATTTAAGAATCATGGCCTGTCACTCGGTAGCTCTCGACGAGGACAGACTTTCCCAAAAATGGTTGTCAGATAAGACACGACATCGATATCGTTATAGCTGATAGTGGTAGTGTAATACGAGTTCTATCGTGGCCACATACGTGTCTTTCCCTATGTAATAGTCTTCTACCCCGCTCTCCTCACTCCTTTTGCTCTTCTCTCGTCTCTCACAATTTCTCCTTTTCCGTCTCACCCTACAATTTCTCCTTCGATACCAACTTTGCTTTTATTATTTACGCTTTTCTTTTCTCACGAGTCGTTCTAATTTTAGTTTCACTGCCGAGTCTCTAAGAATACAGATTGAGTATATTAGGTTGTGATTATGACATAGGGCTGGGGACACAGGGAGGGATTCGGGTCGGTGGAGATAGAGGTGGTACTAGCTTCTCATTACCTAGGTCTATATACAGAACCCGTCATGCTTCTGCAATCAGCCAGAGTGTTCCACCGGAATTGCTTGGGAAGCGACCCACCCCCGAAACCAAACCTCCACGTCCAAAACTATCCGTCCCAAAATCTCCTCCTATCCCAATCCATCACCGAGCAAAAGACCCCATGGACGATAATAAACTCTCCGAACTGACCCATTCCCCAAGCTATCCCAGGCGTTTGGTTAAGCAACCACGCCCTTTGAGTGCCCTAAGCCTAGAAGAAATCTTTAAGCTTCAAGATACATTTGAGGGTCAGCTGAAATTGAACGGAATTTCAACGGAGGAAGTGAGCAAATGGGAGAGGGAGCATCCCGGAGTAATGGAAAACGAGATGATCCGGCAAGAATACAACTTCCTCAATGAAACGTTTATTATTAAGTGTTCTCCTCTCCCCACCCATGAGGCACTGGCCCAGTTTTTCACCGAGAGCCTTCTCGGATCCTTGGTTGAGCGGTTTGGCGCAAAGGAGGCAAGAGCTTTAGTGAGGGTTAGTTCTGGAATGGGTATGTTATCCAATCACTCTTCTTATTATTATATATCTAATAGTATCTAGGCTTCAAAGGTTTCAGCGGAGATTTTTGTGGGAAATCAAGGAAGATTCCCGATGCTTATGCTATGCTGCCAGGCGCAGATTTTCCAACAGTCGTATGCGAGGCTGGATGGAGTGAAAAGTTTGAAGCCTTGCTGGATGATGCACGGTTATGGCTGTTACATACCAATGGAGAGACAAAGGCCGTGATTTTAGTTTCATTCACAGAAAGCTATGCCGGGAGTTCACCGGAGGTGGGGAGCAATGGACAGGAAGTAGAGAACGATATACCGGAGGTGGGAGAAGGGGGGACCATTATGGGGGTAGAGGATGATGAGCAGGGGGGTGATGGTGAGAAAGATGCTCAGCAACCGGAGCCCTTAAGTGAGGAACAGATGGTCGTGGAGAGTATCGATGAAACCACCGGATACCACGCCCTAGTCGCAAGATTACTGGACTTGAACCGCCAGGGGAAGTTGAAGGAGCCCTTGGTTGGCACTCTTGGAGCCACAGTGCACGTTTACAAAGTGTGCGAGGACGGGAAAGAGATTAAGGAATCGTTTATGGCCACCCTACTACCACCACCGGAACGGGGCTGGGAGGAAGAAGAAATATCTGGATTTGGGGTAGAATTGGTGGATCTCTTAGGAGACAATGTTCCAAAGGGTCATGACCCTAAAAATAAGGTCATGTTTAGTTTAAAGGAGCTTGAAGAATTCGTCAGAACTTCACTGCCACAAACCGAGAAGGACAGATCATATACCCGGGCAGCGAAGCTTCTTAGTGCAGCTGGGGTGTGGGAGGAGAGGGAAACCTGGGCGCAAAGTAAGAGAAGACGACTAGGATAGTAAAGAAAGAGCAGAGTGTCCATGCAGTTGGGGGTGGAAGTGCGGATGTATTTATTTTTTAACTCGTTTTCCATTCCAGACCTGTGCTAGCGTTTTCGGCCATTCCCGAATAAATACAAAGTCCTCCTCCGCCTTGACTTCTCTCCCCGTTATCATACCTCGATGACATTCAGGAGGGGGAGATAGAGTAATACTGTCTTTATTGCTGCTTCCCTACTGTGCTAGTAGCCATGCCGCAGTGCAGTGGTGTGGGCTATACCTTTGTTTGTAGTAGCGGTACCAATGTTTACCTACAAGGGAGATTGCAGAACGGCAACCTGGAGCAAGTATCCACACCCAGGGTGTTAAAAACCGCCAAACTTTCCACAATTCCCAAATCCCAAAATCTCAAAATAATAGATTCCTCAGACCACCTCCTACCCCTATTCCCCCCCCCTGCCCCCTCCTTCACGATACCTCTCAAGCCCAGCGACTAAGCCTCCGCCCTCACGAAAGCCGATACCATAACAAGCGCGGACCTCTCCACACTCAAAAGCTAGCAAAAACGCCTCTCGCAGAACTCTAGATGCTCCTGACTCTTTGTTCAACATTCCACCCACCCTAGGATGGTAGATCATCGGCTCTACCGGTATCATACCCCACCACACCACCTACCACAGTCAACAACTTGGCTATTTGTCGACGGCAGTACCCTTTTGCTATCTCAGCATGGCTTCCCATGTATCGTACGTTTGAATAATATCGATTCATATCAAGCCTATCCTACCTTTCTTGACCCCACATTCCCTCAGATTCCTGACGATGAGCGCCCACCCAAGATTCCGATAGTCCGAGTCTTCGGTGCCACTGATACCGGTCAGAAGGTATACGCGCACATCCATGGGACCTTCTCATATCCCTATGTCGAATACCCTGGGAAAGGTTTGATGCCAGAAGACGATAAGAATTTACTCTAGTTACCGAGGGGCTTGTCGGAACTGACCTTTCTATCCTAGTCCATAATTTCTTCACACGTTTTCAACAGGGTATTGATCGAGCTATGGAGTTATCCGCTAGCCGCTCTATTCGGCCGCGAGAGAGACCTCCCCACTCTGTCGCTCATATATCTCTCGTCAAAGGCCTACCGTTCTACGGCCTTCACGTTGGATGGAAGTCCCATCCCAGGATATATCTGTTCAACCCAGATATGAGGAGTCGGCCTGCTAAAATTCCTCAGAACGGAGGCGTTTCAAGCAGGGTTTTCCAACCACATGAGGCTCACATTTAGCGTCTCAGATTTGTGCAATTTGCTTATTCTGTTGGAGAAGCAATGCTGAAGAACTTTCATTTTCGTGTCAATTGTAGATTCGGGGCCTTCGCAGAAGAATAAATATCGCTTCAAGTTTTCTCGAAATACAAAGACATATCAGTCTAACACTTATGTAGTAAACACCGTCGGGGACTTTGTTCCGGACGCAGAGCGGGACCAGATCGAGTGCATATTCTAGTCTCTGAAGGGAATGGAAGAGGAGGATGAGGGTGGTGAGCTCAGGAAATGTTCGTATCATCATCTAGCCTTAGGATGTCATACTCCATGCTTGTGCAATTACTGACAGGCTTAGAACTCGTATCGGTATTATATCCTTGGTGGATGAATACCATAACGATCCCAACCCTTGCCTGCGATTCCACCGCGAGCGCAGGGCCAACGTCCAAACCGAGGATTCGGAGCTCGACATGATAAACGCACTGATCGATATTGTGCAGACCCTCGATCCGGATATTCTCACTGGATGGGCGGTTAACTCCAGCTCCTGGTGCTACGTTATCAAGCGTGCCAAACAGCTCTTCAGTAGGGTCCAACATCACTCCCCCAGAATGAGAGAGGTTCTTCTAATCAAAACTAGAGATGAACCTCTGCGACGACCTCTCCCATTTTAAGATGGAAACCCACAGCAGATTCGGCAAAGAGTCCAATCTCTGGGGTCTTAATACCGACTCCACTATCAATATTACCGGAAGACACATGGTAAACATATGGCGAGCCGTGACCACAGAGCTTAACTTGCTGGGTTACTCCATGGAAAATGTCGTGTTTCACTTATTGCATTAGAGGTTAGTGATATCCAGTGAAGCTGTCGTTACATCTTTCCCTAATAACTAACGCAACTGGAGGATTTCGCACTATTCATTTAAAGTCTTGACTGGGTGATATTCCAGTAGGTCACCGTTACTGTTTGGGAAGGTCATCTATCATATGGCGAGGAAGGTGCAATTAGACTTGCAGATTTTAGATCGGCAGGAGCTTATTACGCGGACGAGGTGAGTTTCGGGATGGGGTTCATCATTGGGTCGTGGAAAGCAGCTGATCTGCGATTAGTGAGCGAGCGAGCCCGCCTTCTCGGTATTGACTTCGCCTCTGTCGATGGACGCGGTGCTCAGTTTAAGGTTCAATCTATGATGTTCCGAATAGCGAAACCAGAGTCCTTCATACGGGTTTCCCCGAGTAAAGCACAGGTAATTACGCTTAGGCATCCGAAGTTACCAAGTATACTGAACCGCTTTTAAGCCGGACAACAGAATGCACTTGGATGCCTGCCTCAGGTTATGGAACCTTTCTCGAGGTTCCACGTCAGCCCAGTAGTCGTTAGGGACCTTCAATCCCTTCACCCATCCATGATTCCACACAACTACTGCTACTCTACATTCTTGGGCAGAATAACCCCCGCAGCGCAGCGAGACAAGATGGGCTTCACAAGACTTCATTGCCCTCCCCGACTTCTCTAACCCTGCGAGAACGATATCAATAGTAAGCGTCCCCCTCCCCTCTGCCACTCAAGGTTAATATCCGACAACACACTAGTCACCCAAGCGGAATAATGCACATCAGCCAAACCATCCGCAAATCCCTCCTTGCAAAAATGTTTACGGAAATCCTCGACACCCACATTATGATGAAGAATGGCATGAAGCATGACAAGAACAACAAAGCCCTCCAAAAGCTGCTAAACAGCCGTCAGCTCGCGCTAAAACCCATCGCGAACGTGACGTACGGGTGCACCCCGGCCACCCACACCGGGCGCATGTATGCACTGAAATTTCCGACAGCATCGCCCAGACAGGCCGCGAAATCTTAGAAAAAGCCGTCCGCGAAATCCAAAAAGACCCAGAGTGGAACGCAGAAGTAGTCTACAGCGGCCTGACAGTCTCTTCATCTACCTAGAAGGCCACACAAAAGACGAAGCCTTCCGCATCGGAGAAGAAATCGCCGCGAGGGTGACGGAGGCGAACCCGCAGCCCATCAAGCTAAAGTTCGAAAAAGTCTATCCCGTGCATGCTCTTGGCTAAGAAGCGCCATGTAATGTTCAAGTACGAGCATCGCTAGCAGGTGGAGCCCAACTTTGATGCGAAGGGGATTGAAACGGTCAGGAGGGATGAGATGCCCGCCGAGCAGATGATTGAAGAGGCTGCGCTCAAGATCCTGTTCAGAACCAAGGACTTGACACATGTCAAGGCTTATTGCCAGAGGGAGTGGACAAAAATCATAAAGGGAAAGAAAGGTGTCCATTGAACATTTCTGCTTTTGCGAAGGCTGTTGGGTTAGGTACCTATGCGTATTCTCACCCTCATGAAACAATTAGTTGAAGCTTAGAAATCTGATGACTGTAAACAGAGAGGGAGCATCCCTCCCCCCTAGCACCCAACCCGCCGTAAAGCGAATGGAAAAAAATCCCGAAAATGCTCCCCAATACGCTGAACGTATCCAGTAAGCCCCCCTCTCTCTCTGCGTTTTTCCCCTTCCCCAAACCTAAAATTAACATCTATTAGTATCATCCAAAAAGCTACGTAGTGATAGCCGGCTCCCTGGGCCAAACTCTAGCAGATCGCACAATCGAAGTCAACGAGAGCGCATTTTCAACCTTGTCGGCGCGAATGTGAGGCAATGGTACGACGACATGCCAAAGTGGTCTCTAGAACCAAGAATAGTTAGTATCATACCTACTTCCTCCCCTCCCCCCCAAATCTCATTTCTAACCAGGTACCGCAAGACATATGCAGAGACTGTATCCAATACCGCGACGTCTCTCACAGTGGGGCGGGTCAAGTAGCAGATCGTGAACCGCCAGCACACCTGCTAGCCCGGCGATTGAACGACAAGGGCACTTTGGATCACCATTAAGCGAGGGAAGATATTTAGTAGGCAGAGTAGTGGGAATGTTCCGACGCTGTCCGCCCTGCGAGCTACGGTCCCGACTGTAGATTTGAAGGTTCGAGGAGAGGATGGGGAGATTGCGAGTTCTAGTGGAACTGATAAGGGGAAGGGACGGGGTGAGAGCAGCCACGCTGCTCATGGGGGGAGGGCTAAAATGGAAATGCGCTCAACTACTGTAAGTCCCCTACCCGTGCGGAACTACCGAAAGGTGCGGATATAAATAAGGCTCCAACACAATTCCTTAGTGGGATCGCAACAGAAGGGACACCACCATCTGTATCACTGGGATTACAAAAAACACATCACCAATATCGCCGTGGTCGAGCAGCACCCCGGAGGAAGCGATCCGAGTTAGCTCTAGGCGACTCACACACCTTACTGCATTCTTACGGTGCAGATTATGCAGCAACGTTCCAATCATTATACCTTACAATACCACACCCTGAGACTCCTTCCGTACTACATAGTACACCTCCCAAGTCGGCTACTCCTATACAGCCCCTGAATGAGATGCCTCACCGGTCCAACATTATGCTTTCACGGAACCCGATCGATCCTTCGACTACTACACATGCTGTAGTTTCGCCTTCGGCAATTACGAGCAACCTGACCAAAAACCGGGCATTCTTGAGTTTACCTTGCTCAACCATTACTAATTAGATACTCCTCCAGGCCCGGCATTTAATGAAGGCCATTCCTCGTTTGCCTCATCTTCGGCTAGCTCTGATCCCCCTTTCACAACTTCTGTCCGACCAGTAGGTCTGTCGCTAGGCAGATGCATAGCCTCTCGATCCGGTCACCGCCCGATCCCGCTTCCATGCGAGTTTCCCTTCCATCTTTAGTCCACCAAAAGTACTAGCACATAGCGTACAGTCCTCCCCAACCTAGGCGGCGCGATTCAGCAGATTATCACTGTCCGGCGATAGATTCCGAGCTTGGTAGTGTAGTCTCCCCTCCTATGTTTTCCATATTCATTGTTCCGGAACAATATTATTCCCGAGTCGCTCTTGCCCATCATATTAAGGTGACACTACCTAAGGGCATTCCAAATCAAATTACGCAGGAATCCAATTTTTTGAGTGTAAGGATTTGATTGGCTAAGAAAAGAGAAATGGCAAGGGACCGTCACTTTGCGGTGATATCGCCTGCGGTGAGCTAGGTTGTAGATTATATATTAGGACCTGGTCTTCTATAGCATCGGGGATGTTCTTGTGGGTTTCAATCAAATTTATTAGCCTGGCGCCCTCACCGAACACTTGGGATTATGTGAATTAGCAAGACAAGGAGTTGCAGTTAGAGCACGTCTCCCATGAACTTAGTGGCTCGAGCTCAG
>Ga0307509_10003559_pt1 | contig 23459 bp, 17 predicted proteins | sample 10_EM_MG_FD_202245 | JGI IMG/M metagenome (GOLD analysis project Ga0307509, IMG submission 202245) | Populus trichocarpa ectomycorrhiza microbial communities from riparian zone in the Pacific Northwest, United States - 10_EM | ecosystem: Host-associated > Plants > Roots > Unclassified | place... | reverse complement strand
TGTTTCTATGTTTGTGTGCTGCTTAGATATCTATCTGGATTGGTTCTACTTATGCAATAATTCTTGTTATTTGCAGTAGTTTGTTCTGTTCATTTTCTTGATCAATTAGGTTGTTTATATAAATATACTACCATGTTGATGTATGTGTCTTTTAATCTGTTGTTCAGTTTTTGCCACTATTTTTATGGTTTTGTAATTTTAATTTAATTATAAATTTTCGATCACGGACAATAAAAAAAAAAAGGAAAAAAATCATAAAGAAAGCAGTTTTGAATAATTAATGCTGATGGCTAGATTTACTACAAAATCGAAAATGCTGGTAAAAGAAATGATAATATTGACAATGCTACTATGGGATATACTACCAATGAAAATATTAATTCTAGGGGTGTATCTTAACTGGTCAGATTTTGGTTTTGCTCTTCAGAGATCACCAGTTTAAGTGCTACAAATCTCAGGACCACTGGAGGTTTACATGATCATTAACTTCAGAGTCTCGGGAGATTAATCGAGGTGCACGTAAGTTGCCCTGAATATCCATAGTTAAAAAAAAAACAATGAAGATATTTTATAAAAAGATGTGGTGAGGATGTTTTAAAAATTCTGCTAAAGATAAATTTTATGCGGTGATCATTTATGGGATAAAAGGTTATTAAAACGAAAGTAGGGAAAAAAAAATTCTACTTTCGGTGGATACTCTCTCCAGTTCTCTTCTTTCTTCGTTTAGTTCATCATATAGCCGATAGTCAGTAAAGATGAGAATAACTTGGGCCATTTTCAATGATTTGTGAATAAATTCCAGTTATGTTGGATCTGGAAGGACAGAAAGAGGAGGGTTATTCAAGTTGTATATAGCTAAAAGCCGACCAGGCCAGTAGGCCTTACAATGAAAAGATAAAAATAATATTTTCTTTTTATTAATTTAGCCTTGGAAACTGTATGGATATACTGCTGATATAGAAACTGCGAAACAAACTTCAACTAGCGTGCCAGCTGAAATAAAATTGTTCTCTGAATTAGCTCGAAGGGTGAACTTTTTCGCTCTTTAGTTCATGATTCATGCACTTTGGCTTTTAAATGGCTACATCAAATGAAGGTTTCCAATTCCTGCGCGCATGCCATGGTGTTTTTGCCTGTCCATATATATAAGGCAGATTTAAAGACATTTGCCTTGCTGATCCATCCCTCCAAGAGGCCTTTTGGCAATTCTTCTTTCCTTTTATGTGTTAAGACACTTTCACGCATGCATTGATTTCATTCCACATTTCTCTCTCCATCCATTTTGTTATAGCTCTCCCTCCCCCTAAAACTAGCTAGTACATGAAAAAATTGAATTATTTGTTGCCGGGAAAAAGATACTAATATAATTAAATTTGCAATCCACATGTCTCATTTCTTTTGCATCGTTGTGCAATTAAAATAGAATCAAATAATCAACAAAAATAAAATGCAAAATTAAATAAACATGTCGCACGTGTGCGACATTGCGACGATCCTCCTACTAAAATAGAATTGTTAGGAATGATGTGGGAGTAAAAGACAATGAATTCTTGTTCTTTATCACTAAAAAAAAAGAATTGAAGTTGCCACCTCATATTTTGATCACTAGAAATTCTAACTGATCTCAGAGTTCGGGAAGGGGACTAATTGCATAAAAAAAAGGTACTAGCATCTCTAATACGCCTTACCTGGAGTAAACTATATTGGTTATTTGTTTGATATAAACTAAAAATATATTGTATTTTCTAACTGTTAGTATGTTTAATGTTGAAAAAAAATCTTCCTCGGTAAATAGGTCTTTATCTTATCAGGTAAAAAACCTAACCGTTCTAATATCAATATAAAAATAAAAATAAACTATCTTTTTATTTAATATAAGGAATATGTATTATGTATAAATTCATAATCCCATATATTAAAAAAAATTATTTTGGTATTTTTGAAATGTAGGCCAAAATCCTTTGGAATTTTACAAACTTGTTGTAAAATTCATGCAAAAGTATTTCAGATTTTTAAAATAAATGCTCAAATTATTTTTTTTTAGGATTTTTGGCCACATAAAAGAAAAAAAAAAGAAAGTCTTTTTTTTTACCGGATCGACTCGACCGGGTTGACACGAAATTTTTTGTTCGACCATAAACTGACCTAAAAATCTTGGTTTGACCCTAAAAAAAAAACCAAAATCAAAAAACAGATTAAACACCTAAAAACATAGAAACTAAAAAATTCTTGAACAAAACAAATCAAACACAAAAAAAAAAACAAAGAACACCAAACATAAACCCAACAACATGGGTTCTAAAGCAGACTAGATTTGGTCAAAACAGAGGCACATACGTGTTGCAAATTATTCAAAGATCAATAATCTAGCATCCAATCACTTTAATTTTCACTTAAATGTCACGAGTTTTGTCAAAATGGGTTTTAGTTCAAAACCAAAACCCTTGGATGAAAAGCCATTGAAATCATGTTGTTGATACAAATAAATACTAGATTATTTGTTAATCATGTATAAGGAAGGATTCTAGGCAAATAAATGAAACAAAACAAGTCAAAATCATGTAACTAATGCAATGTTCTTGGGAAGAACATGAAGAACAAATAAAGAACATTCAACTTGAACCTAACAACATGGCTCTCAAACCAAACTGAATATGGACAAATCAAAGGCATATACATATTGAAAATCATGCAAGGATCAATAATCTATCATCCATTCACTTCAATTATCAATGAATCATCACAATTTGATTAATCACAAAATGAGTTTCAGTTCAAAACTGAAACTCTAGGATTAAAAACCATTTAAACATGTTATTGATGCGAATAAACACTGGATTATTCATTAATCATGCATGAAAAAGGTGTATGTGCAAATAAATGGACCGAAATTGGTCCAAATCAAGGAGGTAAGGCAATGTTCTTCCCAAGAACATAAAGAACATTGCCTAAAAACTCAGCCACTGCCTAGAAATTAACTCAGCAACCCAGCCACTATCAAGGCCAGGAATTGGTATATTTGACCTCTAAAATATGCTTTATTTATCCAAACAAGTCACCCTAACATAAACAAACATGTTTGAATCTAAAAAACTAATAATAAACATCTTTGCTTTAAATATGCATAACTCCAACTAAACCAAAGCTTAAGACAACATTTATATATCAAAAAGAGAACTTAAACAACAATTTGAATACCTTAAAAACATAAAGAAAACTTTACAATAACTTCATTAAATAGAAATCATAACAATAAGGAGGTGAACACAACACTGTTTGTTAAGCATTCAAAACTCTTTTCTTATGCTTGGAACTATAAACATTAAAAAAAAAAACAATAAAAGCAGGCCAGAAAAGACCTACTTTTGGGTCTGCAATGTATACCTAAAACAACTACTCTCTTTTGGCTTTCCTTTGGAAAGTTTTGCCTCTCACAAGTTTACAAAGCTTTAGAAAAACTTGGTTTTTGCTCTTGGATCTCTAGCCTTATATTTCTTATTGTTATTACTCTCTTTTTTCCTATCTTTTCTTATCCTTTTTTTTTCTTTCCCTCTTTTCTCCTCTTTTTCCTTCCCTTTGAACATGCTTGAGAGGGGGTTTATAGGGTTTTGAGAGATCTTGAATTCATTTCTGACCTTTTGATCTTAAGAGGAGTGCTATAAACCATTGATAAGGACCCAATGAGAAGCCTTTGTGTGTGAACATATAAAAACCAAGTCGATTTTTGCAAGATAGTTACATTGTCAAGGATTATTGAGTTGCCCACTTCCAAGGCTTCGTTAGAGCAATTCTAACATCAACATCGCTTCAGATCACCTGAAATTGGTGGAGGGGATGCACACCTATCATTTGAATCCAACCTTACTTAATTTGAAGGTCTGTAACTCCACATTCAATCGTTTGAAGTTGTATACTCGATCAACCAAAATTGTTAGGGTTGACAGGGTTGCCTACTTTTAAAGCTTCGTCAGAGCAATTTCGACATCATCATCACCTGAGACCACCTGAATTTGGTAGAGGGGATGCATACCTTTCATTGGAATCCAACTTTGCTCAATTTGATGGTCCGTAGCTCCAGATTCTTCATCTTTCTAACATCATCATCACCTAAGACCACCTGAATTTGGTATAGGGGATGCATACCTTTCATTAGAATCCAACTTTGCTTAATTTGGTGGCCCGTAGCTCCAGATTCTTTATTTTTTACTTTTGTGTCCCTTTATCCCTTTATTCCTATTATGACTGTTGATGACACTTTCAAGCCCTTAATAGATATTGGTTTTGTTGTCACACCTCACTTGTCTCTTCTTAATATTTATCTTATTCTGAAACTCAAATTGAATCTTGCTTCTGTTGGTCAATTATGTGATTCTGGTTATTATTTAGTTATTTTTTCCTCATCGTTTTACTGTGTATAGGATTTGCAATCTCGGAAGGTGATTGGGATAGGTAGTAGGGAGAATGAACTATATATTTTGAATGAGTTAAAAGTGCTAGTTGTTGTTGTTGTTGCTACTAATGTTGATTTGTTTTCTTTTCATTTGAGTTCTTCCTCTTCTAGTTTTTATTTATGGTATTCTTGTCTGATCATGTTTCGTCTTCTTGTTTGATATTTTTAGCATTCATAAGAGCTTTAGAAAATTTACAAACTTGTGATATTTCTGATTGTAGTGGATGTAAACTGACAATTTTTTTTGTTTTACCTTTTAATCAAAGTATTTTTGCTTCTTCTTCCCCATTTGACTTGATTCATTCTAATGTATGAGGACCTTCTCATGTTGCCATAAAATAAGGTTCTTGATATTATGTTTCTTTTTTTGATAATCATACTTGTTATTGTTGGGTTTATTAAATGAAACATCGTTCTGAATTTTTTAAGATATATACAGCCTTTCGAGCTCTTGTCAAAACTCAATATTCTACTGTTATCAAATATTTTAGATGTGATTTAGATGGAATTATTCACCAAACTTCATGTACATATACTTTTAAGCAAAATGGAGTTGCTGAAAGAAAACATAGGCACATTATTGAAACTGCTCATTCTCTTTTATTGTCTGCTTCTATTCCTAGTGAGTTTTGGGAAAAAGTTGTTCTTACTACTGTAAGTTTGATTAATACAATTTTATTTTCTCATATTTTAGGTTTTTCTCTTTTCAAAAAAGTTATATGGTATGCCCTTGATTATTTCTCCTTTTGATTTTTTTGTTGTACTTGTTTTGTTCTTTGTTCTCATGTAGAACACAGTAAGTTATCCTTCTAATCTGTTATTTGTGTCTTTCTTGGTCATGGTGAAGGTAAAAAAAGGTATCGTTATTTTGATTCTATAACTTAGAAACTTTATGTCTCATCATGTTGTTTTTCTTGAGCATATATCTTTCTTTTTTTATTCCATCCACTACTCATAGCTTGACTAGATCTGATCTTATTCGTATAGATCTTTTTTTTTTACGATTCTGATAGTTTATCATCTTAGGTTCCTGGTACCTCAAATACTCCTCCTCATGTTCGACAAATTCGTATTAATTATTCTGCAGGTATAGACACTTTACTCTCTGGTACACCTGAAGCTTCATTCTCCTTTACAATCCTTCAAGCTCTAATTGAGATTATGGATCCACCTCTACGTCAATCCATACGCATTTGTAAGTCCACAAAGTTACCAGATTTTGCTTATTCTTGTTATTCTTCATCATTTACTTCCTTTTTAGCTTCTATTCATTGTCTCTCTGAGCCCTCTTCCTATAGAGTGACAATTCTTAATCCTCTTTGGCAGCAAGCTATGGATGGGAAACGTTTTGCTTTGTATAAGACAGATACTTGGGATTTGGTTCCTCTACCTCCTAATAAAAGTGTTGTTGGTTGTCGTTGGGTGTATAAGATTAAGACTAATTATAATGGGTCTATTAAGCGATACAAAGCTAGGTTGGTTGCGAAAGAATACTCTCAACAATATGGTATGGATTATGAGGAGACATTTGCTCCAATTGCAAAAATAACTACTATTCGTACTCTTATTGTCGTAGCTTTGGTTCGTCAGTGACATATATCTTAACTTGATGTTAAAAATACCTTCTTGAATGGAGATCTTCAAGAAGAAGTTTATATGACGCCTCCTCTTAGTGTTTCACATGACTATGGGTATGTTTGTAAGCTTAAGAAAGCGTTATATAGTCTCAAACAAGCACCTCGTGGTTGGTTTGAGAAATTTTCTGTTGTGATATTTTTTCTTAAATTTGTTTTAGTAGTCATATTTCTGCTCTTTTTATTAAGGGCACCGATGCAGGTTGTATCACTTTGTCTTTATATGTTGATGACATGATTATTATTGGTGATGACATTGATGGCATTTCAGTTTTGAAGACAAAGTTGGCTAGACAGTTTGAAATGAAGAATTTGGTTATCTTCAATATTTTTTAGGTATTGAGGTAGCTTACTCACCCAGAGGTTATCTTTTTTTTTCAATCGAAATATGTTGCAGATATTTTTTAGCGGGCTAGAGTTACTGATAATAAGACTGTAGATACTATCACTAAGGTTAACGCAAGATATTTTTCTTCTGATAGTTTACATTTTTCATATCTTACTTTATACCGTACTATTATTGGGAGCTTGATATATCTCATTATTATTCATCCAGATATTGCATATGTTATTCATGTTGTTAGTTAGTTTGCTGCTTCTCCTATTACCATTCATTATGCACATGTTCTTTGTATTTTGCGATATCTCCTGGGTATAGTCTTTCAAAGTCTTTTACTTTCATCCACCTCTTCCTTAGAGCTTCGTGCATAGTTTGATGTTGATCATGACAGTGATCCAACAGATCGCAAGTTTGTTACTTGTTTCTGTATTTTTTAGGTGATTCTTTTATTTCTTGAAAAAGCAATAAACAATTTATTGTTTCTAAATCTTCAACCGGAGCAGAATATCATGCTATGACATCTACTACTAAAGAGATTGTTTGGTTACGTTGGTTACTTACAGATATAAGAGTCTCCATTTCTCATCCTACTCCTATATATTGTGACAACTAGAGTTCTATTTAGATTGCCCACAACTTGGTTTTTCATGAATGAACGAAGCATATTGAGATCGATTGTCATCTTACTCGTCATCATCTCAAGCACGACACCATTACTTCACCTTTTGTTTACTTTTCTTTACAGATTGTAGATTTCTTTACCAAGTCATATTCTATTTCTTGTTTTTGTTTAGTTGGCAAACTCTCGATACTTGTAACTATCGCATTATGATTTTGAAAGGAGATGTTAAGAAATATATTTATTTTATTTTATTTATTAAGAATAGAATAATATTTTTAATTTAGCTTATATATAATCTCTTTATATTTAGATTAAAAGAAAAACTTTAGAATAAAGTGAATTATGAAACCCTTGCCTCCTTTTTTTTATGTTTGTATTTTGTTTTTGTTTAATTTTGGATTGTTTAACAATAATCAAAAGGAATGGATGCATGTATTGATATTATTGTAGTGTTCTTTTATTTAATAAGTCAAAGATAAGAAATTTAAAAACAAATCATTGAACATCATTATTTTAATTTCTACTAAATAATCAAGAATGAATGTGCTTATATAAAGAGAGAATAAATAACTAATAATTATTAACTATAATTATTTTTTTAATAACCTTATAAAGACTAGTAATGATTATAAAAAGTATTAAAATTATGTAATATCGTATTGTATTAATAATAATGTAACTATTGTTTTTCATTAAATAGCGAAAGAAAATATTAAGATCCAATTATCATTATGTATGATATGAAAAAAAATAAAAAATTCTTAGTCATGATGGCATATGCCAGGTGTTAAAGGCATCAGGCATCACATGTCACTACATTTATGGTAAAAAAATCCCAGTCAGCAATACACATGTCAAGTGTTAGAAATATTACATCTCACGTATGCCTCGTAATTAGTATTTAAAAGTATATTTTTACCAAGATTTTATATCATCATTTGACACTTGAAGGATCAATAACTATTTAACTAGAGCATGTTTTATAATAACATGTCTAATAATATAAGATATATTTAATTTGTGGTAAATTTTCATCTTAAATGCAGGCTTATCACATAAATCAAAGAACTGATTGATGAGTTCAACTACTGAAATTGACAGGACAAAGAAAGGGTTAAGCTTAGAAAAGAGATGTTGGTTCAATCCAAACTGAAACACTGTTCAGTCATTGGGTCATATCTGGAGCTGTAGATCTTGGATTTCAATTTGGTTTATATGGCTAGAAAGCTAAGACATAGGCCTAAAACATTCATGAGAGTCCAAAACTCAATTCGGCTGTTTGGAAGTCCAAATCCTAGCAACAACGGAGAAGTCAGAATCTGTCCTGCAACCCAAACATTGTTCAGTGTTCAGCCCATATCTCGAGTTTTAGAAGTCCAAATACACCGATTATTTTTTTGTTAAAAAGATGAGACAATATCCTAGAACTTTCATGAGAACAATCTGTTCAAATTCGGACGTTAGCAATGACTTTTTGTTCAGACAAGAAGATAAAGATTGTCACCAAGTCAAGATGTGGCCACCTACTCAACAATTAGTCATCAAATCAATAGTTCTAAAATTTTGCCTATAAAAGGAGGCATTTGCCATGCATTTAGGCATCTTGGTTTTCAGATCAAGATCATGTTCTTGCTCTCTCTCTTTATATTTTTGTAATGCTTAAGTTTTGTTTATATTAATCTCTTGTTTATGCTTTTCATTTCATTTCCTTTACTTAGTTAACTTTTATCTTATTTATGTTCTTACCTTGTTTATTTATGTTTCTCTCTTTCATTATGTTTAGCTAAGTTTATTATGTCAAGGTGAAAAGGTTACAATAATGGTGTAAGAATAAGTATAGTGTAAACTCAACATGAACTTTAATGTTTGATATTAACATGTTTTGTATTTGTTATCTTGTTCAATTTTAATACTTTGCTTGTTAAATGTTTAATCTAGATTTATGTTGTATAACCATTGGTACAACAAATACTTGGCACTTTCATAGTCCAACCGTATGGTATAACCGACACTTGTGCTATGAAAAGAACTTGATTGTTGTTAATATAAGTTATAATCATAAATACCTGACAACATTTACAAGTATTAGCATTATTCGAATAAGATAATTAATGTAATCATGTTAACAATTTATAATCCGATTAGAACCTCCTTTGTATGTGGTTTCCAGTTGAGTAATAAAAAGAGTTTATACTATACTTGTTTGAAATACCATTAGTGGATCCTCTAACATTGATAATTATTTTATCCTTATTTAATCCTTATATCAATATCACATCTCAAAGCTCTCTTCAACTATTTTTTTGTTATTATCTATTTTTTTATTTGTAGTTTATACAGTTAACCACCCTGTGATTTGACCTTAGTCTTGTCGGGTTATTTATTACTTCGACACTCCTATATTTGAGAGAAGACATCAACTCTTTGACCGTGTCACCTCGTTTTGCGGTATCTTTTTCCATAGCTTGAAACATGTCATGATTATAATATATATTATTTATATCTAAAATGTCAAAAGTTAAGTGGATTTTTGCTCTTTTAAAACATTATTCTATATCCTCATTACTGCATTCATTTCTCTCTTCTTCTTTTAGAGAAAAGCAATGAAAGCTAGTGATATAGCACACATTATGAACTTATAAAAGTGAAGGTAAAATACGGTAATACATTTTCATCAATGAAGAACTTAATTAAAAGATTATGAAGGTGTAATAAATCATCAATTTAATTCACATACTGTAATCTTTAATTTTGAATTTTGTTTTCTTAAAATAATTTTTTTATTATGTTTTTAAATTAATTTGATGTGTTGATGTTAAAAATAATTTTTAAAAAATAAAAATATTTTATTTTAATATATTTCTAAATAAAAAATATTTTAAATAATTACCATTATTATAATTTCAAACAGATGCATAGAAGAATATAACAACGATATGGGCATATATTTCCACATATGTCGGGAGATGAATCAAATCCATCGTTTGATTCATAAAGGGATGCTTATCGATAAAGATGAAAGCTCTCTGTTTGCTTAAATTCAGAAAAAAAAAAATGATTATAGAGTACAGGAATATCTACAACGTGATATAGTGTCAAATCGAGAAAGAAATGCCAGGGCAAATACATTGTACCCCGGACATAGTCAAAATGCATGCGTTCGTCTGTAATTTTCAACACCTGTACCTCCCTAGCTTCTTGCTTGCATTCATTGCGGTCCAATATTACAGCTATAGTAATGATTTTGTGTATTGTAATTTAACAAGTTGTATAAAATATAAATTAGGTATTGATCGAAAAGAAACTGATTTTTTTTTTAATTTAATTATAAGGGTACTCTCGAGTTAGTGTATACATTCATCAAAACTAAACTTATTTTCATATAATATTAAGGGTATATATATAGAAATATAGTTATAGTTATTTTTTAAAGTATTTTTCATTCATAAATATATTAAAATAATATATATTTTTATTTTTAAAAAATTATTTTTGATATCAGTATATCAAAATGATCTAAAAAAATAAAAAAAATATTAATTTGAAGTAAAGAAAAAAATAAAATTTTTTAAATTTTATCAAAAATACTTTTGAAACGCAAAAACAAACAGGACTATAGAATTCACCATAAACTTAGTGGATTGAGAAAAATTTAATAAATAAACTGATAAAATTTATCATGCAAAACAACATGTAATAATTTTTCTTGCCATGCATGCCATTTAATAATTTGCATCTTTAACAAATCGCGAGTCTTGTGAACACATTAACCATGTATTCAAGAATAATTTTTGATGAATCGTGGTTTAATGGTAAGAGTTTAGGATTAAAGAGTTTATTTTCCTTGTAATTTCAAGTTCGAGCCATGTGGTTGCTAATATAATGGTCATTAGAGGCTTACATAATCGTTAATTTCAGGGCTCATGAAATTAATCAAGGTACACGCAAGTTGGTCCGGATATCTATATTAATTAAAAATAAATAAAAAATAATAATTTTCCACTAGGGATAGCTAGAGTTGTAGGATATATATATATATATATATATATATATATATGTCATCCAATTCACGGACATTAGATAGAATTATATCATATTACGTCCACACAAAATTAGTAGGCAGCATCTGTAGGTCTCGAGGTTTGGCTAACTACTACATGATTTTCTACAAGAAATATGTCTTGTCTTTTCTTTATATTTTAATGCCGGTTAAAAATAGGATAATAATTGTTTTATAAAATATTTTTTATTTAAAAAAATATTAAATATTTTTTATTTTTTAAAATTTATTTTTTATATCAACACATCAAAATAATAAAAAATACTAAAAAATTAATTTTAAAAAAAAATAATATTTAAAATTTTATAAAAAAAACAAATTAAAACTCACTCTTGTAATAAATGCCCTAGTCAATGATAGATATTATCATGCAAAACAACATTAAATCTTTCGTTTTTACAATTAATTAGGTAGCCAAGGGGAAAGAAACTTGAAAAAGCATGGAACAGAAAAAAGGATTTTAATTTCTTGGAATTAGATTCATTCCTTCTCTTCCAGGATGGACCACTACCACCGGAGAGAGCAAACTTTTGTATAGTACTAGTCTTTAAGCTAGCATACCGTCCCTATGAACTAAGCTATTACCAACTTTGTTTGATTATATGAGTAGGGCGACACCATATTCCTATAGGTATTAATTTCAACATTGTAGATTATATACAATGTTAAGAACAAAGAACTTTGACAAATGCATTGATTCATCAGTCCAAATGGAACAGCAAACTAGAAGGAGACGTGTAGTTGTTTGCGTCGTTAGCTGGTACAAGTAATCATAGGCCACTGGAAATGAAAAGCAAATGGAAGATTTTCTTTCTTCCCAGCTAGCTAGCTAGCGTGTGGAAGAGCTCAGGGAAGAGCTCGTGCGGAAGAGCTCTGCTTACCATAACTCTACGAAGGCTAGCTAGCTCTACTTACCATAACTCTACGAAGGCTAGCTTCCTTTATTCGAAGGTAATCATTGTGTCAAATCTATAAAAAAATTTCTAAAATCTAAGGCTTTAGCCCTTTAAGATTTCTTGATTATCATTTAGAATACAGAGAAACATCATTTTGAATACTACGGAACTAGTCCCATAATCCGGGACACGTTCTAATGGATGTATTTTTGTATATATTATAATCTTCTTTATTAAAAAATAAAAAGATGTTATTTATACTTACAAAAATAAACTGAAAATATATGAATCGATAAATTAAAAAACAATTTTAATGATAATTAAATGCTAAAGAACAAAGTTATTCTTCCTAATAAAAGTAAAAAATAGAGACACACATGCAAATATATAATCTTGACTGTCATTTTTATTTTATGTGTTTTTATTTACTTTATCTTAGAGATTAATTGTGGTTGGTAAAAACAAATGATTTTTATTTTTATAAAACATCATGTAAATATAATTTATTTATATAAAACAAAAAGAAGAAAAAATTAAAGATAAATTACAATAATCACTTTGAAGCATTATGAAATTAAAAAATATTAATAAAAAATATTAATTATTATTTTAAAAAAGTGAACTAAATAATTTTTTTAAAATAAGATTAGTTAAACCTTGAATAAAAAATTAATGCAAAGTAAAAAAAACAAATAAATTGTTGTTACCCATTTTGGGGCCCCACGTAAACAAAAAAAAAGGAAAAATACAAAAAAATCAAAAAATATTGGAAGTCAAAACAATATATGAGTTAAGGAGGATCAAAATATACAAAATTAAAAAATTTAACAACATATTTTCATCTAATGAGGACTTTATTGGCAAAGAAAATTCAATTTTGAGGAGGAAAATTTAAAATTGTATGTTTAAGGACTCAATTGGAACTATTCAAGGTTCAATTGAATTTATTGAGAGCTTAATTGCAACAAAAATTGGTTATTGAAGTAAATTTAGGCTTTAATTGGAAGAAATTAAAGTCTAGGGTCGAATTGCAAATTTTAAAAGTTAATTTGGTCAAATCAGGGACCAAATTAAGGCTGCATTAGAAATTCATTCTTATTTGAAGATTTCAAGATTTGAAGGTATATCCTTGCAAACCTTGAAAATAGAGTTCATAAGGCTTGTTGGATTGATTTTTAATGTTTAAATGAAATGTTTTGAATGTGTTGACATGCTAATGATTGCCTTAATACGTTATGTTTACATTTGAGTTTGATTTGAAATTTGCCAAATATGGTAGCAAGGTTATGATGTTCTTATGGTTTAGTTAACACATGTTTTTGGGTTTCTGAGTGTTATTTAGTTCTTGGTGAAGGTTTAGAAAGACATTTTGAATCCTAAATTGTCTAAATATATAGGCTATTTTAGATTTTTAGTTTTTAGCAAATGGAATTTGATGCATTTTGATGATGATTTGTTGTTTTTTGTGAGTCTTTTGATTCAAGTATGCTTGGTTTTGATAATATGTCATGTTGGAAGTAAGAAAAACATGTTTTAGAGGTAAAAAAATGGACATTCTGGGTTTAAACAGTTGATTGTGTTTTTTGGGTTCTGGTTTCTAGGTTTAAGGCAGTCATCTTTGTGTTCTTGAGAAGAACATTGCCTTAGCCCCTTGATTTCAACTATTTTTATTTATTTATTTCTTTACACATAAACCTTCTTTATGCATGATTAAGCAATAATCTGGTGTTCATTGTCATTAATAACACGTTTTAATTTTAAGGTTTCAATTTTGAACTGAAACTCATTTTGCCAAAATCATGATGTTTAAGTGATCATCAAAGCAAACTGACACTTGATTCTTAATTCATTTGTGATTGCATATAAAATTTTACCTTCTATTGTTTGAAATATGGTCTGGTTTGATGTTCAAGTTGCTGGATTTAGGTTTGAATGTTCTTGGTGTTCTTCATTCTTTTGTGTTTGATCTGTATTTCTTGAGAAATTTTTGATTTTTTATGTTTTTACTTATGTTGAATCTATTTTGGGTTTAGGTCTTTATTTTGGTTTGTTTATGAGTTAACCCGATCAATTCAACCCATTCAGGTCAAAACTAGGTTAGTCATTAGGCCCTGTTTGGTTTGCTACTTTTTTTTGTTAAGGTTTCTTTGGTTTAAGAGTGTGTTTGGCAAACACCTCTTAGGCTTGTTTTGAGTAGTTTTATTTCAAGAAAATTTAGTTTTTTTTTTCCAAACATGGCCTTGCAAAATAAATAAATAAATACAAGAATACAAAAATGGTAATAGTATTGAGATTTCAGGTTAACCGAGCTTAAGATAATATTTTGGTTCTGGTTAAAAGGAATTGCCGAATTGAGAATTCAAGTTAACCAAGCTATAGACAAAGACCAAAATTCTGGTTAAAGGGGATTTCTAGATTGAGATTTCTGGTTAACCGAGTTGAATGCAATATTTTGGCTCTGGTTAAAAGGAATTGCTAAATTGAGATTACGGAGCTGAAGACAAAGGCTAAGGTTCTGGTTAAAGGGGGTCTCTAGATTAAGATTTCAGTTTAACTAAGCTGAAGGCAACATTTTGATTCTGGTTAAAAGGAACCGTCAAAATTAGTCATAAATTGTTATTAAATATGACTCAAATCCTTTTAAGAACTAATGTAACTTATTCTCTATAAAAAATGATAAATCTAAAGGAAAAAAAATTATATGAATAAGGATAAAAAAATTCCCAGTTAATTAGTTTAAAGCCTCGAATGAATTAAAAAATAACTTGTACACGAAAAACATACCAACAATAAAAGATTTGATAGAAATAATAAATGAGACATTAAAGGAATGACATTGCCATAAATAAAAGAAACATTTCCCATCCTTTTTTATACATTAAACCTAACGATTTGTAGGGAGATAAAACTTGATATTTGCTCATCATCTTCTTCTTTTTTCTCAAATATGACGGCACAAGAGTGTGAACTAAATGATTTCTACTAAGAAAGCTATCCAAATTAGTAAACCTTAGAGAGAGAGAGAGAGAGAGAGAGAGAGAGAGAGAGAGAGAGAGAGAGAGAGAGAGAGAGATTAGAGTATAGAGAAAGAAAGTGTGCAAACTAGAATAGAAAAAGGTGAATTCTTGGAAATTGTAGAAAACAACTCACAAAATTAGATCATTTAGTTGTGTTAAGAGGTTGTTTTTCAATTACATGACTTGTTTTCTTGATATGGATAGGGAATTGAAAATTCCTAATTTTAAACTTTTAAACTTTATTTAACTAGTTAAAAACTAATTATAAGAATTTGAAACATTAAAGTGGCCGACCATGATTTGGAATTTTAGGGTATTTAAATCCCTAATTTTGAACTTTTAAAGTTTATTTAACTCGTTAAAAACTAATTATAAGAATTTGAAACATTAAAGTGGCTCACCATGATTTGTAATTTTAGGGTATTTAGAAACTTGACTAAATTGGATTGATTTTTTTATATTTTAATGATGATAGGGATGTTGAAATTGGTTGTGAATATTATAATATAGATTGCTAATAATTTAGTTATTGTTGGTATATTTTGGAATGATGAAATGTGAAAATTTATAAATTGTATAAGTTTTGGTATTTAAACGATGTTGTTATGTTTAAATTAGATTGGTATGATGATAATAATGTGTTGTGCTTGATTGTAATTCATATGGAATAAGTTGTATGAGCATTGGTTTATGTTTGTTAAATGTGGCAAGGTGGAAGTATGGGAATTAGAAAATGTATGTAAATGTTTAGGATTTATAATGATGTTGTGATGTTTAGAAATTGATTGGAGATTATGATTTTAATGGCTATATATGTTGTGTCTTGGTTGGCAAGTTGGTAAAATAGGAAAAAAAAAATATGTTGGATGTATAATGATAATAAGGAATGTTAAATTGTATGCTAAATGCAAGTTCAAAATATAAGAAAAATATGAAATTATAATTGAGATACAAACAAGTAGTATGAAAAGATTAATGATATGTTTGAATAAGTATGAACAATAGGTTAAAATGATATGGGTACTAATTAAGGATGTTTCCATGAAAATTAGAAGGGATATCTATTGTTGAACTAGTTGTTGAGGGAACATATATTACTAGAGAGTCAGGTAGGTACCCATCACCTTTCTTTTAATTCAAAGAAATTTTCTTGTTAAAATTTCTTTATATATATGGAATGAGTTTTGAAATGGTTTATGGAAATTTATGTTAAGAAAAACTTGGTTGTATGGACAAAGACAAATTATATAAATTATAGTCGGTCGTAAGTGTTACCTATTTTTTTCCCTATAAAAATCAAGAAAAGAAAAAAATAGAAAAATAGAAAAAATAAAATTTAAAAATAAAAGAGGATACACATGAAGAAAGCCTAGAACGTTGCACAAGTTGGTTGATCAGTACTTGAAAATGCATTTTCATTAAAGTTTTATATCATCATATTGCATTTAAAGTATCATTAAATTCCCTAACTTAAGCATGTTTTATAATAAACAAGTCTGATAATATAAGATATCTTTAATTTATGGTAAATGCTTGTTTAAATGCAGACATATCTCATAATTCAAAGGATTGATTGATGTGTTTAACTATTGAAATTGAGAAGACAAAGAGGGGACTAAGCTTAGAGAAGAAATGCTGGTTCAATTCAAACTGGAACGCCATTCGGTTATTGGGTCATAACTAGAGTTGTAGACCTTAGATTTAGGTCTGATTTATCTTGATAGAAAGCTAAGACATAGGCCTAAAACATTCATTAAGAGTCCAAGATTCAAAACTGCTATTTGCAAGTTCAAATCTTAACAACAAAAGAGAAGTTTGAATCTGTCCTATAGCCCAGACATTGTTCGGTGTTCAGCCCATATCTCGAGTTCTAGAAGTCCAAATGAGTTCATTCATTTTTTGTTGGAAAGCTGAGACAAATGCCCACAACTTTCATGAAGATTATCTGTTCAAATTTAGGAATAGTTAAAACAGTGTTAGTACAAGTTGATAAATTCATTTATTTCATGGAATTTATTGTCTTGGATACAATACCTCTTACAGTATGTAACTCAATTCTAGTTATTTTACGACGTCCATTTCTTAAAACTTCTAATGCATTGATTAATTGTAGGAATGGACTGATGAAGTTATCTTTTGGAAACATGAAATTGAAAATGAATGTTTTTAACATTTGCAAGCAACTTGGAGATAATAATGATTTACAGGAAGTAGACTTTATTGAAAAATTAGTTTATGATCAATTTGAAACTACTTCCAGTTAAAATGAGTTTAATGAATCAGAAGATTTGCAAATGGTTTATTTTTAGGAAGAATCAAAGGTAAGTAGTTGGAGACCAAAAATTAAAAAATTGCCACCACGATCAATTGATTACATACCTTCAAGTGTTCAACCATTAAAACCTGATTTAAAGTCATTACTATCTGATCTCAAGTACTTATTTTTGGGAGAAAATGAAAATCATCCGGTAATAATCTCTTCCAAACTTAATGCACATCAAGAAGGTAAGTTATTACAAACTCTAAAAATACATAAAAATGCATTAGGATGGACCATAGTTGACATAAAAGGAATTAGTCATTCGATTTGCACTCACAGGAATTTGGAGGAAAATGTTAAACCCTCTAGAAAAATGCAACGAAGGCTTAATCCTAATATTAAAGAAGTAATGAGGAATGAAGTCATTAAGCTTCTAGATAATGAAATCATTTATCTTATTTCTGACAGCAAATGAGTAAGTCCTATCCAAGTTGTACCTAAGAAGTATGTAGTCACTGTGAAAACAAATCAGAAAAATGAGTTAATTCCAACTAGGACTATTACTGGTTGGTGCATGTGCATTGACTATAGAAAAACTTAATTCAATGACTATAAAAAATCATTTTCCTTTACTTTTCATGGATCAAATTCTAGATAGAGTTGCAGGTCATGAATTTTATTGTTTCTTAGATCGCTATTCAAATTACAACCAAATTGAAATTGCATTTGAAGATCAAGACAAAACTACTTTCACATGTCCATTTGATATTTTTGCTTATCAAAGGATGCCTTTTGGATTATGTAATGCACCAATCACATTTAAACATGTTTAGTGTATTTAGTGATATGGTTCAATGTTTTCTTGAAATTTTTATGGATAATTTTTCTGTTTTTGACGATTCATTTGATGATTGTTTAACTAACTTGGAAAAAGGTTTTGAGCAGGTGTGAAGAGAAAAATCTTGTGTTGAATTGGGGAAAATATCATTTTATGGTAACAAACAGCATTGTACTTGGTCACATTGTTTTATCAACAGGAATTGAGGTTGACAAGTCTAAAATCGAGTTAATTACCAAAATCTATTAAAGATGTTAGATCATTCTTAGGACATGTTGGTTTTTATAGAAGGTTCATCAAAGATTTTAGTGTAATATCTAAGCCATTGTGTGACCTCCTAACAAAGGACAATGTTTTTGAATGGACTGAACATTTGAAAAGCCTTTGTTAAACTTAAAAACTTGTTTGCTTCTACTCTTGTCATTCAAGCTCCTGATTGGTCATTACCTTTTGAAATAATATGTCACACTAGTGATTATGTTGTAGGTGTTGTCTTAGGACAAAGAAAAGATAAGAAACCTTATGTGATTTACTATGCAAGTAAAACTTTAAATAATGCTCAAATGAATTACACTACCACTGAAAAGGAATTACTTACAGTAGTATTTGCATGTGAAAAATTTAGATCTTATCTTGTTGGCTCACCTGTTGTTTTTTTAGTAATCATGCAGCATTAAAACATCTTCTTTCTAAGAAGCATTCTAAAGCTAGATTGGTACGATGTATTTTGTTACTTCAAGAATTCGATATTATAATCAAGAACAAGAAAGGCACCGAAAATGTTATCGCGAATCATTTGTCAAGATTGACAATAGATTCCATATCTGACATCACACCAATCAATTACTACTTTCCTGATGAATCTTTACTTTCTATTGCTACAATGCCTTGGTTTGCTAATATTGTTAATTTTCTTGCTACAGGGTATTTTCCAACTCATTGGAGTACCCAAGATAAAAGAAAGTTTTTGAGTGAAGTGAAGAGCTTTTATTGGGATTACCCTTACTTATTCAAATATTGTTCTGATCAAATATTTTGAAGACGCATTCTCGACAATGAGGTAAGTAGTGTCATTAAATTTTGTCATTATGAGTCATGTAGGGATTATTTTTCATCAAAAAAGATGATTGAAAAAATCTTACAATATGGATTCTATTGGCCCACCATGTTCAAAGACACACATGCATTTTGCAAAACTTGTGAAAACTTTCAAAAATTAGGATTTATTTCAAAACATCACATGATGCCTTTAAATCCTATTCTTGTCTTAGAATCTATTTCAAAACATCACATGATGCTTTTAAATCCTATTCTTGTCATTAAAATTTTTTACTATTAGGGTATAGATTTCATAGGTCCATTCCCTCAATCATTTGGTTTTTTGTATATATTAGTCGCAGTAGATTATGTTTCAAAATGCATAGAGGCAATTCCAAGTAAAAACAATGATCATAAAATAGAGATCAAGTTTTTGAAAGAAAATATTTTTAGTCGATTTGGAATCCTTCAAGCCATGATAAGTGATGGTGGAACACATTTCTGCAACAAGACATTAAATCTTTAATGAAGAAATAAGGAATCACACATAAAATTGTCACCCCTTATCACTTTCAGAGAAGTGGACAAGTACAACTTGCTAATATGGAGATCAAACAAATCTTGGAAGAAACAGTGAACCCTAATCGAAAAGACTGGTCTTTAAGACTTAATGATGCACTTTGGGCTTATCAAACTGCTTTTAAAACATCATTAGGTATGTCACCTTATAGGCTGGTTTATAGAAAATCTTGTCACTTGCCTGTGGAACTTGAACATAAAGCTTATAAGGCTATTAAAGCTTTCAATTCAAACCTTGATGATGCTAGCTAGTTGTGTAAGTTACAAATAAATGAGCTTGTGGAAATACAAAATGATGCATATGAGAATTCAAAAATTCATAAAGTAAGAATAAAAAAGTTTCATGACAAGAAAATCTTGAGAAAAACATTTGATGGTCAAAAAGTTTTGCTTTATAATTCTCGACTCCACTTATTTAATGGAAAGCTAAGATCAAGATGGAGTGGTCCATTTATTATGAAACATGTGTATCCTTATGGGGCCTTAGATATTATGAATCCAATGAATGCAATGTTTTTAAGGTAAATATATATCGTTTGAAAGCTTAATTTCATAGTGAAAATAAATCCATTGGTTTTGGTGATCTTGTTTATAAAGATTGATTATTTTGTTTTTCTCATAGTATTTTTGTTTTTCTTTTTTATGTGACTTTTATTTTGCTAGTCTCTCCCCAACCCCAGTTAAGACTATCAAATGTGGCAGCAAGGTTTCTTTTGATTCAACTATGTTTGATATTAATAATGTGGTTTGTGATGACCAAAAGCAGTAGGTTTAAAAGCCTAAAAGTCCATTTTCTGGGTTTGGCAGCGTGTTCTTGGAAAGAACATTGCTTTAACCTTATGATTTGTACTAGATTTGGTCCATTTCTTTGCAGTAAACTATTCGGGCAACTCGATTAATTTATTATCTAGGATTTATTTGCATCATTAATAAGTTTTTAGAGGTTTTAATCTTAGGGTTTTAGTTTTGAACCGAAACATATTTTGACCAAATCCTGGCTTTTTTAGTGATAATTGATGGGTTTTAATGCTTGATTCTTGACCTATACATGTTTACGAATAAAACCATGCCTTTGTTTGTTTGAAATTTAGTCTAGGTTAGGTTTCATGTTGCTGGGTTAGAGTTTGAATATTCTTCGTGTTCTTCATTTGCTTTTTGTTTGATCCGTTTTGTGTAAAAAAATTTGAGTTTTTTATGGTTTTGATGTTTAATCAGTTTTTGACTTTGGTCTTTTTTTTGTTTGTTTTCGGGTCAAAATCTAGTTGGATATTTAAGGCTCTGTTTGGTTTGCTATTTTTTTTTGTTATAAAAGGATCCTTGGCCTAAGGAGGTGTTTGGCAAAAACAACTATAGGCCTGTTTTGGCAGTTTTCTAAGAAAGAAAACGGTTTTTTTTACCAAACACAGCTTTACAAAAAAAAATTTAAAAAAGAAAAATAAAAAAAATGATAATAAAAAATAGTCATTAAAAAAATGATATTTGTTTGTTGCATACAACCCAATCCTTATTAAAATTTGCATTTGTATTTATAAAAAGGAATTTCTTAGTATTGTTTTATAAAGTACTTGTGTAGATTTTCCTTTGCATTTTTTTTTTTTGGAGTTTACAACAAGTTTGTAAAATTTCTTAAGGATTTGGCTAATATTTCAATAACCCTAAAAGTTTTAATTCAAAGAAATTAATGGTCAATGCCCTAGTATAAATGTTGGGCCTATAGGTAGGCTGATATTTAAATATCAGGAGTCAACTAGAAAAATTTTAAAATTATTTTTAGATATTCACCAATTTTAATTGGAAGTATTTTTCACCATAGTATATGAATTGTAGAAAACTCTTTCGCTTTCCAGGATAGGTGAACCCTGTCAGGGCACCTACATAGATCCTTTTCCATAAGAATTTATTTTAGCATACGAGCCCATAATAAATTCAAAATATCAAATTTATTAATAAGAATAAATTTTTATTCTGAATCATAGACTGACCATTAGTAAGAACCTATCAAAACCTTTAAACCATATGAAGACCACGCAATGCAGCTTATCTCAGGTAAAATGCGTTACGAGTGTTAATATCTTCTCTAGCCATAATCATTCTCGTACCCTAGAATTTCTGTTAAGACTAGTACACTCGAGTCTTCTAGTGACCCTGAACCAAACAATTAGGTGGCGACTCCTTAACTCCTGACATCGCTCACCCACGTGTGACAGTATGGATGGAGAGTAATTGAATTAATTAAAGTTGGTCGTATGGATAGAGCCTAAGTATATAAATTAAAATTGGTCGTATAGACAGAGCCTAATTATATAATTTAAAGTTAGTTGTATGGATGGGAGAGTAATTTTATAGATTAAAATCGGTTGTATGGACAAACACTAATTATTTAAATTAAAGTTTTTCGTGTGGATGGAGACAAATTATGTTAAAAATAAGTTGGCCATAATAGTGGGGACTATCATGAGAAAATAAGTCGGCCGCAATGGCAGGAACTAAAATGTGAAAATAAGTAGGTCATAATGGCAGGGATTATAATAAGAAAATAAGTTGACTGCAATAATGAGGACTACAATGTAAAAATAAATGAGCCATAATGACGGGGACTAGAATGTAAAAATAAATCGGCTATAATGGAAAAGACTATAATATAGAAATAAGATGGCCACAATAGCAGGGACTAATACATTAAATAAATCAGCCATAATTAAAGGGATTACTATGTGAAAAACATGTCTATCATAATAGCGAAGATCAGTTTGTAAAGATGCAATGACCAGATTGATGTAAATTAAGAAATGTTTTGGGAAATACAAGTTAGGTTGCTTTAGAGTAAATGGTTACGTAGCCAATGAGTTGAGATTTATACATCAAAGGAATCTACAATTCATGTGATTAAATTAAGGGAATAATTAATTCTTATTATGGAAAATGAAAGTTATTGAGCTAGTTATAATGGCAGAAACTATGCTAAGGAATTTTACTAACCATAATGATGGCGTTTTAGTTGAAAAACAATTATTTAAATGAAATGGAACTATCATATATGCAGTTGTAACTAAGGTTTAGAATAGAACATAATTGCAAGGTGTATTTACTTGCTTTTATTTATTACCTACACTGCTATGTATTTAAAGTCCATCTTATTTACCACCGCAGCAGTGATATCGTTGTAGGGACTACGTAATTTTTATGTTAGGATCAAGAATTTTGTAATTTTTGTTGAATAGCATGTAGTTAAACCTGATGTATATCTTAAGTTATAATATTTTGAAATTTATAAGTAAAATGATGGACTATTAATTATTCTAGGTTTCATTGTGTGTGTGTGTGTGTGTCTTGTAAAATAATATAGACTTTCCTTGGTATGAATAAGATGAATATTTGTAATTGATGAAATTTGTTTCGGTGGTATGCTTGAGGCTACATATGATTATTGGTTGCATGAGCCAAATGTGTTTTGGGTTATTATTATGTTTACATGTATCAATGCGTGATAAGATTTTTGGTAGGGGGCATAGGGGAAACTCTATTGAACTTTTATTAGATTGGAAAAATTCTTTGTTTTAAATGGAAAATCCCTTACATGGTTAATATGCATGCAAAATGTACAATTTGTGTTTTTTATCTGTTGATTGGGAAGGACTTCGTATAGGGGAGAATATGTCAATATATATATATATATATATATATATATATATATATATATATATATATATATATATAAAAACTCC
>Ga0307509_10003558_pt1 | contig 23459 bp, 18 predicted proteins | sample 10_EM_MG_FD_202245 | JGI IMG/M metagenome (GOLD analysis project Ga0307509, IMG submission 202245) | Populus trichocarpa ectomycorrhiza microbial communities from riparian zone in the Pacific Northwest, United States - 10_EM | ecosystem: Host-associated > Plants > Roots > Unclassified | place... | reverse complement strand
GTGGAGGGCCGTTTCGTGTCGAGGATGCTTTGTCTTCACCGAGAGTAGGACGAGGGTTTAGTTCTTCTTTCCACCCAGGATTCCCGGTACTAGATGCATAGGGCTTACGATGTCTTTCTATCGGAGGGGATTTATCCTTTCCGCTCTCAATAATTGCGTCCAACTCATCATCATTCAAGTCCCGTGGGTTCGGTGGGTATTTCTGCTGCGTTCCCTTCCTCGCCATCGGTGCGGTGGCATAGCCAGGTCCCGGCAGGGGACCATGGAGCGGAGGAGGCCCGTAGTATCTGTTGCCGTTGCTATCGCCCGGTGCCGGTAGAGTTAAAGGAGCTGGTTCCTCCTCCTCCTCTTCAAAATCGGGTGGAAACTCTTCCCATACTCGCCACCATCCCTGGAAAATCAGCGAGTCCTCTTTCTCGGGGAAACAGCGCCTTGGGATGGATTTCGGGAACCTCCGACCCTCCTTCGTGTCATGGATCGGCCAAGATGCCACAATCTTCTGTATCCGAGCTGCTTCATGCGAAGGGTGAGTCATGAGCTGAGTAAACATCCATGTTTCAAACCCCTGAGGAGTCAGAGCCGGAATGGTGGGCTTCTGCTCACGACTCGGGGCGACATAAAAGTGCTCGCAGCCCAAGACCCTATAAATATTAGATAGGGAGGAGTCCGTCCGGTTGTTGAAGTAACCTAGGTTGGGGAAGCTGGTTAACGAACGTCTCCACGAAGGATCGGCACATCAGTATATATCTACCTTTCCAGTCCATACGATCATCACCTTCCACAGCGTTAACTGCGTAAAAATCGACCATCTTGTCGGGAGTGATGACAATGCTCTCTGCTGGCGCTCGCTCTTTGATCTACTAGAAGTTAATCCAATATGTCTAACTTGGAGCAGAGATAAACTTACAATATAATTTGCGATTTCTCGGAACAAACGCACCAACTTCTCCTTCGGCATCGGCTCCCTTCCGAGCTCCTGATCGACCAAATCTCCCCACAGTTCATAAAGGATACTTCCATCTTTACCAGCTGGACCAGAAGAAGTTGAGGTTGCCGGCGTTGATGTATGACTGTGATGGGTTGAAGTAGTATTTGACCTGTATCGCTGGGAAGTATCACGGCGTGGGCCATCGTTCTGTCGTTGCTGCATTGGGGGGTGAACAGGGCCTGACGGCGGTGGGCCCTTGGAGTCAGCTGTGGCTGGAGCGGGAGGTGCAGACGGATTGGGAGCTGGTATCGGTTGCGGTGGAAAGTACCCTTGCGGCTGCGGTGGATATCCTTGCGGTTGCTGCTGCTGTTGCTGTCGATACTGGTGATGAGGGACCTGTGGTGGTTCATGTGGAGCAGGGGCTGGAGGATAGGAAGGAAAGGAACCGGGAATGTGTATTTGTGAAGGCTGTTGCTGCTGCATCATCGGCGGTTGTTGGGGTGGGGGTTGTCCCATACCGGGGGCTGGCGCCCCTCCGGGCAAAGCAGGGTGATCGAGTCTTGGGGGAGGCCCGACTGGAGCAACCGTGGGTGATGATATATTAGATTGCTGGATACTCCTCATCAAATCGGCCGCAAGCTTCTGCACTACTTCCGGTGATACTCCATGACTGTTCGCAAGACGTGGAATATCCGACGGGTATCCCGTGGATGGTGCCGGGGGTGCTGGAGCAGCCGAGGTTGGAGCATAGTCGTTTCTCGGTTGCTGTGTTTGTTGCAGGCCTCCGTAATCGGATGCCGCTTGCTGTGGTTGCTGTTGCTGGGGGCGATAGCCTTGTTGGGATTGTTGTTGTTGCGGCTGTTGCGGCGGAAATTGCTGGTAATAGCCAGCAGGTCCGGCGGACGGCGGGGGGGCAAACCCAGAGCCAGCATACGGTGCGGTTGTGTGGGGTCTCAATGGAGCTTGCTGAGGGGGTGAGGGGGAATAACTTTGAGCGGAGACTGGAGAAACCGCTGGATAAGACGGTTGTTGTTGCTGGTGTTGCGGGGGTGGGGCTCCATGGTTGGTGTGCAACGGGAGCTGCTGTTGCTGGGCATAAAAAGGTGAGGAGGGCTGGGCTCCGAAATAGTTTGACATCTTCAGCGTGGCGACGCCCGATGGCTGGGGGAGCTATCAAGTTATGGCAAAAGTGCTCGGCAGAGGCGAAAGAATGATCACAATGTTGAGGATATCGGTTAGGAGGTTGAAACGGTAAACCAAAGTCTGCGGGAGGCTATCAAACCATTACCATCCAAGGGAGTGATAAAAGAGGAGGAAGAGAAAGGGGGGTGAGGGGGGTGGTGGGGTATAAAAATAAAAATACTTCGCAATGAGAAGACAAGGCCGAGAGATGTGAGGGAGGAAGGAAGGGAAGGAAAGGGGACGGGAGGGGAGGGGGGATGGAAGAGAAGAAGTAGCAGGAAGAGGAGGGGGAGTTGGACCAGGAAACAGGGAAAACAGCACAGCGCGATGGGTGGGTAGGCGATGACTGAGGACGAAGTTGCTTCCTATCGTACCGTGCAGTACATTCAGTTGGTTGATTGGAAAGGAATAATCTCTTACGATTGGGACCATGAGAAAAAGGAAAGAGATATAATCGTATCTCGCATTGCTATGCGTGGTTTCCTTTCGTCTGGCAGCATTTTTATTTTTATTTTTCCATAATATTTTTATATTTTTATATTTTTATATTTTTATTTCCCTCTGCCTCTGGTGATGCTGGTTGTAGATGCTTGTTGCTCTGCCACACACACATTTTTATTTTATTTTTCCCTCCCTCTCCCATTCATTCCACACACACACATACACAGCACACACCCTTTTTGCTCCCAATTCAAAAGCCCAGGTTCATACGGTAGCATTGCTCCTCACCAAAGACCCTTTCGAGGTGCGGCGTGACGTGGTTTATCACTACTGAAGGAAAACAACTCCCCGAGTACTCGCGTGATGACTAACATTCACGATATCATAACAAGTTGGGTTAGTTATTTCTCCATTAGACGCGTGCCCGAATAATTATAGCCAAAGAGATGTTTGCACTCGGGTAACATAAAATGGCTTGCTTCGCGCAGAGAATGGCTTGAAGGAGGGGAAAGCGAAGAAGGATGAGAAGACGAAGAAGCGTTTCACCATTTCCATCAGCCTGATGATTCCTTCTGCCAAGGAAGTTATTATACAGTTATCCCAGCAACCGGTGACACGTAAAAGAGAAGACCGACAGAGGACTCTCTACTCGAGTACTCTCTTCCCTGAGAATAGAAATAGTTCGCTGTCTGGATTCCCCTCTTGGGTAGCATCCATGCGAAGAGCCTCATTACCGCCGCGCAAACGACCGAGCCTTCTCTACAAACCACAGCAAACTCGAACTCTCCCTGCTACTCGAGCATTCTCATCATCACCTCTGACTCTTCCGCAGTGCATACAGGATACGCTGCATGCTACCGACTCCACCACGCTCATCAGACATCCTCAAGCAGCACTTCGTATTTGCTGCATAAGTGGGTAGCTTCAAGAACTTTGTATGGTGCAGCTCACTACCAATGCAGACTGCATTCCCTCTTCCATATTGCCTCGCAGCCTGCCAGCTCCAACTCTGGTATCCACCATTCCACTTGCTGTATCATCTTATCCCCACACTCGACCGCCATTCAACTGACGGGAGCGCTCATACCGCACTGTACTCGAGCACCGGTAGCTCAACTAATTGCGTCTTCAAAAGCACGATACCCCCATCGGGATCGAATCACCGTACCCCTAAATTATACCCACCGTACCTCTCACATCGTGATGGGAATAAATAAAGAAGCTGAAGGAGAGGAGCCGGGGGAGGAGGGGGTGGAAATATCTCTCGTCGAATCAGATGGTAGCCCCGGCCCCACACCAATGATCGTGCATGTATTGCATAAACAATAAAATAGCCCTCCCAAGACCAATTGTAGCAGCGAAATATTTCAGAGCAGCAGGGAGCTGCTCACTTCTCAACCGAAGATAACCAGATCAACCCTCTCAAGCCTCTTGCCCACCGTGATTGCAAAAAAAAATCAATCCACCCGAAACTTCTGCACTTTTTCTTTTTCCTCCCCACTCCATGTTTCTTTATTTTATTTTTAAGTTTGGCTTTATTCCATTATATTTCGCTGCTCATATCACGCGTCCGGTGGGAGTCTTGTTTCTTTTTCAAGTGACCCCATCGAGACGAACGCCTGCCATCTCGGTGGGGATTTAGACGGCGAAGGAGCGGGTCGAGCGGTTACGAGAGCAGGATGGGGAGAGGCGAACGAGACGTGCAATGACATGAGAGAAACGAGTGGGGAAGCATGCAAACATGAGTGGTCGGCATGCCGAGATTTGAGCGCGTCCCGTCGTCTCGGCGCCGTATCACTGTGACCCACGAACATCCCTTTCCTAAACTCACGATACAGTACTCAGCCCCAATATATTAAATACAGCATGCGCGTCTCGGATGTATTCCTATTACTCGAGTACGGCACCTCTAAATCCCCGGATAGTTATCGCATAGATAATCAGCCCGTAAATAGACGACCCTCTGGTATTTCATAGGAAACAACGGGAATCCTGCTCCATGGCCGCACAAGGCCTCTGCATCGTTAGTGGATACTCCCTGTATCGATGAAACGGATTAACCGTATTCCCTCAATCACCTCCCCGCGAACACCACAAATGGCGGGGACAGATGCGAAAAACAGCTCACAAGCCCAACCCTCACAATACCAAACCGCACTCCAAGCACCGTAAACCACCTCCCAATTCTCCCTATCACCGAAAGTGGGAGCTGAATTCGGTGGCAATACCGTACTCGCATGCTACTGCAACATCCCGGTCAATTCACAATTCTTTCTACGGTAGAATAGATGTAGGTCAAAATCCTCATTTCCACACGCGCCTAACCTGCATTCCTTCGCATAAAGGGCCGCCTTGCGATACCTCGCCTCGCTATCATGCTGGCCCTGTAGGCTGTATAGCATGTACCCAAAACGAACTCCTCGGGTGTAACAAAAAAGGAAGTATGTTGGCCACGGACTGCTGCAGCATTTTCCCTGGCGTAACTCTCAAGGCCACAGTTCAGTCCGGGGACCAGGCTGCGGGTAGTTTTGGTATGGTTGTGGTAGGTGTTGTGGCGGTGTTGAAGGGGTGTCTTTCAGCCTCGTTGGAGCGACGCAGCGCCACGATCTGCCGGGGAGGGCACTCATAATGCGTCACTCGAGTATCGGATTCCTGCTTTTGTTATTCGGTGCGATTTTGGATAGGGAGCGCAGGGCCAAGAACTGTGTGTGGAGTTGAGTGGGGGGGGGAGCGGGGGGTTTTAACCGAATGCACTCTAAATTCTAGTGCACAGACCACGAGTGCTGTTTCTCGTGTCTGATATCATCTTGGCTGACGGCCGACGAACTTTGAGAGTTATCGGTGATAGAATTATAATGGTGATGGCTGTGGCACTTTTGTTGCGTGTAGCTGGATTTGGTCCCAAGGTCCTTTGACCAACGCCTCCGGGTACACTAATCTAGGGCGAAATTGGGAGAGATCACGTGAGAAACTCGGGGGTGTATTATTTATCAATAGGATGTTTTCTCAATTCCTTGCTCTGGTGCAGATTGCCCACGGCCGACCATTTGAGTGGATACGGCAGACCTTCGTGAACTAGGACAACTTATGCTCCGTTCCAAAATTCCACGAAAAAAAAGTCAGGTGTAACGAAAGACACCGCCTCCAGGATCCATCAAAACCGGCGGAGGGGATATTCTACTCTCCCCCCCGGGGACACCGCTAGCTTACCCCATAATGAGGGTATCGTCCCGTATCACCCCAAAGCAGAAACAAACAAACAACAATAAATCAAAACAAATATGACAAAAACCCCTCATAGAAACAACGAGCGGGTAAACCCGCCAGGGTAGGGTTGGTTGGTCACATCGGATCATTCAGTCTCTTGGAACCCAGCATTGCAGGTTAGAAAGCCTGGAGACACCCACCATGGCCACCCAAAGGCGACCGTGTGATGGAGCAGCTCAAGGTTCCGACCTACTTTATTTGACACGCTCACTCCCGGCACCCGACCAGGTTGATTCCGCCCAGCCAATAATCCAGAACATCCACGATCGTTACTGGACCACATGTGCGATTCCAAGAGGTTGGGGATGCAGTTTCAACCAACAATAATACTCGAGCGCTTCAAAGGCGAACAAGGAGTGGTGTTTTCATGGGCCGATCGTCGCTCGCACGGGATACCCCACCCCTATTCTTGCGCCGTTCTGGGTGAGCGTGGATTGGGACAAACCATGAGCCTAGGAGCTATTGGGGAGAGTTGCGCCTGCTCCGAGATCAGTCAGACGGGAACCAACAAATCACAGATGGAAGCTGCGCGGAGAGGAGTGCATGTCTGCCTTGCGTTGCATACTGACTTGCCGAGATATAACGAAATATTACCCTATAGATAGCACAGATCGACCTGAAGAGGCGGAGTTCACGAGTGATGACCTATGAAGATTGTGCTCGGGGAAACGGTGGCTAGATCATCACCCGATTGCGTGGTCTGTTTTTGGTTTATTGATCATTTGAAGAAAAGCCGATCTCGATACATGCGGCCACATAGTGAGTGGGGTTTGATATCGCGGCAGGTGCTAATCAGAGATCTATGGAAAAGGGGAAGGTGTCGGACTACTGCTCACAAGTGAGGCGATGTATTCCGGGTCGCTTGGGGTGGTGTGTTTGGGTTAAGGAATCTGAGAAGTGCTGTGGGGAGTGGATAGTAACGGAATATGAGAGTAGGTGGATGTATTGGACGCTAAATGAAGGTTCTGGCTAGAACAGGTTTCTGGCTCTTGAGACCCCGAGGGGCCCGGCCTGTCAGAACTACTCGGTCTAGGTTCCAACAGCGTGGCGACAGGGGTTCTTGGTGGGGTGAGGGGTGAAAATCGATATAAGCGGCGATAAGATACCGCATGATTTGAACAAACCAGAAATCGAGCCAGGGGCTGGTGGGGAATAGAGAATCGAGTGTGGCACTAAAATGGGGGGTTGTAGCCCAAGTGGGTATCGGAAATTCCTGGCTCTTTATGATGGCAAGAATAACCTCAGGTCCTTGTAGTGGTGGGCTTGGAAGCATACAAGATCAAAGTTCTTTCGGGTAATTTCCAGCAAGCCCCAAATAACTCCACCCCAGGAGCATTTCTGGCTCTGCTACAGAATTTACTTCTCTGAGTATTTGCCAGGTACATACTGTGATACAGTGCCAAGGGCCGGTGCTTGGAGGGGTATAGGGGATCTGGGCTATTAGAGCTGCAGGGGAAACTAGAGGCAATGCCTCCTCGCTCTTTACTAGGCTCTTTGGAAGCCACAAATATCTAAACCGAGCTTTCAGCCAGCAGTATATAGTACCACATCGCAAATTTTCTTCAAGCATCGAGTTTTGATCTTGGAAGCTTCAGGTTTAGGCCCGAAGGAGCGACATGAATGCTAGTATCCCTTTAGACCGTTAAAGACCACCCCCGTAGCTAGCCTTCTATGGAGGGTCTCTGGATATGGGGTTGCGGGCCTTTGATGCCATCCTCTCTGTTTTTTTCTTCTCATATCGGAGCTGATCAATCACTTTCAGTTTCTCTTGAGAGCGTATATGTTGTTATTTTGGCCGGCTAGAAATTGAGGACGTTGGCCGCAGGGAGGGCTCATGAGCACGAGGATAACAGATAAATTAAAGTAGCGCTATTAAGCACCTTGAAACTTGGTTTCGCACAAGATTTCCAGAGAAGCCATCTTGTTGGAGGCTAATAAATCAAGAGGTCCTGAATTTCCAAGGATTTTGGGCAGTGGGCAGGTTTTGGTGCGCCGATCCCAGGTAGCACTCAAACACTCTCGGGGTGAGTGATATAGTGTGATAACAAGCCCTGACCCCTCCGTTCAATTACGAGGGGTTACACTGAAAATTTGATGAAGTCGGTTATCAAGCTTTATTCTCCCCCTTCGCTTAATATCCTCGCGGGCCGCAGCATCCTAGCCCCCCCATCTCACGTTAAGCGAATCTATCGCCTTTTTTTTTCTTTTACTCACTTCTTGATCGGCGATTTCACTTGGTTAATGGTATCCAACCTACGAGATTCTGCGCTACCGCAAGCGAAGGAGCAAGGCGGCGCTGACGCTTAAAAGAGGGTGGGAGCAGGAGTTGAGGTGGAAAACAGCATTTTCGATTCATGTGTTTTGTGTCAATGGGCATCCGTTTGTCCGCCATGCTTTCGGGGCTACACACTACCGGTATTACGGAAGATGGGGGCAGAGTATTGGGCAGGCCAGTGATTGCTGATTGGATTACAAGGAGGAAAAAATTCCGCCCGGATGGGGGGGGAATGGCCTGCTAGTCCACCTATCTGTGGGCTGGTACTGGCTAACTTGACAAAATGTGGTTATGGCACTAAGGAGGTACTGTGCACTGCTCTGAATGGGGTGCAGATTTTCGGGGAAAGAAGCTATCATGGGTGCAGGTACGGTTCCATTACCGGATGGCAGTCGGACGACTTAAAAACCGAGCCTTAGAAAAAGAAAATATTGGAAAGAAGGGTTGGGATCAAGATGTGCTGATTCCACTGGTAAAAAGTATCCTACGATATTCAAGATCTACACACTCGGGCTGGCCCGATCGGAAAAGTGAAGCAACGGGAAGAGACGGGCTTGGTAGTGCGATGTCATACATAAATCCCGAACCCGGGCAGAAGTACTCCCTCGAACAGAAATCTCAATCTAGCAGGAACAAAGGCCAAATCCCTACGCCGACCTCTCGCCGTCTCCTACACAGCCTAATTCCTATTACCCCGCCTTGCAGTTTTTGGCAAGTAACGGTCATGATCTTCCCTTCTCCCTCCACCTCCGAACGAGCCGTTCGGCTTCCACTTGGCTGAGATCGTGCCTCTTTACAAGGTGTGCCTTGAAATTGTCCACTCTGGTGAACTTCTTGTTAGGAAACTTGCAGCCCCCTATTGGGCAGGACGGCCCCATCGCTGGACCATGCCCCTTTGCTGGACCATGCCCCTTTGCAGTGTCGAGATGTCTCTGGAGATCCCCGGGACGTCCAAAAGGTATATCACACTCTGCGCACGTGGGTGAGCGCCTGCGTTTTAGGGGGCTGATATCTTCTTGATTCCCTTGCTGGGCGGAGCGATAGTTGTGGGGTAGCTCGTAGTTGAGGAGATATATGGCGGGGCTGAGATCCCCGGGATGTTCAAAAGGTATATCACACTCTGCGCACGTGGATGAGCGCCTGCGTTTTAAAGGGCTGATATCTTGTTGATTCCCTTGCTGGGCGGAGCGATAGTTGTGGGGTAGCTGGTAGTCGGGGAGATATATGGCGGGGTGGTCTGGGCTGAAGTTGGAATCTGTGTTGGCGGGAAATTGAAATTGAAGGGGGGGGGACTCAGTCAGGATTCCGAAGGAAACGCTTCCTGGGTGGTATCTGTGGTGGCGGCAAGGGCGTTATCCTGTGGGTCTAGATTTATGTTTGGAACCAGTGTGAGGAATTAATTACCCGCTGTATTGGTGGATGCCCCAGCTCGTATCAAACAAGCTCTCGGGAGTAGGCTGGCGCAGTTTAGGATTTGGGCTTCCGCGCAAGGCTGCGTAAGGAGGTAGGGGCGTGGAGGTATTTGTATTCGACATCTGTTCAGGTGGTAGAGTTGGTAGGGGGATTGAATAGAGATAGTTATGACTCAAAGATTATATTCCAAGCTTGCGCTATTTCTCCCAAACAGAGGGAAGTCCTACCTCTATATATACTATTTAACGCTACACAGAAACAGCCCCATATCATACCAAGGAAATATCCCTTAAACTGCTGAAGCTTTCATGCCTAGTTTGTGATCTGGGATACTGCAGTACTCGTAATGGGCCCACAAGGCTGCAATATCTGCACTATCGGCACTCATCGTGGCCGTGACAGAAATAACTTTTAAGTAGGGTCGCTGCAGTAGATGTGGTCATGATTACTGGCTGGTATCCCAGATTGCAAACTGGTCTGGAAGATCTCAGCGGTTTAAGGAATAGGAGGAGAGTTTTCACGCAGACCGGCCACCGTTAAAGCACTTGAAATCCACCACTTCCTTCAGCCCCGCAAGGCTTCGAAGAATGAATCGCGTTTCCCTGACACGTTATAAGATCAACCCACTGATGTGTTGGATCTCATATCCGGTATCCGAAATTCTGTTAACCTATCAGACTAAACCTATCGCAATCTGACTGGCCGGTCCGGCTGATCTAGTGGTGGACTTCGAGAGGTTTTGTGATCTGGGAGAAGTGGCAAGCACTTCGGCCCCCGGTAATTCGAGGCCAAGAACGGGGACTGTATTTCACGGCGGTAAGGCGAGTCCGTTTAATGCACGTTATTTTTCTACCTGGCTAGGGTATTGAAGGCTGACTTTTGCTAAATTCTCCAGGAGCACCACCCCATCCCCCCCCCCACATATCTACCATTATCCCCGCAAGACTTCACCAGTAGCCGGTAGTCGCTCAAGTACCAGCGCTGGCACCGCCGCTTCCACTGCCAACACATCGATATGCGTGATCTGGTAATGCGATTACCAACCTTTTATCACGGGTGGGCCAGCGTCCGGAAAGGTCAAGCCTTCCAGGGGCATATGCGAAATGTAATTCGATACGACCAGGCCGTCTTTCGTCCGACGACCTGGGTTACCTGCGCGTAGGAGGCGCATGATTCGCATTTTTGCCTATGAAGGATTCCCGCGCCGGGCGGTATCCGTCTAAGCCCGTTCTGGAAGCGTCGGCGGAGATAAGGTCTAGCGGGAATAGTTGCCGACCGTGATCAGATTCGTTAACAAGGCGGCGTTCATACCTACGGACACTCTCCCCATGTCCGCCATCTTGGTAGAGCAATCAGCACTACTCCAGTTAGCTCGAAGTTCTGATAGCGCCTAAAATTCACACTAACTGCGTGGCTCGGGGATGCAGCAGCGGCGGCGATAGTCATCGCAATACCGACAGTATGATACTTCTCCCGATGGCCTGGGCGACTATGGCGCTGATGCCAAGCATGCCTCCACCCCACGCTTCTATGAATTGCCTCGGAGTGCTTGCTCCAATTGGACAAGGTGGGATTGAAAGTTATTTTTCGGACACAAAATGCCGTGCTAATATCTGTTAGGACGTCTTAATTATAAAGCTGAAGCTCGATTCCTTTGGGGGGCCCGGGAGGACATGGCGCAGGTGATGGACAAGGGGTCCGAGAGGCAGACAGCAGAGCCGATCGTCTGGAGACCAGATTTAGTCTTGTGATGTGCTCTTTCCTGGGCGCCTTTGTATGATATTGAAAGGCGGTTTCTGTTTCATCCCCTGGGAAAGGAGGGAGTAGAAATTCAACGCTGCCTCAAGTGATAGTTGAGGCCTGGGGGGGTTAGCGCCTGAGATAAGGTGTTTAGCATGACGGTGCTACTAAGGGCTACCCCCCCTGCCGCTGGCGTCGAAGCTGTCTGAGGAGTTACTTGTTTTACAGGGGGATGCAATCTACTATGATATTCGCCTATTATGCTTTGGGTTTGGGGGGTCCCTTGGATGAAGTGGAGCCCGCTGATCGATGGGTGAAGGGTCGGGTTCAGGTGGCTAAATCCCGGCAGCCAAAGGAACTCAACAAACCATTCCAGCTTTCGGATTTTTGGGAAGGAATCGTCGCTGTCGCCACAAGAACGATAGTGCAGGTCTAGGGAATTGGAAAGCTTGCTTTGCTTGGAGAGAAGTGACGGAAAAGTGCCTAAATTAGGGTAGTTTTTCAGGGTGCTAAGGTCTTGAGCCTAAGATGGGGTGCGATTTGCAGGCGGCCCGGCCCCGGTGGGGGGGTTTTTTTCTTTCCTTTTTTTCGTGCCCTAGAATGTAGGCTCTTGTGGCTAGTATTTAGGGCATTTAAAGGTGGTTGGCGATCTTGATTGTGTTCTGGGGTTTACTAGATCGAATGCCATAGTTGAGTTCCTAGCGAGTGATGGTCTATGATGCTTCGATGGACTTATAAGTTTTATCCTTGGGGATCGATAATAGTTTGGGTATAGAGCAGATAAAGGGGAGTGGCTCAGGGAAGGTGGGAACGGGCCAGGGGTGTTTGCTAATTCGATTTTTGCTCTCCTCTTTCTTTTTCTTCTGCTGTCGTTATAGAACTAGGGGACTGGAAATGATCCCTTGGCTATGGCGACGCGGGCCCCTGCGAGTAAGCCTTGTTGATCTGGTGCCAAATTACGTGCTCACGGGGCCAAGGCCCGAGCTCAGAGAATGAATCTTCTGTTTTGTGAGCGGACTCTAATATAAGATCTACCCGCTATAGCTCATCGGATAGTGAGAACACAAACTCCCCTTTACTACTACCGACTTGGGCTGCAAAAGAAGCACTCGGGGTGCTCACCGCCGCCGGCAGGAGATAGTAGGTACAGGTCGGTAGTCCGTAGGGGGTGTGGCAGTAGCCATGCTGGATTGGCCAGGATGGTGGAAAATCGTAAGCCCCTTTTTAAAACGAAAGTAAACTGTGGGTGGGAAACATAAACATAAAGAGTGACCAAACTGAAATCCAGGAATAGGAAGAGGAGACATAGAGGACTCAATGGCAAGCAGATAAGACTCACTCGAGGGAGAAAAGATAGGAGGTATTTATATACACTGAATGGTATTGTAGTGTTGTGGGCGCAGTGCGGTATCAGCGAGGGCAACTACTGTGGACAACAAGCCGAGGTGTATCGGATGGTGGGAAGGTCTAATAGCAATGGGGAATCCGGGGAAGGGTAGAAAGGATTAATATAGTCTCACTAGGCTTGAGGGGCATTGCAGTAGATAGCCAATGTTAGACTTTAGACACAGATGAAAGCCCTAGAATTATCATACTCTGATATCGTAAAACTTCCCGAAAACCACCATTTCAGCCACCAACGCAGCACACATGGCTGTTCCACTTGTGTAAATTTGAATGCGTAATTCTCCGATTCACGGAGGCGATCCTTATTCGTGGATTCTTCAACACCAGTCTTTTAGCGTAGATGTATTTGCGCGCAAGTATAGCAGGCTGAGGTTTGGGCAATTGGTTACGGTAAATCACCAATTATCGCATCATACGGGGGGCCGACATCTGAGGAGCGATAGGGCCTTTGCCGTCTTGGCGGGACTCTGTATGAGTTGAACCCAGATGTTTGCCTTTCCGCCGGCATCCTTACCGTGCTTGGGTAGACTCAATATTTTTGACCCACAGAGTTTTTCTAGTCCATGCCATAATTACGACGGGGCTTTAGGCGATGAGAAGGGGGTTAAGTATTGGGCTGCTAGCATGAGGGAACTCTCTTCTAATTCCCGAGAAAATTTCTTTAATCCTTTCTCTGCCCACAGCTCCATATACCCCCAGCCTCTCTTATTTGTACGACAAACACAAAACCTCTCCTACAATTACGACCGATGTTTCCTGACCAACATCTATTCATTGACGGCACTTTTTCCCCTTCCGTGGAGGAGAATCCCACTTTATTTACGTCAATCAACCCCGCTACAAGAGCTCCACTCGCAACGATACATGAGGCTTCGCCAAGGGATCTTCAACGCGCTGTCGATGCGGCGACAAAAGCATTCGAGACTTGGTCCAAGACAACACCAGTTGAGCGCTCCCGTATACTTAACAAGGCAGTTTCAATTCTTCGGGACAGGAACGATGGGATCGCCCGTGTCGAGAGCCTCGATACCGGAAAGCCATTTTCTGAGACAAGCACTCTCGATGTAGCCACTGGTGCTGATGTCCTGGAATATTTTGCTGGTGCTTGTCTGAGCGGCCTAGAAGGGAAAATGGTTCGATTACGGGAGAAGGCGTGGTTCTATACAACCAAAGAGCCATTGGGTGTTTGTGTAGGGATTGGTGATAACTTCCTCCCTTCATTTCCATCCATTTTCTGACCATTGAAACTCTTTACAGGCGCATGGAATTATCCGATTCAGATGTACGCTTGAATACCGTTCCGGATCCCGACATGCTCCGCACTCCACGCCCATCTCATTCCTCCTCCCTCTTCTGACCCTGGGTTCTCGCATGTCTTCGATATTTCAATTTCTAACCGTTTTTTATTTTCCAGAGCACTTTGGAAGTGTGCACCTGCTCTAGCAGCAGGAAATACTTTCATCTTCAAACCATCGGAAGTTACACCCCTCACCGCAAACATCCTTGCCGAGGTTTTTACAGCTGCCGGTCTTCCCAGCGGGGTATTCAATGTTGTGCATGGAAGCGGGGGTGTGGGGGCTTGGCTTAGCAACTGTTCGGGAGTAGCTAAAATGTCCGTCTTCTCCTCCGCATATCAGTCCTCGCTAACCGAACCTTGCAGCTCATTCACCGGTCAAGTGTCAACTGGGAAAAAGGTTTACGCCTCTGCCGCCGGCTCATCGCTCAAAAGTGTTACGTTGGAACTGGGAGGAAAATCCCCGTTCATCGTATTACCCGAGGCCGACCTGAGTCTAGCTGCCGACGCTGCCATGATTGCAAATTTTTACTCTTGCGGTCAGGTGTGCACGAACGGTACCAGGGTCTTTGTCCATTCATCCATCAAATCCAAATTCGAGAAGCTTTTACTAGAGAGGGTTAGGGATGGGATCCGTGCGGGAGACCCACTGGACCCCAATGTCAATTTTGGCCCATTGGTTTCAGAAGCTCATTCTGAGAAGGTCAAAGGGTACATTCGGCATGGAGAGGAGGTTGACAAGGCACGTCTTCTCTGCGGTGGATTGGAACGGGCGGCTTCACTCCCGGATGGCAAAGGACTCGAAAAAGGGTTTTTTGTTGCCCCGACTATCTTTACCGACTGTAACGATTCCATGCTCATTTGTCGTGAAGAGATATTTGGCCCAGTCTTATCCATCCTTACCTATGAGACGGAAGAGGAGGTTATCCGCAGAGCCAATGATACGGAATTGGGATTAGCAGCGGGCGTTTTCACCAAGGATATAGACGCCGCGCACAGGGTGATCGGGAGGATGAACGCGGGTATCTGCTGGATCAACACCTGGGGTGAATCGCCAGCGGAAATGCCGGCGGGCGGATGGGGATTAAGCGGTGTGGGGGTTGAGAATGGCAGTGAAGCATTGTCGCAGTTTGTGAGGACTCGAAGCGTGTTGGTGGAAAGTGGCCCATTCCCGGCTGTATTCTCCGCATCTTAGGTCTCAAATCCCATTCTTTGGGCTAGTCATATTGCTATAGTCACATACGGTCGCTCGCTTACTAGAGCTGAACAGGGATTCTGGCAGGCAATAGTTAGATTGGGCTTTGTCACCGGGCATGTGTAGATCGCTGCGAGAGGCTGCCTACAGAATATCAATCGTCGCCATATGGCTACTGCAGTTATCGCAAGGCGTGTCTTTTCTAATGTGCGTGCGATAGAACCGATAATTTACAATAGTGATCCATTCAATTACTTTTGACTCACTGAACCCTGAAACCCAGAAATCACCTACTCATTTAGTCTAGCCTGGAGGAGGGGGGGACACCGGCGCCGTAGGATCTTGGATGTAATATAGAAAGGGTCTCGGTATATTTCTGAGACTGAGCCAAAATCTGGAGAGCAAACCCCTGTGTCCGAACTTGTACCACCCGCTGGGATTGGCCCACATTTAAGAATGCGGAAACCTAGAACCATGTGCTCGTGTGTAAAATTGGCGGGGGAACCTTTTTTGTCGCTATCCTCCACTTCTTAACAAATGGGACAAACAATTAACAGACAACCTCACTGCAATGGAGGACTTCCCGTGGGAATCTGGAAGAGGTTTAGAAGTGGTCTTGGCATATATTCACGCCAAAATCTAGAAAATTAACTTTTAAATTCTAAGTTTTCTAAAATCTGAACCACCCCCCCCCCCCTGGTTCCGATTTGAAATGGTTCAGAAACCTGGAAACTTATATCATATACAATTGGTCAACCAGCCCTAAGGCTACAATTCCCGACACATTAAGCCCAGCTCTCAAAATGAAGATCTAACAAGCTATCATACCGCGAGACACAAATCCTATGAAAAATAATCTCCTATCATACTTGTATCTATCTGGTTTCATATGCGGGGTTTTGTTTTCCCGCAATGATCGTGATCTGGAAATTTTTGGAAAAAAGGTTTTTTTTTTTCCTGGGGGAACAACCTGTGATCCGAGTTGCTGCTCCGGGCTCCAGATTTTTTTCCAGATTCCTACGGGAAGTTCCTCCAATGTTATTGAAAATCGTTTCCTAGTTAAAGTTGGTAGTTTTCTCGTGGGCAATATCGTTTGACTGCAGCGCTCGCGACCCCGGAAACCTAGACTATCCCTGTTGCTACCGAAGTAGTCGGTGCTCCAGGCCTCGGTCCTGAATCTCGGGCTTTTCTCTTCTAAACACTGGCGGGAAGTTCGTGGTTCGTTTTATAAAAGTGAAATTCTATAAAACTTTTCTACACCTCCTAGTCTATCGAGAGTAAAGTACATGGAAGGAACAGAGCCCCCATCGTAATACCTAATGCCCCTAGCATGCGTGATTGCGCTGTAAAGAAACAGCAAATCACCCTAAGCCAGTGCTTTAGCGGTAGTACTCAACAAAGTAACCCTTCTTGTTCTTGTCACCGCATCCGCAGTGATCATCCTCATCCTCCTTCTTCTCCTTCTTCTCCTTCTTCTCCTTCTTGTCCTTGTCTTTCTTCTCCTTCTTCTCCTTTTCATGCTTGTCCTTTTCATACTTCTTATCGGTCTCGCACTTCTCGCACTTCTTGAAATCCTCCTCCTCTTTGCATTTCTTCTTTTCTTCCTCCTCCGAGCAACGGAACCAGTCCTTCTTGGCAGCCTGTTTGTCCTTCTTGTGCTCGTCCTCGTGGAACTTCTTGTTCATGTCGCGGTAGTAGCCGTAGGCTTTGTCGTACTTGATCCCCTTGTCGAACCCTGTCCATCCATCCACCCATCAGCCACAGCTGGAATTACCAAAAGAAAAGAAGGAGGAATTACCGAATCCCTCCTCAAAGCAACACTGCTGATCACAAACTTCCTCACTCTTAGACTCAGCACACTCCTCACACTTCCTGGATTCCTCTTCCTTCTCCTTCTCCTTCTCCTTCTTGAAAAGTTCCTCTTCATCCTCCTCAACCTTCTTGTAGAACTTATCCTTATCGTGCTTGGACTCCTTCTTATCCTTATCGTGCTTGGACTCCTTCTCCCACTTCTTCTCCTTCTTGTAATCGTCCTCATCCTTCTTCTTTCCTCTTCCCTTGCCTCCGTCATATCCACCGTCGTAGTAGACAAAGTCCTTTCCGTACGGGGGGCTCTTGGGAGTGCGGTGGTAGCGCTTCTCATCGTAGAATTCCGGGAGGAAGGAGTAGCGCTCAGGCTCCTTCTCGCGGTGGTGGGCGTAGCCGTCGACCTTATGGTCGGATCCCGGAGCCGGGGCGGGGGCTGCGCTAGCAGTGAGAGCGCTCATGGCGAGGAGGAAAAGGGTTGGAGCGTGCATTTTGGAATGAATGAAGTTGTTGTAATGAGTGATTGTGATTGTGATAAAGAAGGTAGTGTGAGATGCGGGAGGGAAGTAGAGTTGGGCGGCGAGGATGGGGTTTTATAGGAAGTCGTATCGCACTGTATGTCATTTAAGATCTTAGCGAGTGGGTGATCAAACGCCTATAGTTTGGTACCCTTCGCTTTCATTCGCCATTTCGCTAACTATTCGCTGCGTAGCCTACAGACTGTGAACCGCCTGTTATTCCTCAGGACTTTGTCGACAGCGAATGTACTCCTTTCGTCAGGTTTACAACAAACCCCAAGACATCCCCACAATTCCGGCCACAGCCTTGGCCATTATGCATTCCTTCTCAGCCGGCTTTTCCAATCCGGCCGGCAGCCGCAGCCCGGGCCGTGGCGAGTGATGCCCGATGATTATCTTGTGGTGAGAAAATAAGTGCTCAACTGTCTCCGGGCATGACAAGAGGTGTTGTAACAGGGTCTCCTTCATGTGAGAAAAAGAGATAGTTCAGGAAGGTTCGATTCGTCTTCGTATGGATGAGAGATGTTGGCCGGCGTTTATACTCAGTTGTGACATAACGCCTGTCGTTACTGTTAAATTAGGTGAGCCTGGAGGTCGAAGCTAGGTGCTAGCAGCGGACGTTTTTATTTTTATTCTTATTTCTATTTGCTCAAGTCGGAGGTTCGGTTATATTATAGGTAGAATCCGGCGAGGCTAATGGCTCTGAAACGGGCACCTGGCTTAGCTTTTGACTGGGAGACAAAAGCGCTCAGTCGTACCATCTCCTGCCATACTCGCAGCTGCAAACCCATCCTAATTCCAACCGATAGCTTAGCACAAATCAAGTCTAGCCCAGGAACCGTCCAGTCCCAACCACAATCACAAGGGCGTCGAATCGAAAAAAAAAACTAACCAGATCGGGCGCAAGGCCCATTTCCCCTCCAACAACAAAACCCGAAATATCTAGTTCCTCCCGGGACTAACTCCCCACCCCCGCAACCCACTACCGTGCAACCGTCCCGACCCGCCCTCCGGACGATCCCCCAGACTAACCTCGGAACATAAGTCTCTCCCTAAACCGGTATTGTATGCCCGCAGATCCACAAGAAGGTGCCTTCCGGGGCTAACCCAACAATTCCTCCTTCAAATTACCAACATCTGCGCAACAACCCAGACACAGATGGTGCTAAAGATTAGCAACCTCCCCCATGACGTCCTACTCCTTCTTAAGCAGAACTATTAGCCGCGCGAACCCCGGCCCCATCCGGTGAGGTGCATATCCCGATCATTTCGGGTTCCAAGCCTCCGCGCAGGCCATCGAGGAGGGGGTTTGGGCTGGGTTATTTTGGACTTTGCGGGGTTTCTACAGTATTAGTGTGATGGGGGAAGTAGAAGGGGGTGGAAGAGGTTGGGGTGTTGATGGAGCCGCATGGGAGCGATCTATCTCGTAGAACAAGGTGGAGTAAACCAGAAGCCCACTAGCCGTGACTAATGCCGGTATGGTATGGGCTTGGGGATTAGCTCGGTGTGGTAGTAGGGGACCAGGGGTCTTACATGGAAGCATGGTACTTTGGAGAACCGCGAGAAATTTTTCCGGAAGGGACTTCTGAGCGCCAAGCGTTACCCGGTGATGGATCTGGGGTGGCCTACTCTTTGATGGCTTGGTAAGTTATTGTAGGTATTAATAGTAGCGAGACAAAAAATTCAATCGTCACGAGTTCCTCTCTGTCGCAATTATAGTCAGATTTTGCGAGTATCAAACTCTGCTTTCCAATGCACAAAAAAATAAAATAACCAAGTGTCTGAATGCCATGACACCTTTTTCTCAATCTTTATCTGTCCTGCGCACGGAGGGAAGTTATTTGCGCAAGAATCACTGCCATACCGGTACGAGTAGTATGATGGGTATGGTAGGTTAAAATAGGTGGTTGGAGGAGTCATCTGGTATCACTCCGTCCAAAGAAAAGCAGGGAAATCTTCAGGCTACCCATATTATGTTCTTGGGGAGTTTGGGGTGATATAATTTTCCCCGTCTGCCCGACAAATCTTTCGCTAAGATTGTTGGGCTTTGCTGGCCGGAAAGGCCTAGTCCTTGGTATGGGGTGTCTTCTCGCCCGTTATCCGATGGGCTGCGCTCGTACTGCTTCCGGTGTCGGGAAACATTGGGTGGGAGCAGTAGGAAAACATATCAGGTATCCTACACAACGTGAAAAATCCCCTGGTACACACGGGAGACTGCTCGTACTACTTTGGCATGCACTCCCGGTGTGGGTAGGCTCGGGGGGCCGTGGGGTGGATTGGAGCTAAGGGATTGATGTCTATCTGACGGAGGTTTTTGGGGTATCCATGTTGTCACTGAAGGTCTGCGAGCTCTCCCAAGGAGGGGTCCCAAGTATTCAATCCCAGGAAATCTGGGAGTAACGTGCTAATTCCATCCTCTGCCACCGCCATAAGTAACCACTACCACTCTGCCAATTCTACTTCTCCTTGGAACCTCGAATCTCTATCTTAACCTTCTTTATATCGAACTTTGCTCCCTCGAATTCAATCTCCGCATCTTTAACCTTAATTTTTGCAAAGTCCATCTCAATATTCACTCCTTCCATCTCGACGGTACCCCCTTGCGCCCTGACCCTATTCACTCGCTCTCTAAAATTTCCGTCCCCGTCGCGTTCATCTTCGGTAGCATCCTCGATATCACCAGCATCTTTTTTGCTCCTTTTAACCATCTCCGCGAGCACCAGTCCGGCATTGTCAATACCAACGTCTAACTCCCTCTTACGCGGGTCGTTCACTTCTTTAATCTTGACTTTTCCTTGCTTCATCCCCTCCTCGCTCAGGACAACAGCGAATTGACAAGTTGGTTCTGGCATTTCTTTGTACAGGAATTCCGCCTATAAAGGTTAACAGGGTCCGTCTCTTGGAGGTTATAAGGGCTGGACCTTAATTCCAGCATCCCAAAGTCGCCTGCACACCCGCATTCTCTCCATCAGAAAATCACCGCCGATAGCCATGACATAAGCATCCACTTCGGTCTCCCGGACCTGGTCTGTAGGAACTCTTGCTTGTATAATTTTGAAAATATCCTCTAGTTCAAATTCGATCCCGGTGATTGGAAAAGTAGTCTTGTAGAGATACCCACTCCACTGGTAGTAGCTACCACCGGATGCAATTTGCATGCTATCAATTGTCGTCCCGGCTGACTTGATTGAAAGTGGAAGTGTTACAACCTCATACACTAAACCCATGTCAAGAAAGTCGGGGCGGGTAAGCGACAGGTCAAAAGCGACCTTTGGCATGACCCCGAGTATCTCTAAACAGTCGAAGAAGTTCTTCATCTCGTTGATCCCCTTGGAAAAGGAGACGTTTTTTGTAAGCCCCTCATCAAGTAGTAGGTCGTAAAGCAGATGTCTGCCTCCTTGCCTCTAGTTAGATAAGTGCCGCAAGATAGTTGCGCGCGATGCACACCTGTTTTCGCAACGTAGCCCCCAAGTTTATCAGCTATTGCCTCCGGAAGCTCCAAATTTGTAGTCATGTCTAGATATACCTCGTCCCAGGATGTCTTCGCGCGTAGTTAGAAAATAATCTTTTAAAAGATGGGGCCGAGCCCTAGGAGGGCCATAGATACCAATAGCATTTCACGGAGTGAGATATACCTTGCTGATATTGTTTATCGCCTTCGCCAGCCTCCGCCACAGCTTCTCGGGCACCCGACACACCTCCAATAGCCCTCTTGAGATAAGAGAATGATTAATTTTGATAGAGTAAGCCCCTAATTTAAGCCCGTCTAGAACTTCCAAAGTAACCCTGAGTATCTCCGCCTCTGCAAGTAGTCCATCAGACGCTCCAACAATGCTAAAATGGCACTTCATCCTCTCCTCCGTAATGCTTCTGCTAAACCCATCCGCGACCCGCCGGTATTCCTTCCCGACCTGATATATCTTCGCAGACTGAATGCCCCGCATCGCCAGCCACCTGGTGAGTGAGCCTCTAAGGGAATATCTCAACGCGGCAAGCTCCCCTCCTTGATCCGCCAGTTTGCAAATCGGAGATGCATCCTGTCCCGATATTGTCGGATTTAACAGCTCAAAAACGCTGAAGCTTGGTCACTACTCTTGCCCCAGCTCAATACCACTTATTTGTTTTCAAAACTGAAAGGGAGCTTGGTGCCTTACGGTGTATCAACTGTTGCCGCTCCGTGTCGCTTGAAAACTTCAACCATCGACGATATGATCTTGTCGCGAATTATTATGTCTTTGCCGGACCAGTCGCGTGCGCCCTGTGGGGCCTTCACGTCAAGTGGCCTTTTATCGGTAGTAGCCATTATCTCTGGCGATGGCGCTGGAGTTGATTGAACACGATTTTGCGATGGGATGGAGGGGGCATTGGAGATGAGCGGGGTACCATACGGGTATTTCCGCCCTGTCGCAAAGCCTCAAAGGTGGCGTCGTGCCTCTCACGGGTGGCAGACAAACCTAACACATACCGTATCATACTATGAAGTGGTCTGTGTACCACAAACCATGATACCCCATTCAGGAATAGCAGGCGAGTGGGCCGGCCACCCGCTAGGCTGGTACAGGCACAAAACGTTGCTGCACTCGCGCAACCACAAATTATCACAACATATCACTCGTTAGTAGCTCCCCTCAGTTTTTGAACATAACTCCTAAATCTAGCTGCATCCAACAACAGTTCAGGGAATCAGAGAAGCTAACCTTTCTATTCCGGCTCTAATGCTATCTGTAGCGAGTCACCTCGTCTCTCTACCCTTAAGCGAATGCTGACCTGACCATTACACCTAGGCAGACAGCGATGCAGTCCATCTCCTTGTATGATACGGAAATACGTTTCAAAGCTGCTCGAGATTTGGGTTTATAATTTCTAAGGTCTCGAGCTGTCACTCACACGATCCAGGGAGAAAATGGGGCAGTTAATATCTTTTTTCGGCTATCCTTGCGGACGAAGTGGAGCCCCTTGGACCAATGGCACCTGCTAGGTAACTTGTAGCGGTTTCAGGGCCACCCAGTTACGGATCATTGGCTGTTAAATTTCACTTGATTTCGACCCCTAAAGATATTGGAAGGTTAGGCCATTCCTGCTCTCTCGACTGCCTGCAACCCTTCTCCGAGATACCCGGGAGATCCTAGCAGGGGTCACTAAGGTACGATCCAGATGTGTTTGAAGTTTTTCTAGCCGCAACTTCGGCCTACTAATACCGGAAGCCATTCCACCATGATTCACAGTTCCTAGGAGGGCTAGGTTTCGCTTGCTGAGGTTCGCCGTCGGCTGATGAAAAAGCGAGCAACGACAACCCCTGACCAACAATGCTGAGGTTATCCTAAGAGGTCACCGCAGGGCAGCGGAAGAGGAAAGATATACATTCCGCCCCAGCATAAAGCACCAGCCAGCCATAAGGGCGCTTCGTACCTCACTCCATAGTCTGTCAATTTTGTGGTGGCCATCCTCATTTAAACCCCACCTCAACAACGGGCTTGTTTGTGTTAGGGCAGCCTTCGGTATCCCATTGCCCCTAGAGAGGAATCTACGCCCCCAGGTAATCTCACAATCCAGAGCAAAACAGCTGTCGATGGATCCCTTCTTATTCCTAAGCTCTCATTGAGGAGTGGTAGTGTAGTTGAAACGCCATCTCCGGTGGCACCCCCCGTACCTTGCCTCCTCTCTTTTCCAGTTTACATGCATAGCAAAAAGGGTGATTATGGTGCGATTAACACGAAAGCTCTTTTAAAGGTTCCGATAAGAGGACACCCAGCCCTGCGCTCCCCGCGGTAAACAGGACACGTACGCTAGTATCCCATCCCAACCCCCGAAACCTTAGTGCTAATGGATCACAACGCACCCATACAATTATTAGTCCGACCTACAAGCAGTGTTCCCAACGGGCCAGGCCGATGGTAGGCCGGCCTATAGGCCGTAGGCCGGGCTAAGGCAGGCCGCTCCGGAAGAGAGCCTAGGCCCATATAGGCCGAATTCGATCGGCCTACGAAAGCCTA
>Ga0307509_10003557_pt1 | contig 23464 bp, 30 predicted proteins | sample 10_EM_MG_FD_202245 | JGI IMG/M metagenome (GOLD analysis project Ga0307509, IMG submission 202245) | Populus trichocarpa ectomycorrhiza microbial communities from riparian zone in the Pacific Northwest, United States - 10_EM | ecosystem: Host-associated > Plants > Roots > Unclassified | place... | reverse complement strand
CAAAATACTACGGGTTCTTGGACTGCTGATCCCCAGGGGAGTTTTCCAAGTTTTGTTGCTTTCTGCTCGCCAACCTTGCATGACAAGGATTTGATCTTTCCGATTTTTATGGACACCCCCGAGTACTAGTACCTTATGGAACCCCTGGATTATAAATCGAGCCTATCTGTGGCCTTTTTTCTCTTCTTTTCAGATACGAACGAGCGTAACCAAGTGACTTGAGAAACAGAGGCCGCTACCGTTAGTGACGATTTGCTAACATTTAAATACAGTTCTTTATTGGGTTAAAGTTTGATATATAGACAGCGTGGGATATATTGGACCTGGCGCCCTTCCCTCTCTCACGGCAGCATCCTGGAGGTTGTTACAATAACTACGTTGTATCAGAACAAGACTTGACTTGTTAACCAAATGCTTTGGATGAACTTTACCTCCGTGTTTATCGTCAGTTTCCGGACCTAGCCTTATGTTTCCCATGTGCAGGGTATAAGTGCAAAGGGATACTGGTAGAAGGCCCGGTGAATTCCAGACCAACTCACGACCCAGTATTGAATTTAGTGCTGTCGGACAATATCCACACATCTCCCGAGTATGGTAACTTATGTGAGCACTTGGTGGCTTTAAAGGCGCTTCAGAAACTTCCCCTTTCAACAGAAGCCCTTAATCCATTTCTTACACTTTCTCACGTCGGTATCATCCATTTACCAGGGGGTTGAAAAGATACTGCTGCGTTGCTAAATACTACACGCAATGTTTTGTTTTTGTTAAATCCCTGGATTTATTATGGGAAAATCCCGGCAAGCACCCTAAAGTATGGCCTAGAAAACCCTAAAAACATAAAAAACTCCATCACCGCCTACATAAAACAAATAAACGATAATAACCTTATCACCTTCATCCATCATTCCCCATAAGGGGTACAAAACAATTTATGACCTTAAATCACCGTCTCTCGTAAAAGGAAAAACTCCCAACCTAACTGGAAAGTTTATCAAATTTCTCATCACATGCCCAGAAAACTCCTTCATCAACGCCTTTCCTGGTTTATCTCCTTTCCATCGCATAGACTCTCTACCTATGTTAAATATCTCTGGATCCCTTCCATGTCTGACGCTTGCCAGTGCTGGACAGTCTGTAATAATGTGTCGAAATGACTGGTCTACCTGTCCGCATCGATCACAACGCGGGTCTTGATCTTGGTTTGACCAGTCTTTCTGTGCTTTTAAGTAGCTCTTATTTGCTCGCATCTGATGTATTCGACCTGCCTTGAAAAATACTACACGCAATGTATTGCTCGAGTATTGTACGAGGCTGACGACAAAGATGATAAGCAGTGTAAGGGTTTTCCACCGAGAATAGCAATATTCGCAACCTTCTAGCCACTGATTTATTGAAGCAATTTGGGCTTAATCTTTGCCCATTTGGGCAACAATTCCCTAGATTTTACTTTCCAACCCTTTAGAACTCTGTATCTAGACTGGTTGAAGAATTGTTAAGAGAGTATGATAATAGTTGGTACTCGTACATTGGTCTTGGCGCAATTTCTGACTACGAGTATGATATAGTATTTTGTATGGGAAATGGCAAGGCTTGGCGCTGTTTTCAACCCCAACTTTACAATATTGCATGCCAAAGTGTCCAATAATTCTTTGATGATCTGTAATTGTTTGGAGAGATATTCGAAAGAATTCTGGGCCAGAATATCAATTTTTTAATCTCCCACACCCCCAGAATGTGTTGAATGGAAAGCGTGAAGTAGCATGGTTTGGGTTGTTGCATGCCATTCTGCTCACCACTTTTGTCGCCAGCCTCGCACAAGGCAGAATCGGAATGTTCTCAGGATTGCAGCAGCTTACAGGAGGTTGGTTTTCAAAGCCCTCAACCTCCGACCTGGCGTTCCCTACGCCGGAGACCAGTGGCAGAAGACAAACAAACAAGTATGCCGGGTTCCAAGTTCTCGCGCTATGGAAGCTTTGGCAAATAGGGGTAGAGCATGGTACGCAAATGAGCATGGTAGGGTAGCCAATGGCGGTGTTTGAAAGGAGAAGGGAGGTGCATCCAACAAGAAAAGCCGATCGACCCTTGTGTGTTGTGGAGTGCTAGCTGACGGACTTGCCTACTAAGGGGACCAATTTCTCTACCAACACATCTAAGGTAGGTGAACGGATAGAGTTCCTCTATGTTCTTCGGTGGTTCCAATATGATAATATGATATTTCCTCGGTATGATACATCTCACCTTGATACCGATACAGAGCTCTACCCCACTTCCAAGCCGGGCCCTGGGGACCGTTCTCGCTCTTACTCTTGCTCCCCTCACTGTTTCCTCGTTGGTCTTCATCTAATGCTTCGTTAACGAGGGCATCCGCCGCGAGTCGGTCTGGACGGCGAGCGGACTCCCTCGACTGTCTCGTGTTCATAAGAAGCTGGACTATTTCCATGCTAGTGGTGTCGTTCTCTGCTATGGTTGTTGATGAGCAGTCAATCCTCTGTCCATCTGCTACGGACTATCACGTTGCTGCGACACGCCCTTGTATTCCCCATCACACGGCCCGTCCAGCTGAACCCCTCCACACATCTTGTCCTGAGATTATGATAGGGTCGCTTTGGGATAGACTGCAAGCATCACTCGCACAGTTATCGGCTGCTCGCGGTATGATCAGGCTTGCTCCAACAGAATCTCCAACCTATATTTTCTTTTTTCTCCTTCTTCCGTGTTTGCAGCCCCATGATTGGTTTCCATCAAAAGAGGAATAATCAAAAAAATAAAATAAAATAATTCAGAATCCAACACCGATAACCTATTTTTCCTCCGATCGCCCCGAAGGTTGATCTCCTTGGGGATTAAGAGGTCTCATCCGACTCAGTGGGTGACTGGATCAGATTCAGAACCCACAAGCCCTTTTTTCTTTCCTTTTTCTTCCCCTTCGCAGATCTCTTGTCGCGCTCGGTAAAAGTTTGGGCCGCAAGGCGATGGACCGCCGATGCTGGGTCCAAATGTAACGGCAGTACCCCAAGCCAGACGGCGAGAGGGTTCAACGAACAAGCAAGATCTGCCCTTGCCAAGATATTTTGTATGGCTTGTTCGTTGTGCCCAGCAGCAGCACTTGTACTAGTACTTTGTAGAGTACCGTACCTCCTGTTCTTTGGGCTCGCTCATGGCATAAGGCGCGAGCCTTCGCTCGTGGCAGTGGCTTGGACATACTGGCTTGGACATACTGGCATCGTACTAGGGCAATGCCGTTGTGTGACAGCACTCGATCTAACCAGACTATCGACTCCTCTTTTGAGGGCACCATGAGGGCACCATACGCCTGTGTGGTAGAGCAGAGCACCATGCAGTACGAGTACCGTACTGGTACTGTACGGTACGGTAGGCCGGATGCGGTAGCTTGAAGGAGCGGGAGGAGTCCAGTTGATATGAGCCTAGAACGCCAGCTGCAGCCAAAATAATACTCGAGTAGGATACAGATGCTGTGCCAGTACCAGTACCGTACGGTTCACCGCTAACGCCTGTGCGGGCACGAGCACGGCAAATAGGTGACTTATAGAGTACTGGTATATGCAACCGTAAGGTGAATCTGGTAAGTAGCATCGGCGTGTAGCAGCCCGAAGTTTCGCTTCAAATTTGACGAGCGTTCTCGTTATAACCTGCTGCTTTTAAACTACGTGACGGATATATCTATCCCTTAATCTGTGTGCGGGATTGGCAGCTTTTATCGTGGTCAACGGGCTGGGCTAACCTCAGATCTTTACTAAAGGCGGTATGGCCGGGGGAGCTCTTTCCGTTACCTAGCCAGTGGAAAAAGCTCTAAATTTACTGAACACCATTGCCACACTTGAACCATTCCCAATCTCGGAATATCTTGAGGAACTGAAAAGCGACAAATATCATACTCGAGTACAGGCGAAGGGATCTGCCCTACTTGTACAGCATTGGCAATTGGATAACTCTAGCTTCGGGAAGGTGACTTCACTAACTTGTATTACTAAGCTGTGCCTGCAAGAGTGTGGTACCATTGTGGTCAATGCATGGCCTTGTGGTGGGTTTTGTTTACCCTGGCACACGGAGGAGTGTCTGTTTCTGCGAGTCCTGTGGATAAGTGGGTAGAGCGAGAACCGGTACCAACATCTCCTTAGTACGGTAGGCGATATCCCCCGTGGTCATACCTCCACCTATATACTAGAATGAATTCAGTAACGGGGAAGCTGAGAATGCTGGATCGAAAGGCCTACAGTACAGTATGCTTCTGAGGAAGGAGGGAATTGTTTTTGGATCTCGGGTTCTGAAGCACACACCGTACAGCGATCCACAACTGCAAATGACTACCGGTATTCTACAGCACTTTGGAGGGTGATGCATAAATCATACAAGTGATGCAACAGAGAGGCATAGTACCATACAAGATTGGCATAGCAACAAATGGTAGCAACAACTACAATCACAACGACAACAAACTTTGTAAGATTGGAAGATTTGAGTGTCCGTGATATCTCATATACAAATATATATTGTAATAGAGGATTTTTTTGACTCGCATGCTCGCTGGGGGGTATACTACATACGTCTTCCTTCGGCCCCACTGTGATACGATTATTGCACCAGATTTCTGCAGGATGCGGTAGACGGGCATAAACTCTGTGCCTCAAAAATTTCTCCACAAAGCACTTGCTGACCGCCAGGCTGGACACAAGGTTCCAATATTCAGTGCAGACGTCTCAGACTGTAGTTCTCAAAAGGCTTGTGTGGACCACAGTATTATTGTGATCTGTCCCCATGTTGCATACCCTACAGCCGAAGCATTGGAGTCGAGTCGAGATATTCAGAGTATCATACATACAAGTTTACGGTGGGTGGTTCTACACATACCGTGCCTGCACCAAGCACGCTGCCGTACTCGACTCTCTCTCGAGGGGGGGGCGGGCGGAAAGTATCGCCTGTGTCGCACAGCTCTCCTTCTCCCTCTCTTGCCGCCCATCGATTCCTCTGTGTACACACATAACTTACGGTTACTCCCAGAAGCATGATACTAACGGTATCGTAGCAACGCCCAACTCTATGCGCTTAACTCCCCAAACCTCAGTTGCCTCACCAACAACAGCCTACATCTCAACGTCACCACAACCTCCCTCTGCCCACTGTTTGTTTGCTCAAAACATACCGACCAATTTTCTTGCAAAAAACATCTCTAAATTTTTCTACAAGAAATAAAACAACTGCTACCTCTCCATCCTACCCATTGACAACTGAAGCCTTTGTCTTGCTTCCAGTCTACTTGCTCCAAACGATCTCCTTCCGCCGTAGCTCTCGGACCTCCGAAGGTACGGCAACATGAAGGCCATCCCACTCACTATTCACTGGCACGAACACAATCAGCCGATATACAGTGCACATTTCGAGCCTAACGGAAAAGGTCGGCTTGCGACAGCCGGTGGAGACACTAATGTTCGGGTATGTTTGATCTTTATTTGGCTTAATCCCCGTGTTCGGCGAGTTCCTGTACTGACATTGCACAGATCTGGAGGGTCCAGGGTGAAGGTGAGGAGAGCAAAGTTGTCTACCTGAGTACTCTCGCAAAGCATAACCAAGCTGTTAATGTCGTTCGCTTTTGTCCACGAGGTTCGTCTGAGTTTCGCTTCCTGGTGGGATTGATGGGGGGGCGCTTTCAAGTTTGCTGAATATATTGCAACAGGTGAGATGCTTGCGTCGGCGGGTGATGACGGTAACATCATACTTTGGGTTCCCGCGGAGCCTGGCCATCGTTCCGGCACATTTGGCGACGATGACCTCGAGGATAAAGAGACCTGGAGACTTAAGCATATGTGCAGATCGATGGGCTCAGAGATTTACGATCTTGCTTGGTCCCCTGATGGTATATTTTTTATTACCGGAAGCATGGATAATATTGCCCGTGTTTGGAATGCTCAAACTGGTATGTTCCCAGTGTTTGAATCTATACCATAGTATGCTCATAACCTGTACCTAAAGGTCAAATGGTTCGTCAAATTGCGGAACACAATCATTATGTCCAAGGCGTTGCTTGGGATCCATTAAACGAATTTGTAGCCACTCAGAGTTCTGATCGCTCAGTTCATATCTATACACTCAAATCAAAGGATGGCCAGTTTTCTCTTTCCCAGCATGGCAAAATCTCACGGATGGATCTCCCACCTCGCAGAAGAGTATCCTCCAGCAGTCCTGCCCCACCCGACTTTTCTGCGCGTGGTACAAACTTTCCGCTTGGCGATGCGCCCGTTATTGCTTCTCCTGCTCCGTCAACTCCTGGAACGCCCACGTCTTTCTCACTCCCAATGAACCCACCTATACTTGCCGCTAGCCGCAGAAGTTCATTTAGTTCATCCCCGTCGCTTCGTCGCTCTACATCTCCTTCCCCGGCTTTGCCTCTTCCAGCAGTGAAGCCAATGGAATTCTCACCAAAAGTTCATGGCCTGGGTGTCAAAAATGCAAATATATATTATAATGAGACATTGACATCATTCTTCCGTCGGTTGACATTTACTCCGGATGGGAGTCTTTTGCTTACCCCGGCCGGGCAATATAGGACTTCTAATCCTACCACTGGAGACGGGGCAAAGACGGCAGACGATATAATCAATACGGTATATATATACACTCGGGCAGGATTGAACAAACCACCTATCGCCCATCTCCCAGGCCATAAGAAGCCTTCAATAGCGGTCAAATGCTCCCCCGTTTTATATACATTCCGGAAGTCGCCGGTAGCAACAAAACATATAACCGTCGATACATCTTCACCTGAGGATGCTCTTTCCTTGCTACCACCGCCAGCAGTTGGTGGTCAAAATGATACATTGGGGCCGTCCGGTGTGACGTCAGGAGCTCCGGCTTCTCAGCCATCTGGGCCAGACCCTGCTGCCTCGACTCCTAATACGAGTGCACCTTCTAACGCGGCCTTTTCGCTGCCGTATAGAATGGTATATGCTGTAGCGACGCAAGATGCCGTTCTTATATATGACACTCAGCAACAGACGCCACTCTGCGTGGTCAGCAATTTGCATTATGCAGCTTTCACAGATCTTACGTGGTTAGTCTCATTCTCCTTCCATCCCTCCTCTGCCTGCCTTAACAGTTATTTAACCTCAAATTTATATAGGTCGTCAGATGGGAACACGCTGCTGATGACATCTACGGATGGATTTTGCTCTGTGGTCGTTTTCTCCCTCGGTGAGCTGGGCGAGAAGTACACAGGCCCAATTGCGAGCACAGGAGCAACAACTCCCTCCGGAACTCCTACTCATCCAACCTCAAACCCTACTCCGACCCACAAGACCCCACTAACACCAGTCCTACCGGTCTCTCCGGCGCCCCCGACTCGTCATTCAAACTCCCCGACACGTTCTTCATCGTCCTCCTCTATTAACACACTGGGCTCCACAGCTATCAACAATCCCAGACCTACTGTTGGAAGCTTACCTAGTGTGGCAGCTTCTGTGGCAGGAGTACCGTTGACCACCCCACCTCAAACTCCACTGAGCGCAAACTCCAGTGTTCTAGGAAAGAGGGATGAAGGACCAGTGAAACAGGAAGGTAGCGGAACTGAAGGTATGTCGGACGTACTTACCGGAGGCGATAAAAAGAGGCGGAGAATTGCACCAACTCAAGTCGTTACCGATGGTACCCAGGAGACACCCAACGTTCGGTGATTCGTTGATCATGGTTGTATCGTCGGTGTTGTGGGTTAGGACGCTAGGAGGCGGTATACGTGATCTAACCTGGGAAAAGAAGTTTGAGTAATTTGAGGTACCGGGAAAGGTTATTTTGTGCTGTGATTTTCAGCGGGCTTTCCTTCGTTCTCCATCTTTCTTTATTTCTCTCCCTCTTTCTTTTCTTGTCATTTCATTTTTTATTTTTTATTTTTTTACATTTCCTGGTAGGTGTTTTGGCTCGGATAGGTTTCCTATTATTCTTTCTATTGTCAATCGATCCACTCTTTATTTAAGCATCCTTGCACCCGAAGCACTTTGAATTATCTTCTGATTGTTTTCTTGAGGGAAATATGTTCTGAATCTCCTAAACACACATACTACCGGTAACTTTTCTCGTATTTGCTTGGGATATGACTTTGTGAAAAAATATATAAAGACGTATATAAGGGCTGAGCAACAAGGTGGAACCAATTTTTGTTTGAAGAACTTTGGTTCAATGCTTCCTTGTAAAGTAAGTTATCTGGGTAGTATTTTTTGTGCACCTCATTTTGTGGATGTGGTGGTCCCATGATTCTAGCTCAATCACTTCTTTTACGGTCCAGCACCTGGCGAATAGACAAAATATCTATCTGGAGCAGGTATTGTATTAGCGCAGTGCTGGTAGGCTAACTTCCACTACTAGGGATCACCGATTGATAGAATGTTCTGACCTACCAGTGGTGGAACTTTATTGTTGTGTCACTTCCATGACAGAATATATTCACAGTTGCATACGGTACTGGTGCCAGGCGCTTATACCCCGGATAGCCGGATGTGGAGTCTAACTACGCATGCTCTTATCCTAAATGCTAGGGTACTGTATCATACTTGTGGTTTTATTTATTGCACATCTTTTCTGAGTCATCCTTTTTTTTCTCTATCAGATTTGATGCCTTGGATCGAAACCGCCACCAACCCATCCGCGAGCAATCCTCCAACGGATCCAAGAGAGACGATGTTACTCCGGTACGCTCTCGACGTTGCCCCACTATGGAATACCTCTGAAGAGGTTCGGTTTATGAGATCCTCTGTTGCAGCTTCACTCTGACAAACCTGGGTGAAATATAGTTCACGGAAGCTCTCAATCTTCTCTCACCTGAAACGCAGGCTCGAGTGACTAAATATCACTTCACCGCCGATCGCAAGTTAGCCCTTGGATCACAACTTTTACAACGACTCGTCATCTCAGATATCCACAGCGGCGGGAAGCCCAGCGCATCGATCCCGGATCTATCCTCAATACCGATTATCAAGAACGAGAAAAGCGGCCGACCGTCTTACTCCCCGCCTCCAGCAACCGAGGGACAGATATGGGAGTTGAAGGATTACAACGTATCGCACCATAATTCCCGGAACCCGTCACTGCCCTGTCTCGTCATCCTGGTAGCCCGCGTCGCTCCTCCATCAACAGGACGGCAGAGGGTCGGGGTTGATGTTGTGCCCGATGCCTACAATCGCTCCGAATCTGCCCAGATGTTCTTGGAGAGCTTTAGGTCTTCTGGGGTATTTACGGATTACGAGATTGGGGTCATCTTCTCCCCTCTACGAAACGACGAGAAGGTCAAGATGTTGTATTTGCATTGGGCGCTGAAGGAGGCGTATGTTAAGGCTGTGGGCACCGGTCTGGTGACAAACCTGCTTGCTATTGAATTCCGGGGGGTGAACTTACATGATACGGAGGATGGGGAATATGGCGGAGTAGAGGTATATGTTGATGGTGAGAAGAGACCAGAGTGGAAATTGGAAGTCGGAAGATTATCAAGGGGGCATTACTTTGCTGTTGCCGCAGATGGCTGTGACAGTGGAGATGGTGGGAAGGGAGAGATTGGAGGATGGAGATGGATTGAATTTAGGAAGAACATCTGGGATGTTTGGAGCGAGCCTATGATGAATTGAGAGTATCAAGGGAAGCTGTTATTTTTTGTATGACATTGTAGATCGTTGTAGTGTTTTTTTTTTATAGATAGACGCGGGGTTTCAACATGGCGGGGGCTCTGGGATGCCGGGGCTCTAATGTGCCAAGAAACAGCGAACCCCTGACGCCAAGAGTGAGTGATTTACGGTGAACCTGACTCTATTTACCAACGGCTGTGTTTTCGGTTGGGGGTTTCAAGGAAAAGGTAAACAAACAATCCCATCTCCTCCCATAAAGTCCATCATTACCACAAAAAATTAGTCCACCAAAACCCTTCCCTTTTCACAAAACTCCCACCAAGGATATCACAGGAATCCCTCTCCCCTTTACGATAACGAATAAAGAAAAACTCGCGAAGAGTAATGTCTGGACCCTCCCGTTTCCAGAACGGAGGAGTTCGAAAGACAAACGCATCATCCAACACAATGCGTGCTCCAGCAACTGCCCGACCATCTTCACGAAATGGCGTGGCTCACCCGCAGTCCTACATGACCGCCGCTAGGATGGGAGCGGGGGCTCTCTCCAGCTCTCCTGCTGGGTCTGTGGCTTCGGTGTCTTCTCGAGCACGGGGCAATACCTCGCCGACCAAACGACGAGTAAAAAAGGACTTCCCCGTCGAGGAGCCGCCCCCACAGCAGCAGGACAATGAAGCAAACATCAATGTCGTTGTCAGGTGCAGAGGGCGCTCCGAAAGGGAGATTAGAGAGAATAGCGGTGTCGTCGTTTCTACGCCGGGAGGGTTGCGTGGAAAGGAGATTTCCCTGTCGATGGGACCTTTGGCGTTGAGTAATAAGACTTACACATTCGATCGCGTTTTTGGACCGGAGGCGAATCAGAATATGATTTACGATAACGTTGTTGCGCCTATGCTTGAAGAGGTGAGTATCCCCTATTATAGGATTGAGCCTTTTTCTCTGCTATGGCAGGTGCTGATGGGCTTCCTCTCTAGATGCTTTCTGGATATAATTGTACTATCTTTGCTTATGGACAGACGGGGACTGGAAAGACTTATACCATGTCTGGTGATATGACGGATAACTTTGGGACCTACTCTGACTCTGCCGGTATCATTCCCCGGGCCCTGTACCAGCTGTTTCACAAGCTTGGTATCGATGAGGCAGACAATTCTGTCAAGTGCTCTTTCATCGAGCTTTACAACGAAGAGCTTAAGGACCTGCTTGCCTCGGATGAAAATAACAAGGTCAAGATTTTTGAGGACTCTACTCGCAAAGGAATAGTTATCCAAGGCATGGAGGAGAGTTTCATCAAGAACGCCGAGGATGGTGTCAAGTTATTACAAGAGGGAAGCCATAAGCGCCAGGTTGCAGCGACAAAATGCAATGACCTTAGTTCGCGATCTCATACTGTCTTTACGATTACCGTACACGTCAAGGAAGTCGGTGAGGATGGCGAGGATTTGCTGAGGACTGGAAAGCTTAATTTGGTGGATTTGGCTGGGTCTGAGAATATTGGGAGATCCGGGGCAGAGAATAAAAGAGCGAGGGAGGCAGGAATGATCAACCAGAGCCTTTTGACTCTGGGGAGAGTTATCAATGCCTTGGTTGACAAATCTCCCCATATCCCATACAGGTAAGGGTTTCAATATTTGCTTGGACAGTCGGATATGGTCTGACATGGCGCTTTAGGGAGTCGAAGCTCACCCGTCTTTTACAAGATTCTCTTGGTGGACGCACGAAAACATGCATTATTGCTACCGTATCACCTGCCAAGAGCAATCTCGAGGAGACTATTTCGACTCTGGACTATGCTGCCCGTGCTAAAAATATACGTAATAAGCCACAGATCAACCAGATGTTGACTAAGAAGGCTCTGATACGAGAATACGTTACTGAAATCGAGAAGCTCAAGGGCGATCTCATGGCAACACGACAGAAGAATGGTGTCTTTTTGACTACTGAATCGTACAGTGAAATGACTGAGGAGAGTGAGAGCCGAAGAATATTGAATGAAGAACAGCAGAGGAAGATCGACGTTATGGAGACACAGATCAAGAACACCCGAGAACAGTTTGAGCAGAATATGAGGCTATTCTTGGACCTCAAGAAGGAACTTGAAGGCACCAAGGGCGTTCTGGAAGAAACAAAAGGAGAACTCAGGAAGACCGAAACCAACCTCTCGAGTACCCGCAAAGATCTTGCCGATGAGACCGTCTTAAGGGAAGCTCATGAGAAAACCGAAGAGGAGCTCAAGGCTGTTGGACAAAAGCTGATCACAAGGCTTGATGAAACTGTTCACGATGTCAGTGGCCTGCACGCCAAAATCCGCAGGATGGCGGATCTTGAGGTGGTCAACCACAGCAGCTGGATGAAGTCCTCGGGGCAGGTTTCAACTATCACCGAGCTTGTCGAGAAGGAGATCGGCACTTTCACTAAGCAGCAAGAGAAAATCACGGACCATGTTTCCGAAAGGATGTCGACATTTGTTGCTACGGAAGCCAAAAAGCTTGAATCTGCTTACGAATATATTGAGGCTCGTCTTGGGGGGTTCAATAGTGGAGAGGCCGAATTATCGGCCGAGACAATGAAGGCCAAAGACGAAATGAACCAAGTCTTGGAAGAGATCAAGATCCTGCGAGAAGATGTGAAGCAGAAGGTTGGTGAAGGTTTGAAGGGGCTAAATGAAGCTGCCCAGAGAATTTCTGCCCAGGTAGTGGAGGATTTAGGTAGATTCGGTGTTCAGGTAGGGAGATACTCACCCCTGTGGCGCCTAGTAGACATGCGTCCAACAGCTTATCGTTGCTATAGCTCAATAACTCGTATAATCAACTTGGTAGAGAATTCAAGGCGATATTCGATGACGCAGAGAAATGCATCATTGCCCAAAAGGCTGAAGCTGAAAAGCTTCGGCTTCAGCTCAGCTCGGCTGCCGCTGCCGCAGTTATTGCTACTGATACCGCACAATCTAGCCTTGATTTGATCCTTAGGGAGGAACGCGAGCGGGCTGCCACAGACCGACAAAACCTAATCAGCCAAATGGCCACTCTTGTCAACGCCACGGCAGAGGACCAAGATAAACGTCTCACCAAGCGTGTTCAGTTGGTACAGGGTGAGATTCTTAGCGCGAAAGAGGAGCTTGATGAGGCTACAAAGCAATATAACGCTGGCATGGATCAGTGGTCTGGGGGGGGGGAGAAATTTATCAATGAGTTGGTGATCTCGCAAGACGCGCTCAAGAAGATATTGGTACAGGATTGGCAGGTAAGTGCTCTGTTCTATTCCCTCTTGGGTGTATGACAGCAAACTAATATAAGCCCGGTCCATAGGATGCTGAGAAGCACAATGCGTCGATCCAGGCCACAACGCAAGCAATCAATGCACAGACAGTCCGTCTGGTGGATGCACAAATGCAAGACGTTGGAGTACAGATGCAAGCCTTGGACCAGTTTGTTACTCGGGCACGATCACAGAATGAAGCCCATTTCGAGGCTTTCACGCAAAATCTCAGCGGGCTGTCGGAAACCGTTCGTGAGTCATATGGTCGCATGGAGGGAGAATTGAACGGTTTCGCGGAGGACTTGGACTCCTTTGGTAATGACATGTCGGAGCAGACCTCGCTGTCAAAAGAGCTCCTCGAGCCCTTCACCTCAACCACTAAACAGCCCCTCTCGGAGTTGCGTGGGAACATTGAATCTGCGCCTCTACAAGAGTACATCCCGACCGGCGAGACCCCCAAACGCCGAACATACGAGTATCCGACCACGCTCCCGCATACACAACCGCACGAGGAGCTCTTGTTAAAGCCCTTGGCGCGCAGGAAGAGCTCTACCCGTACCCCTTTGGGAGAGAAAGAGGTCCACTCACCGAACAAAAATGTACATGAAGAGCCGACTGACCCGAAATCAGGCGTTTTTGGCAAACTTGCAACGACCGGTCACCCCGCCTACGCCCACAAAATCTTCTTCGGAACAGATATCGCAGCATATACTGGCATCCCCGCTAGGGGTGGTAGGGGGGTGAGTTGTGCCAATGGCGGAGAGGGTGGGCAGGACGAGGACGACGAGCCCCCGGCAAAGAGGACCAGAGGACAGAAACTTGCGGTTGCCAGAGGGGGGTACTCTGCTGGCAGTGCGACCGGACCAGCAGCGCCGATAATTGCTGGTAACAGGAAGAGGTCTCGGTGATACCAAGGGGTAATTGGCGGTTGTGAAAGAGTTCCTTTTAATATTTATTTTTCTCTTCCCTTTTCTGTTGCTATTTGATACCACTTCCTTCACTCTTGCATCTTGTATATGGTTCACTTTGTTTGCTTCCCTCCGGATCAGCTATTTGGTTTCTATTGCTTGCATAACGCTAAGGTTTTCTGGGTGTTTCATTTTCTCTTGGTCCAGGTTATATTGTACATGGAGTATTCACCGTCTAGATGCCGACAATGACGATTGCTGCGCTATCAGTGGACCGCATTATGCCATGATTAAAACTATATTTTGCCATCTTATACTGTACTAGCTGGATATTCTTTCTCATATATATTAGCGTTTGCTCTCTTTACTGGAGCAATTCGGGCCTAGCTTAGTTTAGCTTAGCTCAATTTCATTACTGTAATCGATATCAAGTTAAAAAAAAGAAAGGAGAAAGAAGAAAAGCCATTCTGGTTCCACGCGCGGCATACAACATAGCGAGAGTTTAGAAGGAAAAAACTCCGATAGAAAAAAAAAGCAATTCCGGCCATTGAACGCCCCCGATAAGGATAAGATAAGATGAGTGAAGTAAGCGGAGATGGTAGATAAGAAAGCAGTGGTCCCCCCCGTTTCCAGTTTGGCGCCTCTACGGTAATGAAAGCAGAGTAAATAGTGGTAGGAAATAACGTTAGTGGGCGAAGATTCAAGGCTCCGGCTCAGCACTGGTACTGGCGCTAGTGGACTTTTCGGTGTATCCGATAACGCCTCTGAGTGCCGTTATTCTAGCAGCATGCCGCTCGGTGTCAGCAGTATGCAGTGCGCAGGGGGCAGCCTAAGTGAGCAGGAACGAACCCATCGTGATACATCTCCGCAAGCTCATATAGTGTCTCCTTTCCCCCCCCTCCCCCCGTAGCTCCAGAAGCCGCCATCGACCCAACCTTCGGCACCTCCAACCCTCTAATGGTCACCATCATTCCCCCACCACTCCCGCTTGCTCCCGCACTGCCTCCATCCTCATCTCCGGCCATCCACTGCGGAGCACTAGCGACATCGACACCAACGACTTGCCAATCATCGGACAAACTATGCGCCGCCGCAACCGATTCCCCGTCCGCCTTCATGTCGACTACCACCACACGCTCTTGCTCTTGCCCTTGGCCTTGGCCTTTACCGCTGGAGCTGGAGGAGGGGTCGAAGTCATCATCAGAGAAGACGTAGTGGACTACCGGGTGCTTATGGGTTGTGCCGCCTGGGTTGGAGATCAGCGTGAAGAAGGGGGTTAAGGTTTGGGGTGTGGGTTGGGGTTGTGGAGTGCTGGAGTGAGGGAGGACAGGGGCGACGGTGGTGACGGGCGGTTGTGGAGTGGACGTGTGAGAGGTTGAGGTTGGGGGGGTGGAGGAGAGATATGGGTGTTGGGAGGGGGAGGGGGAGGGGGAGGAGGAGAAGCGGTGGGCATGGGGGGGGCGGGAGCTTGTCATTTATGGGGGGGGGGGGGGTTGTTTTTTGTTTTTTGGGGTTGTGGTTTTTTGTTTTTTTCTATCTTTGTTGTCCCTATTGTGGTCGTATGTGTTGCGTGAAGGTAGGTAGGGAGAGTGGTTGCGGTGGTGGTGGACGGCGAGGAATGAGTGATAGGAGCTGTGGTACTGTAGCCTTGCTTTAAGTTGGAGGGTTTTGGTCATTTGAAGTTACTCGTTGCCAGAGCGAAGTTGAGGCTCCGGTCACGTGTTCCTCCGCGGTGCGTGACGCGACGCGAATAATACCGTCTTGGGCATTATTGGCTTGGCGAGCGCTGGAGAGACAGTAGTGCACAGTGCCAGATTGGAATTTGAGTGAGAAGAATTGAGTATCATATTTGTGCGAACGAGAATTAAAGAGTTTGATGGTATAATCACTAAACCCAGGGGAGTTTTCACTCCAAATGGCCCGACCAGAACGCCTCCCCCCGACCTGGCCTCACTCGACCTGATTTGACCCGACTCAATCGACCCTTAGCTCTCTTATGTAGCATTTACTCAGCGACGAATTCAAATTTCTGCCGGCACATTGGACAGAGCCCTCTCGAGCTTTCCGTCTGGATCCAATCGTTTACACAATGCTATTTTCTCCCCGGAGATGTTAGCTTCGGCCCTTATTTCATCTCGCTCAACCATTGAGTCCCAAAACGAGTGAACAAACAAGAGGGCTACGAACCAAGTGAAACGAATGTCCGCATTTTCCGACAACTAGAAATCATCAAAACCTGCCGGTTAGCCCAGTCCCTCGAATCGTAGGGGAAGGAAGGCAACGCAAGGTGAGGTGGGAGTGGCAAACGTAGTGGACAATCATCCCCGGGAAATCGACAGTTTGGGCAAGTTCCGTCGAATTGGACGCGACAGATTCCGCAGACGTCATCTTCGGGGACGTCCCAGCGCCAGCTGGCTACTGCGTTCCATTTTTTAATTCTGACTTTCATGACTTGTCGCGCTTGTGGTGATGATTGTAGGATTTGGTTTAATGGATGGATGTGTGAGGGTGGGGTAAGCTCTGTTGTTGTCGAGGTGCTCTCTGCGGGGGCTGTGGTGGGGATTCGTGTTGATAGGGTACCATAAGCACCCGTGGGATTCACTGTCCGATTATCAGCGGAAATCCCCGCATCAATTCACGATTGGTTCGGTTTGACAAATTAACAGAATTGCGAATACCAGTTAATGGATCCAGACTATACTATTTTGAGAAAACGCTAATCCTTCTCGGGGGGCCCTTGGCTCTGAATCGGGGATTTGGGGCCTGGGGAGGATACATGGCTAAACACAAGAGTTCTGATGGGAGCGACTTTAACTTGGTATGATATCGGTTTAGGAATCTAAACGACGGACACCATTCCGGGGCCCTGTGTGATCGGGAACTTCTCGGTTCTGGGGTTTGTTTACTTGGTCAAACAAGCTCTTCTGAGTTTTAATCACTCCACCCGTAAGCCCGCCAGAATCCACTCCCCCTTCGAAAAATCCTCAATCCGGCCAACCCCGCCCCTCCGCCAGAATGATCTTAACCAAGACATCATTTGGCTTGGTGCGCACACTAAAGCTGAGGCCAACAATCTTCAATTCAAAATTCCCCATGACTGCCGCAAGCCGGGCCTTCTCCTCCAGCATCGTTGAGCCGGTCGAGCTCGCAAAGGCCCTAGAAGCCAACCCACCCCTTCCCAACCCTGACGCTCCGCGCGTGATCCCCATCTCGGCAGAATGGTACCTTCCCAACGACTCCCGCAAAGGTATTGAGGAATTTGGAAAGCTACGTATCCCAACAGCCCGCTTCTTTGACTTGGATTCTATCAAGGATCACGACTCCCCTTACCCACACATGTTGCCGACCGGAAAGACATTCGCCGAGGCAATGTCGGAAATGGGCGTTGGAAGGGAGGACACGGTCGTACTATACGACTCGCCGCAGCTTGGAATTTTCAGCGCACCCAGGGCTGCCTGGACATTCCGGGTGTTTGGTCACCCCAGGATTCACCTTTTGAATAATTTCAAGATATGGGTCGAGCAGGGGTTTCCGGTCGAGAAGGGCCCAGTTGGACAGGTCGTTAGGACACAGTACCCCATCGCCGAGCCAGACTTGAGTCTTGTTTCTTCCTTTGAGGAGATACTAGAAATTGCGAAGGAAGGCGGGAGAGAAGGCGTTCAAATTTTGGACGCCAGGCCGCAGGGGAGGTTCTCAGGCAACGATCCAGAACCCAGGCCAGGTGAGTTCAGCCTCGGTGTCAATTATCGAGATACTGCGCTTCTGCACTCTGGGTATGACTGGTTTTGGGGGGAAATTAGGGCTTCCTTCTGGACACGTTCCTGGATCGATCTCCGTGCCTTTTAGTGAACTTGTCGATCCCGTTACTAAAAAGCTGCGATCTGGAGAGGAACTTGGTAAGATTTTACTTAGCAAAGGAATCGATCCCTCCGGCGAGGTTGAGAAAAGACTCATGTGCGGCACCGGTGTCACGGCCGCGGCTATCGAGTCCGCTCTTCAGTTAGCCGGCTTTGGAGGGAAGAAGAAAATCTACGACGGGTCATGGACGTGAGTGCACTTTCACTTTTTTTAACATATCGCTAATATTACCTTTTTTCCACCCCAACCCCACGTGGGGAGTGCGAAGTGGCCCTTGCTCTATTTATTTATTACTCACATTATCTAGTCTGGTCTGACTGATTTTATTGGAATCTTAGTGAGTGGGCTCAGAGAGCTGACGAGAAATCGGGATTGATCTCAAAGAACTGAATTTGAAGTTTTTACGTCATATGCTCCTAGCCACGGCCGTTCTCGATCGTAGGTAATAACTAGTATAATGTTGTGATATCCGCCCGTGGCATTGCGCTGTAATATCTTACTCTTCGAGTACGAGAAAGAGTGTGAACTCCGGATACAGATGACTAGGTTTAATAGAATGTTCGATGTGATGCGCTGCCGGTAATGATAATGGGTTTAGTTTCTCTCCAGAAACATGATACCAGATTTGGGTCATGTGGGGCGACATCTTTGAATAACGGAAGTCGGAATCCCGTAGGATTGCCAGCACAAGTACCGCTATGATATCCTATATCAGATACGGGTGTTGTGAGAAGTAGGCTTAGTCGTTCCAACAGTACGTGCATCAAGGCGCAGTTGTTTCGCTCGAGCGTGTTGATTGTGTGATCCCATTAAAACGCGCCTTGAAAGGCAATAAATAGAAAACATTTCATGTCTGTCTCCGATGTTGCGTGGAGTGTACTCGTACTCGAGTAAAACAGATGTCTTCTATGATATGACAGGATGCAAATGTGCCAAGGTTTATTTTGCACGGCCACAAAAAAAAGAATTATGACATGTACGAGTACTGTGGCAGTGGGCGGCGAGGAGTGGGAAGGCTTATGGAACATTTCCAGAACAGCGGGGGGTTTTCCTTTTCCTGTCTTTGTCCCGGTAGAGCAAGTCTTGGGTTCTGCAAGCTGCGGCGGGTAAACTTCTTTCTGCGTTCCGACGTCTTCTCCATGCTATGTTCTGTCCACCTTCTACACCTTCTATGATACAGGATGTGCTGCAACCGGTGCAGTCGAGTATGATCCTGTGTCGGTAGGGGGCCTTTTTCCTTGGCTTATCTATCTATGGTTGAGTCCGTGGTTTCGGCTAAGCCCAGGTCACTTTTGCCTCCGCAGCCCGCAAGCCTGTCCACCCTCACATACCAAGCCAATCCAACCGCTCAGTCAGCCAACTCCCTCATAAAGCAACCTGTCAACCAACCAACATCCTCCGGCACCATTCCTCCCTACCTGTTCCACCCTATTATCTCCTCCTCCCCCTCCGCCTTTAATCCCCTCTCTGACACCGGCGTCGCACACCCACACAGAGACAGTGGGAAAGGAAAAGGAAAAAGAAAAAGAAAAAGAAAAAAAGAGCAGTTGTCTTGTAATTCTTATCGGCTTTTTTCCCTGATCCTCTCACCCTCCCCCTTCCTGCCTGTCACGCCTTACTTGCAACTCTGTACCATACTCGAGTCTCGAGTACATATACGACACATTCCCCCTCATATCTGTTGGGCCCTCACGATTGAATACGGATTCAACCATTTTCCCGTGCTTCGGGCGAACAAACACAACCCATAGCCAACCCCTACAGAAGATGATCAAGAATGGAACCTCGAGGCAATCCCAAACTCGTAAATCCCTCATTCCCCTCTCCCTATTTATCTACTCCATCGTGAAAGGATTGTAAGGGCTAACTTTCTAAATCTCGTTTTCCCAGCTCGAGCGATTTGCCGTAGCCCGTCTTCAGTACACGGTTAACGAACTTCAAACCCAGGTCGATCATGACCGAAATCTTGCACCCCCTGTACGCAAAGTTTTTCATTGCGTTGCCGATGAATCGGTACTCACGATAAAAATTGCCGGGTTTAAGACGTGGGTCAGTGAGGGCCTTATTACCCTAGCTGTACCGTTTTGCAGTAGGTTTTCCTGAATTTTGGGCTTTCCCTGCCCCTTCTGGCCTATCTCCCGATGGAAGCTTATTTAATGGGTTGTAATAGCCTTGGATGCGCTCGATGATACGAAGAAAGGGACGGATCCCAAGAATGTCAATTCTAGGGAGACTATTCGCTATCTCGAGCGTTGCCAAGTTAAGCCTATCCGGGGGGCAAAGGTACTGAGTGCGGCAGAGGTGTTCGTAAACTGGATGGAATGCGAGCAATTTCGGCTGCCAGAGAATTCCGCTGCTTCACCCTCCCCGCCGGTACCAGCGAGCGGTAATAGCAATGGGGTCGGAACGGTGTCTCCGCCAGGCTGGGTCCAGAAGATCCTCAACCCCATGCTTTACAAAATACATAGCTCAAGGGAACGAAGGTCAGCCTCTGAAGATAGTGTGGAAGATCCAGTTATCTTAGTTACCAACTATGAAGAGCTTCGCAATTGGGCAGCCGCGTTTGGTGTTCAAGCCGTCGACCTTGCTACCATTGAACAGATGATCGATACTGAGAGCTGGGATTTCCAAAGCAGGAAACAGAGATACGAAGCTTTAATGAGCCCTGTCTCTCCAACTGGCTCGGGTCGTGGTGGAAGGTCGGGTAGCTTTAGTAAGGGCGGTGGCAGGGGTGGTCCAAGGGGTGGAAGGCGTAATAGCCGTGCTAGCGAACAACCTATCGACCCTGAGTTTTCTAGGGGAAACCATTCCGCAACCAGCTATACCCTACGCGGGCCGCCCCCCGGAGGAGTCGCTCGAGGTCGCGGAAGACTCTGGGAACCATAGTCACTCACTTCCAACTCTATTCACTCGCACATCGGGAGGGGGGGCCTGGTCACGAACACCAGGCAACTCCTTGGAAACGGACAAAAAGCGGCTAGTTACATCAAATACCTCACGGGATCGAACAACAGCCCAGCGATACCTGGACGATATATTCATAATCCTACTGCACCACATCCACTAGATATCAACTAAGGTAGCTAGCTAACGGGAACTCATCACATCCAGTTTAGCCAATTGCGCGGAGTAACTTACTATCTATAGTCCCAGATTGTCTGAGGACAGATGTTTAGTGGTAAAGCACTGGTAACGGGCGGGGTTTTTTTTATCCCCGCATCATATGTTTTGCATTGGTACCATGTTTCACACCCAGGGTCTTGCGGCATTTCTTAGTCTTTGTCATAGTTCCTTTCATTTCCACTCCTGCTTTCGTACTTTTACGAGTATGGTCTGATCTCATGCCTATCTACCTACATCTCCTGCAAGGGCGTTTTCTTATATTTTGTGTTTTTACTCTCCCGGGGGGATCTAGTCCTATCATGGAGAATCCCTACAGTGGCGAGCCTTTTCTTCTCTTTTTTCTTCATATCATATCTCGTTAGGTAGCTACGAACGAAATCTACGATTATTCGTTGTGTTCGGCTTTTATTCAATGAACAAGTTGTCATAGTATGAACTCTATGTTTCTGGATGGTGTGGTGAGGCGAGGGGTGTGTAAGTAATGCACCGGTATTGCACTGTGAATACAATGCTGTACTACGGCTTGACCATGCCTCGTCTCGCTGAACTAGACTAACTTATAATGTCCCCAAGGGAGTGCGCTGCGCTATGCTGTTCGTACTCCTGACTTCTGGCCTTATGAAATGGTTGGCTCACCGCATCTTCCCTTCACCGTGTGCGGGCGGTGTGCTATCATTGCGCTTGATTTTCTGGAATGGCACCGACGTGCAGGGCACTATAGCTTGGGGGGTCCAAAACCAGTGCCCCTAGTCTCCCCGCCCATCCAAGGAGGAGTGGGGGCGGCGAAGGACGGGACTGTCTCGCCCCTAGAGGAGGCAGAGGGCTGTCAACTATAGAAAGGCTAGACAAATATCAATATGCAAAGAGGTCAAGGCTAAAAACAAAAATAAGGATAGAAACTGATATATCATACCAAAATTCTGTTAATTTACAATTCTAGGAACCAGGGTCCGCTGCTCGGAATCCTGAAGAAACCTTGAAATTTCTGTAGCAAAGTTCAAAATTGATTAAGCCATTTTAGGTTCATGACTTTGGATACTCTGTATAGCCTTGCTTATTGCAAATTATAACGGTCGGTTAAAGAGGGTTTGGCACTGGGGATATTCAATTAGTTAAAGCTATTCTGGTATTGGGTTACTGTGGATATAGGCGTGTTTTCCTCTTAACCTCAGTCAAGCTTCGATTTTTTAAAAAAGCGGCTCGATAATGGCATCTAACTTATGATACTAAGTGTTCATCCAGATGGAGTAGATATAGCTGAACCACGAAATATGTCGGGGGACACTCTTTAGAGCTGTGAATATATTATCTACCGATTTATAAAATATTGAAATACAAAGAAAACAACAGTGTAATAATATTATGAAGGGTGATTTATTATCCAGTATTATCAACAAATTTATGACTATGTATCATACCAGAAGTTTTTTATTTCATGGGAAGAAAACTCTCCTCTCAGATAGGTAATGACCATTTATTTGCCTTAGCACCAAGGGATCATTAAAATTTCCATGCTCAAATATTATGTAACCTATTCCAATCCATTAGCAGCCATACGAGTATCATACCGTAAATTTAGCCCCCAAAGCTCCGACCAGTTCCATGAAGGGGGGTAAAGTAAGGCTAATATAATAAATCTCATCCGCATTTTAGTTAGACACCAAGGCCAACTCCGTCTCCTTTAGTACACCAACTCTGGATTGCAGCTGGAATTAAGGAACAAAGCCCCAATCCCAGTTTTTCTAATGTGCACGTCTAATCGTGCCAATATTTTCAATGTAAAATAAATTTAATATAATACATCTTGAACACAAGGAGTAAATCACTCGACAGGGGTATACTTATTCAACGAACACAACCGTGTCCCAGTAATTCACTGGGGGGGGCAGAAAGTGCTCGGCTCCGAACTATTGAAGGCCAATGAAACAGAGACCTGGATTGCACTCCAACTGGACCTCCTGAGCTGGAAAGGACATCCTGACTATCTACGGTAGAGTTAAAGCACATGATAGCGTGTGTCAAGAGTCGAGAAAACCTATTCTATACCAGCCGATCTCGGGCCTTCCCTATAGAATACCAGCGAGGTTTTTTTATCCCAGCAAAAACCACCATGTTTCGCCCACAGCCAAGAAGGCATACTTCAACTTCTAAGCAACAAAACACAATCACAAAAAATCATAAAAAACCTAAATATTTCATAAAAATACAACTGAAATACAGCTGAATTTTAGAATTTTCTCTGGCACCAAAGGGCTGCTATGAAGATGGCTTGTGTCGCTTAAAAATCACCCTTTTAGGAAAATTCGAGGGAATGCATGTTGCCAAGCTATGTTGAGACAATTCTTATTGCCTTGTTTGGCAGAATGGGGGATCAGTGGGTGAAACATCGCATTTTGCTGGCATTTTTTTTAATTCCATATATTTATACTATGTAAAGGTCAAAGCCGATCTGGCATCTCGACCTAACGGCAGTACTTGAGGTACGCCAGCCCATAACAAAAACAAATAACACCTGCCTATCCCACAGTACAAGTGCCACCGAAAAAGTGAGTGCACGCGTGGGATTTTACACCAAAAAAGGCCATTTTCACCCACTTATTCCACCACCAACAACTGAAGTAAAAATAAGATAACTTCATAGAATGCTCAGAGAGCTATATGCTACTCAACTTCTATTGAAACCTGAAATGAATTTAAATT
>Ga0307509_10003556_pt1 | contig 23471 bp, 15 predicted proteins | sample 10_EM_MG_FD_202245 | JGI IMG/M metagenome (GOLD analysis project Ga0307509, IMG submission 202245) | Populus trichocarpa ectomycorrhiza microbial communities from riparian zone in the Pacific Northwest, United States - 10_EM | ecosystem: Host-associated > Plants > Roots > Unclassified | place... | reverse complement strand
AAAAAAAAAAAACCCAGCTGATTTAAGATAATTCTTCTAATCTTTTATCAGGACTCCAACTCGGAGCATGAGTGGAATTCGATCTCTCATCTCTGGCTAAAACAGTAGAAAGAGGTTTCTTTAGCAGTGTAGTTTTTACCAGTACCAACCATTCGATCTCTAATCTCTGGTTAAAACAGTAGAAAGAGGTTTCTTTAGCAATGAAGTTAGTTTTACCAGTACCAACTATCTGCATTTCTTTTAGTGATAGATTTGTATTTAGCATTTGATTTTACTGTTATCATTTGTCTGCATTTCTCTTAGTGATGGATTTACATTTAGCTTTTGAAACTTTTAATTTACATTTTTGAGTTTTGTATATTAAACTAATATGCAAGAGTTTGGTGTTATTTCTGATTAAAATCTGATTACGTGCGTGTATAAGATGTTTTATGAAATATATATATAATGGCCATTGATTACTTATGAAAGAATATTGCAATTAGACTTGCTTTTATTTATTTTTGCACCATATTATACACTATCACCAGTTCTTATGTGATCTTTCAATTGCAAATTCCATCTTCACAACTACACTATACTCACCAATCTGCAGATGAGTTACCTCATCTACCTAATGGTGCTGCACTCATAAGTTTATGACCCATCCAGGTCCAATTGCCGTTGAATCAAAGGTTGAAATCAAAACTTCCAGGCATAACTATGTGGAGGTCCATTTCTGGTCTTTAACATCAATTGCAGAATGCAAACTTGAGCCCTCTGGAAGTCCTAGCGGAGGATCTTGGCATGAACAATTGTCAACTGTAAATAGCTCCCATTCTTTTATTCCACATTTTTCCAAGGCAGAAGCAAGTCTCTTGCTCTCCTTTTCATCTGGGTAGGCTCCATCTGGACTAACAAGCACTGCTCCTGTATATGCCTGTCCTGCAACTCGAGCAGCCCCATTGTAATGAAACAGACCCCAACTAAAATCATCAGAGACGTCCACAATCGTCCAACACTCATTGGAAACAACACCATTGTCCAATACACTGAAGTAAAATGTTCCAGGAATTTTGCCTCTTTTGACACGATACTTCCTTCTCCTCCAAACTACCTTACCCTCTAGAGTTTTAACTATGAAAACTGGCTCGTACCAAAATGAACCTTTCGCCTTTCCTCTGTAGAACAACTGGTACTGGCATGGAAATTGATCATAAGCCGGGTTCTGTCCTGCAATTACCCGCCAACTCCAGTCCAGACTCCCCAACCAACCCACAAAAAGATCCTCTGCAGTTTCATGACTTAAGTCCTCCCCTCGAAACCTGGCCATGGGAGGCACAAAAGGTTTTTCAGGGATCTTCGCATCCAATTCAAGACAATTGTTCTTCTGCAGCACACAAAGAGAAAATGCTTCCAGGTTTGGACTTTCGTAAGAAGCAATACATCTATAATTACACACCTGATCGACTGGGCTGCATTTGTTCAAGCATTGAAGAGCTTTCCTGCAGTCAGGATCCAATAGACAATTTAATATCTGAGGCCCACAATTCTTGACCATGCAGTTCAAGGTGGAAAACCCTTTTGATCTCAGGTTCTTTAGGATTGGTACAGGTCTTATATAAGCATTGATTATTATCAACAAGCAGAACCTGATGTCATCCGAATTATGTCGCTTCCATGCGTCTGATACAGTCCGCACTACATCCATAGAATCACTGGCTTTCTTCGACGGTGAAATTCCAAATGCTTTTGCAAATAAGGTCCCACTGGTCTCATTCTGAACATAAGATCCTCCTAATTTGTTCACTAGATTCGGAGATGAGTCAAAGCATACAATGTTTGGAACATTTTTGCTTTCGGTTTCAATCCACTTGACTGATTCTTGATCAGTAACGGCCACTATCAGCAATATATCTGCACAGCTCAATGCCTTTAGTAGAATCTCGGTTTGATCCTTGGATTGATACAAGTCATCAGTAAACACCAGCATATCATATCCTTCATCAACCCACTTCAATCTTTTTGCCTAGTAACGAAAAGAAAGAGTTACCAAAAGAGAATGCGGCCTTGCAAAATATACAAGACATGGTATTTCACTATAAAACCAACAACAACAACAAAAAAAACACCATACGTTTTTGGAGATAACATTCTTCAGTATTTCATTACCAAAAAAAAATAAAAACCACAAAATAACCCAAGGGATAAGGTCTAGTGATCGGGTCCAAGGTTTGCTACCTTAAGGTCATCCATTCAAGTTTCGGAGGGCTACAGCCAGTAGGATTTTCCTCCAGAATCCTCTAGCCCAAGCATTGATGACATTGCTTAACTAATCTTGGGATGTAGACTTTGTCCAATGCAAGCTAGCTAATCCAAGATCGGACTTGACCGTTAAACGAAAACATTTACAACCACACAATTCCAGCAATTCCCATATCAGAGAAAGCATGACAACCCATCCTGAATAATCATTTTGTATTATCATATAATTGATGCAAAAGGGTCATGTAATTATCAGGAAAATATTAACAATCTCTCATAAAAAAAAAACCGAATTATCCAAAAGTCTACCATTAATTTCCATTATACAAACACATGCAGTTACATCTGAAGGTACCCTGACCGCACAGTGAGGTCCACGAATGAGACTAAACAGGTATGGATATGCTACCTAGTAGTTAGCTGAAAGTATTTTTAGCACTGATACTTACAGTATGGAGCATGACCTCTTCCCAAGGAGTGCGTTTTAAAGGGCTGATGCTTCCTGCGCCAACAATGGTGACTATTCTCACTGGCGGGTCAGGTTGCTTCTCAGTCACCGCAGTTCCGTGCTCCAAAACCGCGGGAATTTTAGTTTCTGTGGGCTTAATTGTTTTTTTGGCGCGAAAAGACTGAGAAACCTGGAAATGAAGTGGAATCCGGTGGTGGTGAGCCGATGATAGACCGGGAATGGAGGGAATGAACCGGCGGCTAGGTTGGAGACCAGTTTTTAAATGGAAGAGAGGGGTTGTTTCTAGAGACATGGTTAGAGACGGTGGTTGAGGTTGTGGACCGCTGTCGGTCTGAAGAGGACTTTATGTCCTATGAAATATAAATAGACAAAAGAAAATAATGTTACTCAAAAAGGAAACTATCCAACAATATAAAAAATGGTTTCATTTGGGTTTGGAATGTTTAAATTTAAGCTTCATATTTGAGTTTCCTTATTGATTTTAGACCATGCATATTATTAATTAATTATTATTAAGTTATTAAAATTAAAATTAAATGAAAAAGAAAAATATTTGTCGCTTTAAAACACTGCTAAAGAGAAATTTATTCTCCTCTTGAAAACAATGTTCCTCAATTTATTATTATGGATTCACACCATAATTTGCTTTTTTTTCTTTTTTTTTAATTTTTTTCAACTTATTTCTTTTACATTGCTTTTTCGGTATTGAATTTTGCAAATTTATTTTGATTTGATTTATAGTAAATTATCACGATCTGAAGAAAAAAAAAACATCACAACTTTAATGCTCAATTTAAAAAAAAAACCAATTTTGTTATTTGTAAGAAATTTAGAGTTTGATAATCAAATTTGAAAAAGAAGAATGACAATCCTTTTTTAAAAAATAAATAGATCCAATACCTTCTAGTTTTAAAAATTATCCAAAAATAATTTTTAGTTTTTTAAGTTTCACAGTTATATATTTTGATACAAAAATTTTTATTATTAATATTTTGAGAGAGAGTCGTTAGAAAATAACGGAGAAAAGAGAAAGAAGTTGATTGATCCGATTTTAATTGAAAAAAAATAATTAAATTTAGTGTCAAAGTATTCCCCTAACACGAGGAATGCAATTGGGGTGTTTTTGGAGTTTCATGTCACTAAAAAAATAAATCAAAATTGAGGAATGTTTTTCTCTATTTAGGGTTTTTTTTGGGTTGGGGGATTATTTTTTAAAGTTATAGGGTATTTTTTGGTATTTATAGGTTAAAACAAGTTATAAAATAGGATTTAAGTAAATAATAACCCTCCGACCAACAATGCGGTAGTGAAAAATTAGATAAGGTGATTTAAAAAAAAAAAAAAAAAGACGAACAAAAGGTTGTCTACTCTTATGTCAGGAAAAAAAATATTAAAGGGCAGGCTTTAGCGTGACTTTATCTTTTATTGGACTAGGCTCAGGTATCCAACCCTTTTTTAACTTTATATATATATAATGAAATGGTTTAATTAAGTATATGTGTGGCATGTCGCAGGTGTTCAATCTTAGTTGAAATTAATTAAAATACGTTAATTATTAATGTTTTTGTTATATTTTTTTTAATAAAATATCATTTATTTTTTTATTTAATTTTCATACAAGATTGTAATTATTTTTATATTAGCTACCGTTCTTTTTATGCAAATCTGTATAGTGTTTTTTTCCTTCGAATTTCACTCATCCACTTCCCTGTTATTGTTTATTTTTATTAACATTTAGTGGTTTCAAAAGACAAAATTATTGAATCCAAACGGGTTCATGAATCATCATGTGAGATATGAGATATATATCATGATTTATATCTATTTTTTAATTTTTTAATTTAATTTTTTAATTGACACTAACAACTTTTTTATATATTGATTAACACACATATATTTTTTATTTAATTAATTAAATATATGTATTGGCTTTCCAATTCATAATTAAATATATTTTTTATGTAAAAAACATGTTAGAAGTGTCAACACATTAATTTTTTATGTTAAAACACTTTTCATTTGACCAGTGGTAAACTGCGAGTCATCTAACTATATATTTTTTTATTTAATATTGTTTATTTTTGTTTTGTTTTCAAATAAAATTATAAATATTATTTTTTAATATTAGCAAGCGTTTGTTTTGTGCAATACATTATAGTCGTTCATTTTATATTTCATTTGATTGTTTTACTATGATCATTTATTTTTGTTATTATATAATTAAATAAAAATAATTTTTTAGAAAAACTATTAAACCCAACCATAACCATGTCCGAATCACATGCTTGACATGTTAACCTCAGTTGAACTATATCATACCAAGATGTCATCACCTTATTATTAAAAAACACATGGAGTCTTAAATTTTGTTATAGAACAAATCAAGTTTTGAGCGGTCATTCAACCTATCTTAAATTTGATATCTTTATCTATATATGTCTGTCAACTTTATGTCTTAGCTTTTAGTTGATGTTAAAAATTATTTTTATATTTATTTGTCCATATAATTCTCAGACTATTTTATTAAACATTTGCATTAAATTTTGTTTTCATGGCTAAAATTTTTTCCCTCCTTGGAAAACACATTGGCAATGCCGTGATTATTTTTTTTGTGTTTAAAAGAATTTTGGTCTAATTTATAGTATAGCGCGAGCTAATAATCTAGTTTCATCTAATTAGTTTTACTTGTAACAACATGGATGTTTTTTCCAAAACGGTATATATTTATTTTATCAATTTTATCTATAAACATAACATTCTACAATGTTATTTGACTATCAAGAATAAATGTTTGAAATTGGGATGAGAATGGAAGAACACAATGATATGTTAATTTCAATGATATATTTGGAATAGTGACAATGAATAAGAATGATATTTAATTTTTTAACATCTAATTTTAAATGACAAGAAATAATAATTAAAAAAATATTTTTTATCAATAATGATGCGGAAAGGGAGGATAAGTAGATGGTGAGATAATCATTGTATTATAAAAATAATATATTTTTTAAAAATAATACAACCATCAAGAAAATAGTGATATAACAATGGTGATGATGATGAGATGTGGTTAAATGCTAGTGATGTAATAAATATGAGTTTTTTTCTTCAAAAGGAAAATAATATTAACGTGATGATGATGGTAAAAATAACCAATATAAAATAAATAAAATTAATATATCATTCTTTAAAAAATATTATTCATGGTCCTTGTTTGTAGTCCTGCCTCTCACGTGAGAACAACTTAAACCATGTTTTTAATTAAACTAATGGTTCTTTAAAAACATTTAAACCATGTTTAATTTCCGTTCTGACTCTTCGGTCCTATTTCCCTTTCATTTCTTTTTAATTAAATACTTACAATATAAGAATAAAACTTTCATTTTCATTTCCATTGTTCTATTCTTCTTTGCCAAACAATACTTAAGTTTCCATTTGACACAATTATGGTGAAATCTTCCCAATATATATATACTTAAGTCCTTTATGCCGCCTGGTGCTATTTTTATTTTTTTTCCCCTTTAAAATTGAAAGATAGAGAAAAAAAACACTCCGACTTCAAATTAGATCCGGCTATGCAAATACCGATCATTTTCGATGCATAGAAGTGGCCTTCCGGGGGGGTGTCAACCTGTTTTTTTTTTTGTTAAAATGTTAATTTTTTAATTTTTAATTATTTTTTTAGTATTTTTAAATTGTTTTAATGTTTTAATATCAAAAAATAAAATTTTAAAAATAAATAAAAATATTATTTTAATATATTTTCAAAAAAAAAAATTAAAAAAATAACTACATGTAAAAGTTAAATGAGTCTTCTAGCTATATTGTCCCTTGCGAGCTCACCCTTCGAAATATTTTGAAAAATCTTCTTTAGCATTGATGCCCAGACTAAAACATGTGGAACTCAAATGGCACAGAACTAGTGAAAGAACAAAATGAGAATAAATATGATATGAGTAAACAGACGCCTCTGTTTTTTTTATTTACTGAGAAAATCACTGTAGCACCTAGATGTCTCACCATGACTGCATGTCATGCAAATCATAAGCATTATAGATAAGTTATAACAATTGTTTAGTTCAGTATGACAACAAAAATGGAGCCAGGGAATTCCTTCTAGCAGTAAAACTGCAAAAACACAAACACTGCAAGTGGAACAACCACTAATTTTATCCAAATGGTGAACTAGTTATTCGACTCCTAGACAAATGCAGTATCCGCATGATCCATTGCCTTCCCAAGTTGCAGCACTTAAGTTGATCATTGGACTGTAACTACTCTATATATTGCTGTCAAAATTTACTTTCTAGCTTAAATTTTCTAAGAGTATTTTATCACAGTACAATACACTCAAAGCTGAGCTGGTGCTTTATTTCTTGTATGAGGATTCAGCTTGACACTCCTCCTGAAACCATTCCCGGGACTTGGTTTTCGCTTCCAATACAACATCATCAAGAAACATCCTTTGTGGAAATTCATCTGGCACAAGGCTCTGATACGTTTCAAAATGTTCCGCAGCTGCTTCTTTTCTACCCAACAGACTGTATATTATTCCCTGCCACAAATTCCCATTATTGGTTATTGATAAAAGTAAAACTTTAATATTTAATTCTTTATGCTACAACTCCATTCTGTTAATTGCATTCCTGCACAATTAGTAATCAATATTTGCCATAGGAGATTGAGGATTTACACAAAAAATGTTCTTCTCCAAATTTTGTGGAACACATGACAACTCAGGAAGAGCCAAAAATACTGTATTTCATCAGAGTATCAGTAAACATGCTTGCTGCTACTAGTTATATACAAGGTTGTTTCCAACTTAGAATGAAACTTGACTGGTGCTCAGTAAGAAGTAAGATTTAAGGGTACAGTGTCTCTTTCAGAACTCTCAACAGAATATAGACAACCATACTGTCATAAGCAACAAATTATGGACACCTGAAATTTGATATAAATTAAAGGCAACGTGCTTCAAGATAAATGTAAGAAAATTATGAGCAGATTTGAAATCTTTAAAAGATGGTGTAGTGCCTCAAACTTTAAGTTTAAGAAAACTGAAAGAATCAATTTATGTTACCCATTTGCAAGCAGGAACATACAATTGAAACAAGCTTACCTGGCAAAGATAAGGCCGAAAATCTCGTGGGTTGTCACTAACCAGACCTTGAAATTTCTTCAAAGCTTCCTCCAATTCCCCCTGCAAAGTATGCAAGTTTTAACATATTAAAAGTGGGAAAATCAATTCGTTGACTTGATCCATTATCTACCAATCAATATCTTTCCCTTTTTCCAGTTCAATGGCACTTATTAATGCCCTATTTTCAAACATGCATTTGCACAAAGTATAGTGTGGAACAATTTTTACGAGGTCTAACACTCCTCATATCCCACTTGACCTTGGAAAAGAAAGAACTAGCTGATGGGACTCACCTTGACAACAAGCATTTGTGCAATTAGAATTCTAATGTTTCTCTCCTCAGTGACTCTTTTTTCACGACGGGCAACTTCCAGAGCTTTATTCAGCATCTCAAAGACAGCTGGACCTTCAAGACTTTTGTGCATCACCAATGCCAGACCCTGCACCGAACAGAGAGTCAAATACTACTTCTAATTGCCAGTGACGAGAAAGAACACTGAAAACTAAAAAGTCAAAGTCACAGATGCTGGTATCAACATAGAAATGTGATGGCATATTGATGTGCTAGTTATATAGACAATGGTTCTCTAAGAAATCCTATGCCACCATGCAATTCATGATTCAATCTCAGTGGCTAGGAATGGAGCTACTCAATAAGAGTATTTTGATAAATATTGAGGTCTTGTCGAGTTGTTCATGGCTTTCCATCAACTAGTAAAGTGAAATCTGATGAAGATGACACATTAACATAATTAATAGCAACACAAGGGACTATGGAACCCTTGATAAAAAAAAAGAACGAAAAGGATTATCTTATAGTTGTTTGAGGAATGAATTTCCATTCTAATTGCCAATAAGAAAGCTAATTATTAGTTGAATCCCTTGATAACAGGAGCAATAGGAATGAAATCTGATTACTCCTGGAATTACTGAAAACTCATTCCCAAGCCAAATCCTTATTTGCAGTTTGCCCATTGTACTATAACCAAATAGAAATGAAACAGTGATAAGAATACCAATGGTCAAGAAATCAGAAAGTACCAAGCTCATAATCATCTGCCACAGACACAAAGTAGGCGTGCTGGTTTAACTAGGAGATGAGTTTCGACAAACTGTGGGATTAAATTCAAACCCAAGGAGCTATAACTGGCAACAAGAAAAATGAAATTTGATCACTTGTCATTAAACGATGTTACTGTAAAAATCTAATATAGTAATATTTAAATTATGTTATCAAAGAAGTGATTTTCAACAGATATCACTTCAGTGGTCTCTAAAGCTCCAGTTTTATTGAATTGCTTCCAAACACATCCATCCTTCCTAAAGATTTCTCCCCTACCCACCTTTCTAACTTGAATAACGAAAACTGGAACTCAAGAAAGAAATCTAGGTCACAGCCAATTGTATTGAGAACAACATGTTTGACTGTTTGAGGAGATGACTTCTAAACAAATACATGAGAAGAAACTATGTATAAAATAATACTACCACAAAGACTTCAGAAAGTAACACAGATTGGAATGGCTCAACGGTTCTATGCTCAAGCCTTTGCATCCATCAATCAGTAGCGTCTCTGTTCCCATAATGAACAAAGGGTAATCTTTGGTAAAATTAAGAAAAAGCTTTATGAGGTCAATTACAGAAACGGCTGTATATCTACTTGTACCTTTTCAAACTAATCACCTATCCCTCTAGGAAGCAATTTTTTCTGACCAGATTATTTATTCACCCATATTTGAACTCCGTTAGTAGTCAGCCTCCATAACTTTCAAAACAGATAGCTAGAGCAAATGCTTTTGTGCAACTCTGTGATCATCTCAGCACTCGTACATGTAGGCATTTAATGAAAAAACAAAAGCACACACACCCAAGGTTATTTTTCTGCACACACAGCTACTATTTTGTAGGAAAAAAAATTCAGAAGACAGGAATACCGGATCAAGAATCATACGTGCAAAGCTCTAAGCAAAAGAGGTCTCTCTATCAAGATTTCCTTGAACAACGTTTTAGCCTTACTCAACTGCCCCATCATCTCATAACAAAGTGCCTCCAAAAGCCTCCATTCAACTTGCTCAGGCTCAATATCAATCAACCTCTCGACATACTTCACAGCCTCTTTAGTCTGTCCTCTCCTCATTTTCCCATGCACAACGACCTTCAATGCCTCCACATTCCTTGGCTCCATCTCCAAAACCTTCTCAAACATCTCCTCATCCTCACTTTTCTCCATATGGGCATCTCTCTTTTCCTCTAAATTCACACTAGGACCAGTTGTTTGAGCAGGAAGCGCCAAACTTTGCCTAGTATTTAAACCAAAAGAACCAATAAAAATGAATGCCCCAACAAGGGAAACCAAAACCTTCTCGGACAAAAAATTGGTGAATTTGTAGTTTGTCTTGGAGAGACTAGAAGTGAGTATTTGAGGAAAGGGTGACATACAAGAGTGTTTTGAGGATATGCGTAGTCTGTGCCTGTTGTGGATGTTGAGTGGATTGAAGGAACATAGTGGGGGTTTTAGTGGATTGAAGAAGAAGCAATCTTTTGACAATTTCAAATTCTGAAATTGTGATGATGGAGGGTAAGCAGAGAATGTTTTAATTGAACCCATTTTTTAGGATGAATCAATCAAGAAGATTTGCCCATTCAAATCAAAACCCAGGCACTGGCTAGAGTTTTACTGTTTAAAACCAACTGGTGTTTCAACTTCATTGCACAGACAAATGATGATGCCTGAAGGATTAAAATCGGTGTCTATAAGAGTAACTACAAACCAGTCCTTTTACTATACATCTTAGTAGTCTACAGCCCCTGAATTACTTTCCTTTAAACAATTATCTCTTATTTAATTTTAACTATTTTAATTACTAATCTTTTATTAATTTTTCTATTTTAAGTATTAATGTTATTTTTATGTGACTTATCCATTTTTCAAAATATAATTTTGAAAACAATGTTAATGTTAATTTGATTGATGATGCTTGTGATTAGAAAAATGAATTTTATACAATGAAGATCGATTAAGATATTAGGGTTTGCTCTATTCTAGATCTCAAGTTTAAATCTTTTTACTAACAAATATTCCTGGGATCATGGATAACAAAGTATAAGTTCTGTTTTGGAATGCTTGTTCAAGTTGTAGAAACTTAGTCTGATATGTGTAAGCTGATCTAAAATATCTAATGTATATAAAAAAAAATTAATTAGAATGAAAATTTAAGATTTTATAAAATTATGTGCTGTATTGAGTTTAAATTGGATAAATAAAATTATTGTTTTGTTTTTGTTTTTGTTTTTGATGATAATAGTTTTTTTTAGTTTCATGAATGTGAAATTATAATAGTTTATATTGTTAAGTAGATTTAGTATATTAATTTAGGTTTTATTTTTGTGTTGAAAATTTTAAATACATGTTTTTATTTTTGCTTTTTTCCCCTTATTTTTCAAGTTTAGTTATAATTTTTATATTTTTTTTATCAGGACTCATTTTTTGCTAGATAACAAGGTATAAGCTCTGTTTTGAAAGGCTTGCTCAAGTTGTAAAAACTTAATCTGATATGTGTAAGCTGATCTAAAATATATTATGTATATATAAAAAAATTAATTAAAATGAAAATTTAAGATTTTATAAAATTATGTTCTGCATTGAGTTTAAATTAAATAAATAAAATTATTATTTCTGTTTTAGTTTTTGATGATAATAGTTTTTTTTTAGTTTCATGAATGTGAAATTATAATACTTTATATTGCTAAGTAGATTTAATATATTAATTTAGGTTTTATTTTTGTGTTGAAAATTTTAAATACAGGTTTTCATTTTTGCTTTTTTCCCCTTATTTTTCAATTTTAAATATAATTTTCAATTTTTTTTTATCAGGGCTCACGTTTTGCTAGATAACTGAATTAAAAACATTCATTCAAATGGAGAAAAAAAAGTCACTAACTCAAATATATAAAATTAAAAATGAAGCATTCAAATAGAAGAATAATAAAAAGTTGAGTACCAAATACGAAGTTTTCCTAATAGTGTTGAACCCGGTTCAATTCCACCCAAGTTTTTAACAGTCACCGACTCACCACAGCCTCATCTCTCTTAGCAAAAACCCGACTTAAACCCTCAATTTTCAAAAACAAAACAGAGTGAGACACAGAGACACTCACAGCAAAGCACCGGAACCGCCGGCGGCATCAATCCTTCGAAGGCTAAAAGGAAAAGGAGCAAGCTAAACACACTCAATAAGCAGGCAAAAGCTTGTAATAATGAGGAAGAAGGTGGACGAGAGAATCAGAACACTCATCGAAAATGGCGTCAAACTACGCCACCGGTCACTCTTCCTTATCATCGGCGACAAGTCACGTGAACAGGCACGCTTGGACGCTCCTCTTAATTCTCTGTTTTCTTTCTATTCTTGTAATAGTAATAATTTTGCACTGCATTGGATACAGATTGTGAATCTTCATTATATGCTAAGCAAGGCAGTGGTGAAATCTAGACCAACCGTTTTGTGGTGCTACAAGGATAAACTTGAACTTAGCAGGTTTATTTTACTTTTTATTTTATTTTATTATTTTTTTGAGCTGGATATTGGATTTAATTGTTTTATGTGAATTTATGTATGATGCAGTCACAAGAAAAAACGAGCGAAGCAGGTGAAAAAGTTGATGCAGAGGGGACTGTTGGATCCTGAGAAGGTTGATCCTTTTTCACTCTTTCTTGAAACTGGAGGTTTAACCTACTGTTTGTACAAGGATTCCGAGAGAATTCTCGGTAATACTTTCGGAATGTGCATATTACAGGTAAGTAAACTTCAATTAATCAATTAATGATTTGTCTCTATATTAGTTATTATGAAGGAATATTGTTCTGTTTTATTTATTTTTAGGATTTTGAGGCATTGACTCCGAATTTGTTGGCTAGAACTATAGAAACAGTTGAAGGTGGTGGGTTGATTGTGTTGCTGCTACGCTCTTTATCTTCGTTGACCAGTTTGTACACGATGGTTATGGTATGATTTATATCTCCTTTTGTATTTAAGCCTTTTTGGTTTCTAGATTTGTTCAAAAGACCACAAAGACAAAGGACGCATGAAGATGGTTTATGCTTTTTTTGCTTTGACTCTCTTATACTTTGACGTGAACCCTAAACTTGAGTTAAAAAAAAATGCAATTATACTCTTTCTTGTTTCTTGACAAATTTACGAGGCAACAACAGTCTATTCTTTGAGCTTCTCCTTGTGCTTAAAAGCAAAGGTTTATTATAGAAGATTTTACTGATTTCAGGATGTTCATGAGAGGTTTCGTACTGAGTCCCATTTCCGGGCAACTGGCCGCTTTAATGAACGTTTCTTACTATCACTTGCTTCATGCAAAGCATGTGTGGTTATGGATGACGAGCTCAACATTTTACCTATTTCTTCTCATATAAGGTCAATCACCCCAGTTCCTGTTAAAGAGGTGTGGCTTCTTTACTGACTACAAAAAAATTTTATGTATTGTTTCTTGCTGTGCAATTATTATTTTTTCTTTAACAAAAATAATAAATGAAGATTTGGCTCAATGTATCCTTTCTAGCAAGTGATTCTTTCATTACAGCATATCTATTGCATCGAGTATTCCAGTTTTATCTAAATGCTCAAGTTATCTTTTGTCTTGTGTTCGGTGATTAAAGGACTCTGAAGGGCTTTCAGAAGCAGAACGAGGCCTAAAGAATTTGAAAGAGCAACTACATCAGGATTTTCCTGTTGGTCCTTTGATCAAAAAGTGTTGTACACTGGATCAGGTAGAGAACACAGTGGATAACTAATGTGGTTGATACTTCGTATTGTCTTTATTGTTTCACATTTAAATTTTTATTTCAAATAGGGAAAAGCTGTGATCACATTCCTTGATTCAGTTTTGGATAAGACGCTGCGCAGCACAGTTGCTTTGCTTGCTGCTCGAGGTCGTGGGAAATCTGCTGCGCTTGGTTTAGCTGTTGCTGGAGCTATTGCAGCTGGGTAACGTGGATATCAAATGCTGCATGTTTCTTTGATGCTTGTGCTTGTTTGCCCTAAATGATCTTTATCATACAAATAATAATAACAAAAAAACAATGCTATTTACAGGTATTCAAATATATTTATTACTGCACCCAGCCCTGAAAACGTAAAAACTTTGTTTGAATTCATATGCAAGGGATTTGATGCAATTGAATACAAGGTACAGTTGTCCCTTTTCCCTTTGCTTGGAATGATATGCTTCATGATCATATCAGTATAAGCCATTGATACACACTGAAGGTGCTTTATTTGTTTTTATGGTTGCACTTTTCTATTAGCATGTGAGTTAGAGCAAACCAACATTTTCTAGTTGATGTACCAAGGTCAATAAAGTAAGATGGACTGTTAAATAAAATTGGCAGTCAGCTCCTTTTATATTCATAACATATTGATAGAGCAGTTCAACTAGCCATGTATCCATTGTTCTGTTTCCCGGCAACATCTATTGTTGCATGAATGATTTTCTTGTGCATTTTGTTTTCTGCTTTTCTCTCATGCCTTGAGTATCTGGACATTGTTCAGATCTGAAGGAATTGTGTGTTGTCTTAAGCCCATTTTTTGGATTGTATATTTCCTTCTATGTAATCATGCACACCTCTCTTAAGACAGTTTCTCCTGTTTGCTCTCTATGGTCAGTCTGGTTTCTGTGCAAGTATTGTCCATTCACCTTTTTTTCTTAAGCTTGTGACCTGGCCTTCTATTTCCAGGAACATATTGATTATGATGTGGTGAAAAGTGCAAATCCTGAGTTCAAGAAAGCTACTGTGCGCATTAATATCTTCAAGCAGCACAGACAAACAATTCAGGTTAGAAGATAAGGACCTTCCATGTAAAATGATGTTCTTAGTTAACTGATCCATCTCTCTTGTTGGTTTGTAAGGATCTGCTACATCATGTAATTAAATACCTAATGTATGTGGTTTCTTGCATTTCCTTTCAGTATATACAGCCACATGAACATGAAAAGCTCTCCCAAGTTGAACTACTTGTTATTGATGAAGCTGCTGCAATTCCATTGCCTGTTGTGAGGTCCCTGCTAGGTCCATATCTGGTTTTCCTTTCATCAACTGTGAATGGGTATGAATGATACTTTTATTTTAATTTCAATTGAAAGCTATTACTTTTCCTCAAGAGATCATTGATTTCCAAAGGAAGCTTCCATTTCTTCTCCAACAATAGTGACTTTTTATATTTTGCACCTTTTAACCAAGCCAAATGCACTCCTCTGATAAAGCTATGAAGGCATTCTTATATACATTTACACTTGTCTTCCTGCATAAAGCTATGAAGGTACTGGCCGATCCTTGTCACTAAAACTTCTGCAGCAATTGGAAGAACAAAGCCAGATATCTTCTAAGAATGTGGAGGGCTCTCTTTCTGGTATATATCTGTGCACATGGCCCTGATAGTTTTCTAATGAATGCGTCTTCTATGAATGTATCTTTTGCTGCTAGGAATGTTTGTATTGCTTATTATAGGACCAGTCTTAATTATTCTCATGGCATATCCGTGTTGGTGTGGGCAATATCCATTTAAAATGCTTAAACTCGGCATAATCTTGTTGCATGCTCACTATATGTTAACTGAAATTGACGAAAGAAGTACAACATGTCAGTTGCTTACTCACTATATGTTAACTGAACTTGATGAAAGAAGTACAATATACCAGAATGAATACAGTGACCATTGTTTTCTATTGGGCAACTAAATGTCTTGGGGCACAATATCTTGAACAGTCTCTGATTCTACTTGTATGGTTTCAAGGACAGTACAATCTTGTTGTTGTCTTGGTTTGCAGTTTTTGAAACTTCTAGTTTTTTTGAATTTAGGTCATTTATTTGAAAGATTTGCTGTTTTCATTATTTGTTTTTATTCAGCTCGTCTTTTCAGAAAGATAGAACTAAGTGAGTCTATCAGATATGCTTCTCGTGATCCAATAGAATCCTGGCTCAATGCCTTACTCTGTCTGGATGTTACAAATTCAATACCTAGTATCAGAAGGTCAGAATTAAGTTGCTGAGAACATGGGATCTGAAGATTCCTCCATCATCTTCATTGAGATCTCTGTTATGAAACCATATCAATTAACTTTATTGATTTACTCTTTTGTTTGTTTGCCCAACTAGATTACCCCCATGCAGTGAATGTAATCTCTATTACATCAATCGGGATACTCTCTTTTCCTATCACAAAGACAGTGAGTTATTTCTGCAGGTAAAATGCATTGTGATCTGATATTTTTGTATTTAGTTAATGGTATTCAAGATACGATGCTTATGTATCTTAATTTGTGCAGCGAATGATGGCATTATATGTTGCATCTCACTACAAAAATTCTCCTAATGACTTACAACTAATGGCTGATGCTCCCGCACACCATTTGTTTGTGTTTCTCGGTAGAACTTTTTCCTTGAACTGATTTATTTTATATTTTCAGCAAGAGATTAGGTTTGTACTAATATTGTATGCACAGGCCCTGTTGATGAGTCAAAAAATCAACTTCCTGATATCTTATGCGTCATTCAGGTAAATAACCTAAGAGAGACACAAGCACTTCTATTTATTCTGCTGTAGCATTAAATTCTATGGTGAATCAAATTATCAATGTGTCTCCAAATTCATCACTGGTCCCCTTGTAGATTATTTATGTTTAAATTATGCTTTTCACATAAGGTTTCTGCACACTAAATGCTTATTTTCTTTTATTAATGTGATTGATCGCTTCTTTATCTGTTTTGGTGTCAGCTGTTCTATATTGAGGCAATAAACACTGTTCACAAGTATTCTACCTTTTGAATCTGTGAGGATTGAGAATGCTCTCTGGGCATCCAATTTTAATTGCCTACACTAGCCATCTGAGTGGAGGGCAGAGCAAAATTTAGCTTTGGATAGGCCAAAAGTTTTTAAACTTTTAGCAGTTATCTGTAATAAGCTTTTATCCAGGTATTCTAGATGTAAATGACAGGCTCTATCTCATTTCTCTTAACTCAACAGGGACTTTTGTTCTGTGATAAGTATTGTGCTTGATATCATTGTTTGATTATATGTGAAGGATCTTCCTAATTTTTGTAGTCATTGCAAATTTGCCGAAACATTTTATTATGATTCTCATTGTTATGGTCCATCTTTATTTACAGGTTTGTCTTGAAGGACAGATTTCTCGTAAATCTGCAATCCAAAGCTTAAGTGAAGGCCATCAACCCTTTGGGGACCAAATACCATGGAAATTCTGTGAGCAGTTTCGTGATACAGTTTTCCCTAGCTTTTCAGGTGCTCGTATCGTTCGCATTGCCACCCATCCAAGTGCAATGAGGGTAAGCCTCTATCTCAATCATGCCAAATTGAGTGCCTCGGATTCATGTAATGAACTGTAATATACCTTTTCTTTATGTGGTTTCAACACAGCTTGGATACGGTTCTGCTGCAGTGGAACTCTTAACCAGGTTGGTCTCTCCCTATTTTGACATTATCATTCAAGTAGATATTGCACTTATCTTGCTTACAGTTGGTAAGATTATCAAAAATAAAAGTAATTGCAATTAGAATGGCAGCAGCCTTTCTTATTTCTTCTCTTTGTTGTATTTAGGTTATTTTTAGATGTTTGCTGTACAATTTTTGGTTAAAAAAGAAGAAACTTGACCTACAGATTATGATTCAAGTCATGATCTTAGACCAAGGACTGCTCCTATTTCAGCAAGGATTAGTTGAATTGGTACAGAATTAGCTTTCTTGCTGATGTATTTTCTATCAAACATCATGTTCTTATACATGAATTGTCATACTCCCAAGCAGTTGTCCCTACACAGTAGTGTGGTACCTGGAATGATTGAACAAATTTTTCACTTGAAGAAGAGTCCAGACTTGATAAGACCAATGATATAGTTTTATGGTTTATGAGCTACCATATGAGCTGACTTGGTAGTTTTAGCTTTGTAGTACACACATTTTACAGGGAGAGTTTGGAGGTCTTCTCTTTTGGTACCTTGACTACTGTACCTTTTGTTTTCTAGATAAGGAAAATTTAGTTTTATGACAAATATTCATACATGTGAGCTACCATATGTTTTGTTGGTGACATTGCATCAAGATTTCGATGGCGCTTTGTAAATAGTGTGTAAGTTTATTGAACCATGTGTTGAATGACTGTTGGTTCAAGTGGTAGAATTAGAGCTGTGCTGCACTCTCCCGCATGAAATTGTTAGTACATAATTTTGGAGTTGAATAATGACAATACAAGGTAATGCAAAAGAAGTGGCAAATTTTATTGAAAAGTGGTATAAAGAAAATCTTCCTTTAATTGAACTTAAAGACTCTCGAAAACAACTGTCAAAAACATAAAGAGTCTTGTAGTTTTGCTTACTTTGCTTCATAGTGAAACCTAGAAATATGGATACATAATCATCACTGTGGCCTTAATATCAAGAGTAAGAGATTTTGCCAATATGAGAACATCTACTTTGATATGTTTTGTGATGGGATATCCTAAGTCTGTGCTGCATATGCAACAGTATAATATAACAAGCACTCTAATGTATAAGAGAAAGTGACTTGACGAGTATACTCCATGCTTAATCATGTCATGATGCATTTACAAGTTAAAATTTCTTTGAAAGCGGAGGCATTTACAATCCTAGTCTCTATAGGTACTACGGAGGACAATTAACTCCCATTTCGGTAGTAGATGATGAAAATGATGTGGAAATTCCTCAACTTAGAGTTACAGAAGCTGCAGAGAAGGTCCATTCACTGAACAACTCTTGTTTCTATATTAAGTTTTCATAGTTATATTTCCTTTAATGATTTTCATGTTTGGTTCATGTTGTAGTATATGGGGTTTTTTTACTATCTTGTTATATTATAGATTCTAAATCCAAGCAATGCGATGAAATCTTTTAATTTCAATCAAGAATTATTGCAGTCTCACTTGCCCAATAATTTCTTCTCTTCTCCCTGAAAATTCAAATTAGAATGATAACTGTGAATCCATTAATATGAACAGTATCTTGTTACATTACTTTTCACATGGAAAATTTATTTTGCCAAAGGCCAGTACTATGGACGGAGTCATATGCTTGTGTAACATATTGTGCCTGTAGGTTTCTTTGCTAGAAGAAAATATAAAACCTAGGACGGACCTTCCACCTTTGCTAGTAAATCTTCATGAACGGCGACCGGAAAAGCTCCATTACCTTGGTGTTTCCTTTGGGCTAACTTTGGACCTTTTTCGCTTTTGGAAGAGACGTAAATTTGCTCCCTTCTACATTGGCCAAATTCCAGTTAAGATGCCTTTTCAGTTTTATTATACGGACACCGTGTTATATAATGATAATTTGTTGTGAACTTTATTTGTTTATTGTTTTCTTTTGAATTAGAATACGGTAACTGGTGAGTATTCATGTATGGTACTCAAACCATTAAACAATGATGATAGTGAAGCTAGTGGGTCAGATGAATGGGGCTTTTTTGGTCCATTTTACCAAGGTTAGTCCTATTTTCAGATCAACACCTACCTTTTCAGATTTCTTTTTTAATTCTGAATATTCAAAGCTTATTTCTTATCTGTCTTCAGATTTCAAGCGAAGGTTTGCTCGACTACTGGAAGGTGATAGTTTCCGTTCAATGGAATATAAGCTTGCTATGAGGTCAGATTTGAAACTTTACCTTCAAATGAGTTTCTGTTTAATATGCTCATGCAACTCTTGATATTTCAGTGTCTTGGATCCTAAAATTAACTGCACTGACATGGAGCAAGAACCCACATCATCTGCTCCTGATGGATTTTGGAGGTCACCTACTGATGATCTATCACCATATGATTTGGAGCGGTTGAAAGTTTATACTGGAAACCTTGCTGATTTTCATCTGGTAAGGTCCAATTGGAAACTGTCATGTTTGCTCTGCAAGTTATTGGATAAAATTTATATCATGGCAAATAATCTGATACATGGCACATGGATATAAATATGAGGTCCATCTCTGCTTGGAAACAATGAGGAAACGGAACCCGTTTCAGTCTGCTGAATGACTTTTAGAAGTTGTACACCTGGCATCATTATACTAAGGCAAAAGGGTTATTTTGTGTAAATGATTTATATCTCCCTCAACATGGCATTGTTTCAGTTCTTTTCTGGCCAAGAAAAGAAAATCTGCCAGTTGAAGCTAATGCAAAAGTGTATAGTTTGTGTATTTGATGGATCGATAAGTAACCCCCTTCCCATTTATCAGTACACCAATAACAGAACTGCTTTTAAATTCAATGAGAACTGGAGTGTGGGAAGGGGTCTTTTGATATCTGAGGGGTGGTTTTTTTTAGCAGAGGACTTTGGCTTTTTTATGTTTCCATTGCATGCTCAAAGATTTGCACATGTCAATGGATATTGGGAACTAGTATGGAATGTAAGAGGTTCTGTGGATAGACATGTATTTGAGATGCAAGATAGCTGTAAATTTCTTTCTGTAAATAAAAGAAGAAAAATGTCTATTAAATCTAATTCTTCACACCATGGAATATTAGACCTACTCCAATCGCAACCAATTTGTTTACCATTTATGCTGAACTTCTGAAGCCTGGGATGGGGTGAGATTTATTTGACTTCTAGACAGCAGGATTGCCATAGACCATTTCATCACTTGTGTCTTGTGGAAATAACTAAAGTAGTAACATTAGTAATTTGAAAATATGCAAAGGTTTGTCAGGTACTTCATTCTGTGTGATTCTAATAATTTTGTGTTTTTGTTTCCTCCAGATTTTAGACATTGTTCCCATCCTGGCTCGTCTATATTTTCGAGGAAAGCTTCCTGTCACATTGTCATATGTTTCGGCTTCTATTTTACTCTGTGTTGGTTTGCAGCAACGAAATATTACCTTTATTGAGGTTTGATTCTCAACTTGTCAGTTAGATTATTTCATTTCACGCATGTGCACTTATGCATGCACGTGCATATATCTGTGTGCAAGAAAGTGAACAGAGAATTATCTGGAAAAGGGTAGAAAAATGTGTGTCGCTTTTGGTATAAAAGTTAGATCCTCACAACTTCTAGTGCATGCTAATCTGTTTTATTGATGTTCTTATTTCCTTTTTATGCTTACCTAGCATATCAGGAATGACTACTGAGTGTACTGCTGAATTGTTATTACAGGAACAAATGAAGGTGGAAAGAACACAAATTTTGTCACTTTTTATGAAGGCTATGAAGAAGATCTACAAATATCTTCGTGGTATTGCATCTAAAGAGATAGAATCAACCCTACCCCGGATAAAAGAGGTAAGTTGATAGAAAACCTGTACTTCATACATAATAATACACAACACAATGAAAAACATTGCCGCACATGGATATGTTTAATACATAGTTGTATTGTGAGTATATGAATCCAATAAATATTTTGTAATCCCAACGCCTAGAAAAATTATCCCTTTTCTCCATTATATACTCAACCAGGCTTTGTTTTGAGGCTAGCTATGCTTGGCCACATGAATCCTTTTTTCTCCATTCAGTTGTCATCACAAGAGGCCGAATATATTTTTACACAGCTGTGTTCCACCTTTTTGCTTATGTGCGATTCTTCTATTGTTGCTAGTGTATGAACATTTTCATTCAAAACAATCTAATTCCTGATGTGAACAAATTTTTCAGAGAGAGTTGAGACCTCACAGCATATCAGTGAATGATGATCTAAAGGAAGCAGCAAAACAAGTTGAGGTGTGTTTCTCTTCCTCTCTTTAATCTCTGTATCTGTTCTTTTATCTCCAAGTGCTAAACTGACTGTCGGATGGGATGAAATCCAAGATGGAGGGCTTACTGAATCCTGAATTCCTTCAACAGCATGCAATTGTGGGCAGGGAAGAAGACTTGGAGAATGCTTTGCAAGAACATGGTGGAAAGATAAAGCCAGGTGGTGTTGTTAGTGCAAAACCCAAAGGAGTTAAACCGGATAAACATGGAAAGCAAGAGAGTGGTAGGAGTGGGGGAAAGCGAAGCAAAGAGGATGTTGGCTCTAAATCAAATAAAAAGGGTAAATTTTAATTGTCAGAGCCCTTTTTATTTGATAGTTATGAATGTCATGATTGATTAATTCTGCGACTGTTAGTTAGACCAGAAAAAAAAATATAGAGACGCAATTTTGATTGAGAAAGCCATTAGCCCATGATTTTTAGTGTCATTTTTATAGAAAAAAGCCAGTTTGGTTGGCGCATGCACGAGTTTTTGAAGTAAACGTCCATAAAATACCGATTGACAGGCAATTGACACTGCCAGTTGATCAATTCTAACCTGCTCTTTAAACAATGGTACTAATGGTCCACGCGCACAACATAAATGTAAGCATACGACCTTCCATTTGGGTGAGAGCTTGTGAGAGCAATGAACTCTGAATACCATCATTTCATAGCAGGAAGCTGCCAGAGTACCAAGTTATCTCCTGGCAATCAAATTGCATTGGCACCCGAACTTGCTATATCCAGTCAGTTGATAGAGCTGTGGTCCAAATGGATAGAGCTTCACGCTATCAAAGTATTGTAGTTTCTAATTCCTCTCTCATCCACTCAGGATCCGCTTGGGTTTTTCTGCTCATGCCTTACTTCAATTGAAGTTCAGTCCTGAATCTGAATCCATCCAGTCTTGAAGATAGATTTGAAGAGCAAGATTGTTTCTGGGACTGAGAAGCTAATAAGAATTGACAAGATAGAACCTTCTGACTCAGGGCTCTGCCAAATAAGTCATCTTCTGACTTCTACATGCAGCAGCGTTGTCAGCAGAGCAAGTCGCACCCCGACAAAAGTACGTTATAAGCTTGCAAATTGGGCCTAAAACCCTTCTTCAACAGATGATAAGTATTCCTCGCATCGCTCATACTCTTCTCTTGACACAAACTCCTCAACAAAGCATTAAAATAAGTATCAAACACCGGGACCAATCTCTTAAACTTCCGAAAAGACTCCAGGGTCATTCTAACAGAACAAACCAACTTGTAAAGTCCTCGGGGTTATCAAGTTCCGGTCTTTCCTTTTGATATCAATCAATCGAAACATCCCAAATTAACCATATTTACCACTCCTACCCAATACATAAAGCATTGTATCTAAAGAATAAGTGATAAAACCCTCTTTTATTGGCAGTGAAAATAATTTTTTTATATATTTTTTAACCATGCTAATATCAAAAATAAAAAAATATTATTTTAATACATTTTTTAAAAATCACTACCACTCTCAATCACACCCTTACTGCTCCCACTACGGTAGCCCATTCACATTTTGAAAGAAAACACATGAGCCATCGAATGTTGGATCTTCAAATGGTGTAACAAGAAGCAAATTCATCACCCAATTCATCATGCTTAACCTTTTGCAATGCAAGTTGACGTTTAAACAGCCATTTAACTCAACAGAGTTGCAGACGTGTGTGTTTGGTATTGCGGTAGCTGTTGTGGTTGTGGTTTGAAAAAAGTTTTTTTATAAAAAGCACTTTTAGTTGAGGTTAGTTTAAAAAAATAGGTGTTTGGTTAAAACTGTGGTTAGAATTGAGGTTGAACAAAAAGTAGTTTAATGTGTTTGGTTAAGAATGCTTTTGAAATTGA